>JAABUK010011477.1_pt1 | contig 11538 bp, 16 predicted proteins | sample 5559141 | NCBI WGS metagenome assembly JAABUK01 (sample SAMN10711869, study PRJNA513367) | rock metagenome | isolation source: Antarctica rocks | place: Antarctica: Victoria Land, Pudding Butte nord | collected 2016-01-03 | reverse complement strand
ACTATGTTCACCAATGCTTGGCACAGCCAGATGCGATCTGAAAGCCTGGAGACATTCAGGATACGGCCCACACGCTCCACCTGCAGTACAAGGCAGTAGCAACAGTAGGCAATAGTTGTAATGCGGGTCAGATATGGGGCTGATTTGCAGAGGACCCATAATCTACTCACTCAGACATGCAGGTGTAACCTGACAGCTCTTACCAAGCCTATGACAGACATACCAAGCCTATGACAGACAAACAGCTTGGCATGCAGGTAATGTTGTAAACTCACAATAATTGAGTGGGTTGAAGATTGCAAGATGAATGGCAGAACAGTGACAGAACAATCTCCACATGCCACAGATCTGCCTCACATACATTGCAGTCAATGCATACATGATTGCAGTCAATGTATACAACAACACTGTGAAAAGAATGCAAGACCTGCGGTGACTGATACCTGCCCATGTGGCATCAAACGGCCAAACTGGATGTGCACCCCAGCAGCTGCATAAATTGGCAGATACGGAATCCGTCCGTAGAACAGAGCAGGATATCCTGATGCCAACTTGGTTTCCAAATCTGTCCAAGATTGCTCAAGACCTTGCCGATTCACCACTTTATCCTCGCCAAAGAGGAGACTGAGCCGGAAGGCGTTGGCTACTGTGTTCACTCTAGCAGGTCCTTTGCCAGACGCGCTCTACTAGGCAAGTACAACAGCAAATGACAATACAGACAGGCCAAACATGATGGCATTGCACAAAAATCAGACAACCTTGTAGATTTTGTTGCATTTGTCACAGCTGTCGATTCTTGCATCCAGTGTGAAAGAGGCTGCTGCAGAGGACTTTGGGATGCCTGCCATGAGGTATTGTATACAGACTCTAAGTGGCAGGTCAGGTACAGCGTAGTTAATCAATGCTATGCACTATGTTGTCGTACAACGTGCTAGGTGTCAAGTGGGTTGGCAGATGGGTGAAACATATCAGTAAATGAGGGAAGCAGCTTAAGGGCAAGCTTTCACGCAAGGACAGAAGGGGTGGGTCAAGAGATGTTGGGGTTACAACTGAAGCAAGAGACACACAACAGAACTTCACTCACTCTACCTTCCCAGTTCTGTGCCACATCTGAGTGTGAGCAACACCTTACACAAGATTGTTGATGCAAGGCAGCGCTGTACCTTTGACACAGTGTACGACACATCTTTCTGTGATGAGTTCCAGCGCAACAACAGAGCAATCCCATCAGGGTTGGCAGCATCTACTTCTTCCAAAATTTTGAGGCAGGTCATAACCCAGCGAGTTGTGTCCTGCTCAGTGCTTCCAGCTATGCCTGTAACCAGAAAATCCAATGCAACGGTTTGCATGTGGACACTGCACCTCAAGACCACAGCAATGCTTCCTGCTTGCAATCAGAATCCATGACTCCTTGCACTGAACACTGCAACAAACCCATCACCAGTGACAACTCTTTGATCCATTGTCAAAATTTACTCCAACGGGACTTACCAAGCTCAGATAATTGCAAAGCGTTGCTCACTGCCGCTCTGATGAGACAGTCCTCGCACAGATACAAGGTATCTGCCAATCCAGGATCATGAGCCTTGACAAGCTGGAAAGGCCGTGCTGATACAGGCAGCTGGAATTGAGCATTGTACAAAAAGTGCTCAAAGGCTATGGCATTGGCCGGCGCCTGTTGTAGCGGAAACATTAGCAGCTGCTGGGCAACCTGCCTATCGCTGGCGATGCTACCCACTGCTACTACAGGCCCTGCACACCAGGACACATAGCCTGTTGAGGTGCAACCAACTCATGCAGACGGAACAACAGATTGACAGATGAACCACAAGTGAGTGCCCCAATCATTCTGCAGAGCTAAATCAATGATTTAGCAGAAGTAGGCTACCTTGAAGTGGCTCCAGTTCAGCTAGTATAGCATTGGCATCCGCAATGCTCATGCCAGCATCTGTCATGTGCTTTTCGGTGATCTTCAGGAAAGCCTTGCCAACTGCTCTGCTTGCTGCATATCCCAAGTCATGCAAAACTTTCTTGACATTGTCCTTGCGCTCTTCAGGAATATCACCCTTGTCCACTAGCTCGCTGACTGTAGTCATGCTAAAGCAAAGCACACAGAGACTCAGAGATTGCAAAGACTTGTAAGTGAGTTTCCAGGAGAGGTGCACCAAGCCTAGGGACCCTGTACCATGGCTAAAGCAACTGACTAGATGTAAGAGCAGGACATTCACATGCATCACAGCCTCCTGCAACCGTGCAGTATCAAAGCAGTCTGCCAGCTGCGCAGAGTAGCAGCTGCATTCCTGCTTTCAGCAAGCAAGCTTTCAATAGCGAAAACTCCAGACCGTGTTCCAAATGTGGCGCTGATGCTGTTCTAAGAAAGTCTCTGCAAAGCATTTGCCGGTGCAGCGTGGTCACTGCTTCCGTACCTCTGACTCGTGCCAAGCTTAGAGCCTGGCAGACGCGCCAACGCAAAGCTTCACTGCTGAACCAGAAGCAACGCTTGTGCCGCAACTGGGCTCAACAGAAGGCAAGAGCTGCACTGATAAATCGTCTGCTGCCTGGTTGTATGACGAAACAAGAAACAGGCAGCTACAACAGCTATCACGCCCGCACCGCTTGAACGTATCACTGCCGCTGCCAACCAAGTCGCAGACGCTACCGAAAGCAAGGACGCAAAAACCCCGCAAAAGAGAGAAGAAGCAAATTGAACAAGCAGGCTTTCTGGAGCTACCACATGATCGTTCCTGTTGCACGACGGAAATTTGTAAAATATTTCTTCTTCTTTCTTGAACCAAATGGTGCACTTGCTTATTGCCTGTTGGCGTTTTGCAGTACACAGGCTTGTAGAAACGCACCTTGTACTTGGACCGCGCACAGACAGAGAGTTGTGATACGCTGTGACACGATCTCGCTGTTTCTCAGGCACCAAAAGTTTTATGGCTGATCATCACAGCACGTGACGTAAGCTATGGAGAACATCAACCCGGCAAGTCTGTTGGTTCAGGCCACGCAGGAATGCAAAAAGGGTGGTCACCCTGTGCTTGACAGTGCAATTAGCATCGAGCAACTTCCTCGAGAAGTACTTGTTCGAGTGGCGTCCAAGCTTGCAAACGATGTTTCGGCTTTGAAAAGCCTATGCGTCACCTGCCGTGGCTTTGCAGACATTTTCAGGTGACCTCTCTGCTGAAGCCTATAATAGTAGACTCTCCTGAGGTCAACTGACACTCTGCGCTTTGCAGGGACGCTCACCTTTGGAATCTGCTGATCTTTGAGCGGTGGGGTGTCGCACCAGCTTTTGGCGTAGAGCAGCAGCAACGACCGCTTCCGAGCCTGCAGAAAGATTTTGCAAAAAGTGTCGGTCGTAGCAGCTTGGCAACGCAGGTGAGATTGTGCACAGTGAGCTTGCAAGCTGTATGGCACTCAGACCTGACAGTTACTCTGGCTTCAGACCTGATGATTACTCCTGCTCTAATGACAGCACTTAGGTATAACGAGACTGATATCAAACGCAAATATGTCTGACCCTATCCACACTTGACCAGCTACACATGCTTCATCGGCCCTCTCTTTATTCTCTGTTCAAGTGCTTGAATTGTCCACAAACGCTGTCAGGAGTCTTGTGTTTGTGCAGAGCTTGCGAGCCAAGATTGATAAGGTTCCCAGGGGCCAATATCAGCTATTGCTACACAAGGCCACTCAACGGTGCACTGTCAACAGCACCTTCACCATTGCTGTCAATGCCACAGATCAGTCAACAGGCTGGAAGCTGAGTACTTTTGCCGAGCCCTTCTACGAGAATTCTGCCATTATTGCTACAAGCATCTTTCCCATACAACTGGATGACTGCACCATACTCATTGAGTTTGACAGCATGCCTATTGGATTGAGGTCTGTTCAGCTAAAGAAGCTCCATTCTGGAGAAACGGCAGTAGTTTCGCCACAATGGGTCAAGGTAGCCTCCAGCAATGACTATCCACCGTGGGACACAAGTGCTGGATCAGAGCGCGATGGTGATGCTCTGTGGGTGAGCCTTAGACTGGGTGCATCACACGCTGAGCTTGGACGCATGGGCCCACGTAGCTCCTTTCTATATGGACGCCATGACAGCTACCGTGAGGAATCTGCCCCTCATGCCACTTTTCAAGGCAGAGCTGTTTATCCAGCTGTGTTGGTCAATCTTGACCAGTACGAGTGGGTGACAAGGCAATGTAGTGATCTGCATTCTTTGTGCAGCAGAGCAGTCCCTATGGGTCAGTCAGGTGATGGCGTTCTACATGCTGCCAGAGTGTTGTTCCGGGGCTGGGAAGAGGACAAGCTTTTGCAACATGACCATCATGTGATGAAAATGTCAGGTCCAGTGTTATCTGTGCTGCCTGGCAAAGTTGAGTTTAGCAGAGGAGATAAGCATACACGCTCAATGTTTACATGGGAAGGAAAGGCCACTGGTGGCCATGCTGTGAGGCTGGGCACAAATCAGGAGATTCAGGTATTGTGCTACAAGGCCATTGAAAGCATCTTACAATTGTGAGTGTTTGGGCGTGTTCTGGCACTGCAATTATTGCAGTGCAAGAATCCAAACACGAAGACAGGCTGAGGTGCAGTTGATGCAAACATCAGGAACTTTTACAACGTCCAACATGTGTGGCAAACATACTATATAAGTGATGCCATGTGCTGTCTCTAGTCGTCGGTGTCACGCAAGCCCGTATTTGACAGGGACAAAACCCACATTGTGATTGTCACACTTGCTGTGTGCGCATTGTCAGAGGCAGTTCAAAGCTACGAAAGCATGTAGATCACTGAGCATTCTGATTTTGCTTTAGCATGTCTGGTCAGCTATGATGTCTAGTGTCAAATACATCAAGCACGTCTGTGTCTGCGCTGTGCATGAGAGCTTCAAATTCTTCCAGGCTGATATTGCCGTCCTGGTCTAGCACATCAGCTTCACGAATTGCAGCTTCGACAGTGTCTGGAACCTGAAGGCACAAAAACATGCAAATTGCCCACAGCAAACCACGTCTTTGGTGAATAACGACAAGTCATGTCACAGTCAAGGCATGTGATGGGCTATGGCAACACAAACGCAGTCATGTGGGCTTTGTTGAAAGCCCAAAGAAGGATGCACGAGTCACAGGCAATGCCAGCGTTGACTCACCGCGCATATTTCTCCTTGACAGAGCATGTCTTGCAGGTCCTTGATGCCAATGCTGCCGCTACCATCCACATCAAAAGCCTCAAATGCCTTCTGCACCCAGTCATGCCATTCCTGGCTGTGCTCCACCTCCCTCCAGTCAACCATTGCTGCCACCCAATTGTCATATCTGCAGCAGCATCCATGCCCAGTAAATGCAAAATTACACTGTGAATGTGTGCCCTTGCAGCACCAACACAGAGATACTCCCAAAGCTGCCAAAGCTCAAGCTGTGCAGTCCTGAGTAATTGCCTGTGTGACATCTTAACATGACTGCCATGCTACATGGACACTGCAATGTAGCAGTTGTGAAGCAGTCTGCAATTTGCAGATGAATGGAAAACCCAAATCTGGCATGAGTGCAGTGCCGCATCTTGTATAACTGCTTGCAAAAAAGATGCAGCTGTATGTGACTATGTGCTACTCAATATGCTTCAGCTTCTGTCCTAGGCAGCGATCCAAAAAGGGATGTCAAGCAGGCACTGCTCATGTCAGCTCAAACATTGTTGAAAATGTGGTAAGAGGAGGCACTCACTGAATGTCTCCTTGTTCATCCATTTCATCCACCAGCTGTGACACAAGCTGCTGCATCTCTGGCCGAGACAGATTGAAGCCACCCTGCTCCAGAGCCTTCTGTGCATCGCCATACTTGATTGTGCCTGCACACCAGGAAGTCTTGAAGTCCTTGCACAGCAAATTCTGAGCTGCGTGTTAACAGCGGCAGTCTGTGGCAGCGTTGAGCAACTCAGGGACATGTGAGGATTTGAGCAATTGTATTTCGCAGCAAATGCTGTCTTGCACATAGCAGCCCCTCAAACTTTGTGAGCAGCTCAGGCTGAGCTACAGCAGACTGAGGGTGATTACAGAGGACTACACAGATGAGCGCTCCTTAGTAACAGCAAAGAAGGCAAGAGTGACATGCTGAATGTTCAATGCAGGGTTTAAGCTTCTGTCTTACGGTGCACACATACATTTGAATGTCTGTCATGTGATGCATACATGCATGTGAGTTTCTGCCTTGCGATGCATATATACACACGAGTTTCTGTTTTGATATGCATAACAGTCTCAAGCGTCTGTGTATGATGCATACAATATGGCACCTGCCTTGTTGCAAACTAACCTTTGCCTGCAGTATCCAGCTGCATGCATTGCATTTGAACTGCTGTCTTGTGACGCATACATGCATGTCACCTGCCTTGATACAAGTTCACCTGTGCCTGCAGTATCCAGCTGCATGCATTTGAGCTGCTGTCTTGTGAAGCATACATGCATGTCACCTGCCTTGATGCAAGTTCACCTGTGCCGGCAGTGTCCAACTGCTGGAAGGCTTTCCTCAAGTCAGACACCAGGGCACTGTCACTGGCAATGTTGTGTGCCACTTTACGTAACGCAATCTGCTTCAGACGGCCGTACGTGCCAAACCTCTGCAGACGCTGCACAATGTCTCCACCCAGTGGCAAGTCTGATGCCACCTCTTCTGTGTAGGACAGCCAACTGCACATCACACACCTCACATGTGTTGGCCAAGCCATGCCATGGCTGCATATCTACATGAGTCATACTGATGAGTCATGTTACATGACTATGCGTTGCGTATGTACCCCAAACAAATTGACCCCTGTATGTGCTTCTGAGCTACCCTTCCTGTGCCTTCTAGACAGCAGTGAAAATATTTTCACAATGGTTACAATTGCTTTAATCGTCATAATCGTCATTGTTGTCATTAATGTTCTGCAACACATTGCTGGGAGGTGCACTCCACATGATGCAGAGCATCGTACGAAGGCACAGTAACACACTTGGTGGCATGCCAGCATGACTATGCGCTGCAACCCAAATGTGACATTGCATGATGTGGCTGGATGTTTTTGGTAGGTGCTTCCGTATGGCGGGCTTGCAACCAATCACAGTCTCACAACAGCACATCATGCTTACAGACTGCTGTTCGAGGTTTTGCGTGCAATCTGCCAGGCAGGGCCTGTCTATAAGGTCAGCTGCATGCCAAGTTGGCCATATGGTGTCAAGAAGGCATAGAAAGCATAGCTCAGAAGCATGAACAAGAGTCATTTTGTTCGGGTACATATGCCGTGCATAATCATCTTTAAATGCTGCCAATCTTGGTTTTCTGCAGCTGCGATGATAACATGCATCATGCAGGGGTACACCTCCCAGTGACGTGAAAGAAGCATACCAGCTGCAGGGTGCAAAGATTTGTGGCATGACAACACATTGCAGATGTACGCTGCATATATACTCACATGTTTGGGGCACATATGCAATGTGTGCTTCTGAGCTAACCTTTCTATGCCTTTTTGCCAGGAGTACTACGATCACTGTGATCATGACAATCACCTCAATCATTGTCACTATCACCATCAACAAGATGTGGTACCTGTGCTTCAGTGCTTCCACTGCAGTTGGCCTGAGTGCTGGGTCCCTCTGCAGCAGGCTTTGCACCAGGTCCTTGCATGCTGGGGAGACTGTGTCCCATGGTGCCCGAGTGAAGTCCAGGTCAGCATACAGCACAGCCCTGAAAACCTCCTGAGCATGTACAGCAAGTCACATCACTATGTTTCAGGGTTGCGGTGAACCACAGGTTGCTTCTTTCTGTCATTGTGCACAGAAATGCTGCTGCTGTTCACGACAGTTGTTAGCTCAGCAGCTTGCTAGAAAAGTGCTGCGCTGCTGATTGACGCTCCTCTGTTATGAGACTACAATACCATGATGGTCATAATTTCACATCACATTTTGCTGCTGTTTGCAACACATCACATTGAGTGAACTTGTCAGCATGGCTTTTGTTGCAAGCTCGCAGCACTTAGGTCCAGATGCCATATGGCAGCAAATATAGAAAGTCGACTGCCCCAGACCCACCTTGTGGTCAAACTGCTTCTTCTCCATATACTGGGTGCTGACCTCTTCGCCTTCTTCCCCAGTGAAAGGCAGACGGCCGGTGACAAGCTGGTAAGCAATGATGCCTGCTGACCACAAATCCGCAGGCAGACTATACTTCATCTTCAGCACTTCTGGAGCTATGTAGATTGCTGTACCTGTACAAGTAGAAGCAATGCAGTTGGTGAGTAAAGGAGCCAGCTGATTGCCAACTCAGCAACAGCATGAGTAAGGCTGAATGCGTTGTGTCTGTATAGCTCGCAGGAGTGCATGATGACGCACCAGTGTACCTGTTGCCTGCATAACAACATAATGGCTTGCTTGCTGTGTAAGAAAATGCAGTCCTGATACAACAAAGAAGCCAGCATGGAAATATGCAGGCGACAGATCCACAGAGTAGCTGCGTGTCTGCTTTTGCTGATCTGCCATACATGAGTCTCTTGCATGCCGCCAAGCTGTTGGCTTTTCAGGACATACGTTCATGACAAGCAAGGCTTGCTTTGAAGCTAAGCGCTGGCACTTCACTGTGCAAACAAAATGAGGGATCGAACACATTGATCAACATGTTTGGAAACCTGAATAAAGAATATACGTTTAAAACACAAGATAAGAAAATATAACAAAATTAAGAGGATAAGAAAAATAAGATGAAAAAACAAGCATCCTTGCACAACATTGAGGCAGGTATGCAAGCCCTGAGGTGCATGCTGTGTCACACCTGCCCTGTCTCGCAAGGTCTCATCAGCCTTACAGTACTGGGCAAGGCCAAAATCAATGGCCTTCAGCGGCGCATTTTCATCAGACGTCAAGTACAGGAAGTTGTCGGGCTTGACATCCCGGATAAGCACATTGCGCGCATGACACTGGGCCACTGTTCTCAGGACATCACGTACAGCATTTGCTGCATCTGTAAGCATCAAGAGACATGTCAAGCTACATCTACATTGCTGGGTGCATGCTTTGCGTGGAACAGTCAAGCGTGCGGAATCTATCTGCTTCTTGTGTACTCACCAGAAAGCGCTGTTTGCATGCAAAGTAATAACAGCTCAAAGGCGCTGCACAGGAGCTTTTGTGTACATCAGGCACATGCTTGGACAGAGAAAGGCCTGGTGACTGATTGCACAGGCACATGGCATGAGGCACCTTTTTCGCTGTACCTGCCGCTGCGCACTCTGTTCCACATCTCACCCCCCTTGCACAACTCCATCACCAGCATCACATTCTTACTGTCCTCATACGCCCCATACAGATATGCCACATTCAGGGATCGACCTGTACCAACATAAATATTTTCATGCTGCACTGCACTGCATCTACTGTCCAGCAGCAAAAGGGACCAAGCAGTGTGGCGCATCAACATGCAATGGTGTTTCCCCCAAGCATTGGGTGTTCTGCAATGCATTGCACCCATGCTTGGCGCAGAGTGCACTGCTCAGCGCACAATTCAGCAGCTGTTGGCCATCCACAGCAAGCAAGGATCTGTGTTGATGTGCATCTGCAGGGATGAACTTTGGGCTTTGGTGTTTCGCTTGGTGCCCACAATACAATGTGGATGCAAGCCTACAGCTGCTGTAGGCTTGCCTATATGGTTGTATATGTCTACTTCATGCTGGATGCGCCGCACAAACAAAGGCTCCATCTGAGCCCCAGGAGCCCATCGCTTGGCAATTGTTTTTACTGCAAAGCTGCAGTGCCACAGAAACCTGAGGCAAATTATACCAATGCCACAGAAGCAAACACTAATTGTGAGGTCAGGTCAGTTTCCTGTGAGGTCAGTAAGCAAGACAGAAAGCATATGCGTGTATGAGGCCTTGCCCTGATACAATAGCATACTGGACATTGGTGGATGACCCTACTAAGAACCGTAGCCATTACAAAAATAAGACAGATAGACAGCGTTGTCAAAAACGCATTGTCCTCCATCAGAAACAGAGTGCAATAAAATTTGCTAGCACTCATGCATGTTGTGAGAGTCATGTTGCTTACTCTTCCCCGGTCTGCTTGCTGGACACCTTGTACACTGTGCCAAAGCTGCCTGATCCAACCTTCTCTTTCAGCTCGTATCTGGACTCGAAATCTTGTCTGTATCTGCAGTCAAGTGGTGTCCGTCGCTCAGTCTTGATGCTAGGCTACACTCAGTCAGACAACAACACAAATGCTGTTCACACACCCAAATAGTCTGAGAGGTGCGTTTTTGGAAACGGATGTGATGATTGTATCAGGACTAGATGACCGGCCTGATGATCGACACAGGCGCTGTCGCTTGAACTGCTGCCAAGTTGATGGAACAGAACGCGGTGCACGGGAGGGCTTGAAGGAAGCCAAGGCATGCCGCAAGCATGGCAATCTGCTGGTGTCGGAGCAGCTGACATGTCCCATTTGCGTTGTGCACTGCAATGCCGGATCACGGAGAGCAAATGCCGCGGAGCACCCACCACGGTCGGGTTTTAAGACTGAGTCACACAGCATAATTGACCGACTATGCCGATCAACGCTCGGCGCCTTCTGCTGCGGGTCCCCGCAGCGCTGGGCAGCACTGAATAAGTTGCAAAAGCCGGGGCAGCAATCGTTTGCCGCAGTTCACGAGAAGCCGCGGCATGCGATGTTGCGGGTTCAGGCTCGTCGGTATGGATCACCTAGAGCGCAATGACTACGCTCTCCGCTTTCCGTGGTGTTGAGGAAACACGGAGGTCCAACTCAATGTCACATTGTTGCTCGCACAAGCAGCTTGCGCGCTGTGTCAGTGATTTGAGATCGGTCCATCATCATAGTCGCAGCTCTAGCTCGAGAGCTGATATCGTGATCTGACCTGGTGTCGTTGTTTTGGTGGTCACTGTTCGCAGAACTAGCCTGAGGTGCAGCTCTGCGGTGCCGCTTTGCCCTATCCTGCCAGCTGGGCTGGTGTGTGTCATAAGGCAATACCTGCAGAGCGATTTGTATTTGGTCAAAGCTGAACAGTTGTGGCTGCATAAATAGCCAATCTGCTATAGCAAGATCAATCGTGACTACTCCATCTGATTAGGTCATGGATTGTGGTTAAAGCACCCTAGGCTGCTGGAAACTTTGCTGTGTATTCCAAGATGGACTTGTCATCGGTAGTCCGGTACTATGTGGACAGGATGCTGAAAGAGGTACCAGGCATGAAGGTGCTGCTTCTGGACGCAGACACAACCCGCATTGTCAGCACTGTGTACAGCCAGTCAGAGATTTTGGAACAAGAAGTTTACTTGGTGGAACGCCTGGATGCCGACAGAAGAGATCAGCTGTTTCACCTGAAGGTGACTTAAGATTATGGCAGCTTACTACAAAGAAGCCTCCAGCAGCAACCATAAGCACATGAAACGCTTGCAGGCTGTATGTTTTCTGCGGCCTACACGTGAGAACATCGCCAGGATACGCAGGGAGCTGAGAGAGCCTTGCTATGGGGAGTATAACATGTGTGAGTGGCGGTT
>JAABUK010011476.1_pt1 | contig 11539 bp, 14 predicted proteins | sample 5559141 | NCBI WGS metagenome assembly JAABUK01 (sample SAMN10711869, study PRJNA513367) | rock metagenome | isolation source: Antarctica rocks | place: Antarctica: Victoria Land, Pudding Butte nord | collected 2016-01-03 | reverse complement strand
TTTCTTTTCTTTTCTTTTCTTTTCTTTTCTTTTCTTTTCTTTTCTTTTCTTTTCTTTTCTTTTCTTTTCTTTTCTTTTCTTTTCTTTTCTTTTCTTTTCTTTTCTTTTCTTTTCTTTTCTTTTCTTGTTCTTTTCTTTTACATCATGTTGCAGGGCAAATCCCACGTTGCGGGTTAGATGCCCCTTAATTTATTGTACCCTGCTACACATCATTGATCTCATTGTGCAATGTATCATTCACTGGACGTATATCATTGACTGAATCATGCCCCGTGGGCTGAGCAAGCTGCTATGTTGCACGGCGACTTGCACAGTGATTCATGCTCTCTATAGTGCTGTGTCCTCATTTCCACTGCATGTATGTCTATGTCTCAGCATTCACATCATTCCATGTTTCTCCAGACCAATGCATCTCAGGTGTCAATGATAGATGGTTTTTGGTTGCAGATAGAGACCAGTCTTGCAGCAGCAACCACCAGCTCAGGGGCTGTGGCAGGCCGCCATGCCCCAACATTACTGATCCAGCAAGCTCTGGAGGCCATTGCACGCATCAGCAAGGGCTTCAACGCAAACCTTTGCACAAGAGTGAGGCCTGAAATAGGTGAGCGTCTACTCTCTATACATTTTGACTTATGCATGGCTCTGGGCTCAACACAACAGCTGCACTTTCAGGAACAGCAGCTGAACATCAGGTAGAAAGCACCTGTGATGCAGTCAAGATGTATTTGTACCTGCTGTAGCTGCAGCGCAGGGGACAAAAATTCAAATTGCTGGCCGATATTTGGGAATTTTGACATGCCCTAAACCCACTACACCCTTGCCAATTAGGCAGCCTGTCGAGCAAATATTGACAGAGTTGTCGTGGTTTCAACAGAAACATTGGTTTCTTGTCCTGCTCAGCTGAGACATGGTGGAACAAACATGGCATTTGCTAGTAGCATTTGTTGACTGCCTACTTGGCTGATGCAAAGCAGCTGTACACTTTTGCTCAGGCGGCAGGCAGAATGACCCCAACGCATCACAAAGCTCTCAGGATTCAACATCGGGTGCCTCACATTATCTACAAACATCCAACCAGGATCTTTGACATCAACAAAGTTGAGACTTTGGTTCCAACTTTGTCAATAGCCTGCCAGTAGCCTGGATTAGCCTCTGGCCTCTGTGTACAAGCTATTGGGAATTTATCAGGTTGCTGGTCGATCAGCTGTGCCACCTGTGGTGGCAATGAAACTTGCTGAGTCTTGGTACGCATGATCCTGCAGGCAAGGCACTCTCATGATCATCTTAGGAAATCCTGCTATCATTCTTGCCATTGCCAGCACTTTCACGCAGCCCTCTTGCAAGCCGGATGTCCACATGGCATAGCGCTTGTTCAGCAGAGGCAAAAGCACACCACTGGGATTGTTTAAGCTAAAGTGTCGGTTCGGCCCTCAACAGCCAACTCAATGAGGTCGCGATCAGCGCTCTGTTTCTTTGCACACGATCACAAGTCCCGGCAGACTGTAACTTCCTCCGACAATCCTTGACTTCTTTGCCAGCGGCTGCAGTGTGGCTTGCTGGCATCAACCATAACAGTGCACACGTCACGACCATGCTGGCGTAACACCAATGTCATGAAAAGGGCTGCGTGTCGCATGGGGTCACACGCCGTAGCTGTACGTGCCTCGAGCCAAGAAGCCTCCACCAACTCGACGAAAGACGACCCTATCTCTTGGGAGAAGGAGAAATTGGAGATGGAGCTGCTGGATGCTTTGTTGCAGCGAGAGCATGACTTGAGCATGAAGAGAGTCTGGCCAAAACTTGCAATGAATGTTTTCCTAATTGAGACAGTCTTTAGGTTCTTGACAGGGCGTTTCTGACAATGTTGACAGGTTTTTGGATGACCTACCATTCAGGAACAAGATGAGCTTTATGACCTTCTGCGATGCTCTGTTGATTTGTGGCCAGTCTCTTTCTTGACCAAAGCACAGACAATGTTGACACTGCTGTGACTGACTAATTCGGTGCAGTATTGCAGCTTGCACCCAGAGTCTATTACAAACAACATGCGGAAACCATTAACTTGTCCTGACATGCAGCCTTGCCTACAGCTGTGCTCTTGGTTGTCTGTCCATGATGTAAACAATACCCTACACATACTATACACAAACACCCCTGCTTTGTCTTGATGGTGATGTAGTAGCCACTGCAAGTGCATATCATAGAGCCTCTGCTCAATTCTATGGGTTATTTTCAGTTGAAGTCTGTACATTTCCCTTGTGGTACTTGATTTTGCATGCTGATGTTCACAGACATTGGCACCTGGCACTGCCTCTGTACATGTCATGTTCAGCAGCATTGCTGTCAAATGTTTGGTGCAGTCTTGTGTACCTTTCCCTCCATGCACATGATCATATTTATACATGTATGTATATGACGTAGCCATGATTACATATAAATACAATATTTATATATATACATACAATATATATACAATATATATATACATACAATATATATACAATATATATATATATATACAATATATATATATATATACAGAGTACAGAGGCATTGTGCCTCACTTTGCAGGGGCCAAAGGCATCCAAGTTTTTGCAAGCCCTCTTGCTTTGTGATGTACGAATGCTTTGTTGCCTTACAGGCTCTTTACTCATCACAGCAGTGGAGGCAGCCCTGCGCATTCCTCAGCAGCTTCCAACCAGCAAACCCCTCAGAGCCAGATTCATCTCTTTCCTGCATCGCATGGTGAGAATGCTACCCGCTTTTGCATGTGCTGTGAACAGTTGTAGCATACACTGCAGACACCTTAGGAGATTCTTGATTGGAAGAACGCTTGGTTTTCACTTGCATGTTTGTGCATGTTCTGATGACCAAGTGCCATGCAGCAAAAATATGCATATTAGTTGTCAAGTGCATGCATCCGATGAGCATTGCAGCAGGCCCAGTCATTCCTCATCATTCCCTTGTGCATGGCTTTGTCAAACACTTTGTCTTATTCTAAGGTCTGGTGTAAACAGTCCTGAGTGGTTTCCTGCATGTAGTTTCGTTTCAGCAGTCAGCACCCCAATGATAATCATGCTTCCAGTGCGCCACTGTAGCGGCCCAGTTAGTGAGGGCCTTCCCAAGCTTGTTGGTCAGTTTGCAAGATTGCTGCTGCATCTCTTGTCATAGCCTGTGCGCAACTCAATGAAGCCTGCATAACGCAGGTACAAGGATCAACAAATGACACCTGCGGTTTAGACTCCCCACAGCCTTCAAGCTCCCATAAACTCAGCTTCATTGTCTGGTATGCACAGGACACTTGCAGCCGTTTGGAAAGAACCCACACATCATTCTGTTACCTGCAGGTGGAGTGCTTAGCCAATAGAATGCTGCCATACCTCCCCACAGCCTTGCAAGTCCTGATGCACGTCACAGCCGACTGTCAAGACATGTGTGATGTGGTTGCGATGCTGAACCAGCTCATGCTGCGCTTCAAGACTGCACTACAAGACCTGCTGAAAGAGGTGATGTCGTTCTCCACATCTCATCCTGCCTTCAAAGCCTGTTTGGCTGCTGCTGGCACAGACACATCATGTGAATGTGCTGTGCTGTAGCAAAGCCAAACAATGCAAGAGCCCTTTGCTGCATGAGTGATGTTGTTCACCACAATCTCATCCTGCCTTCGATGACTGTCACAGACACAAACCCTAAACCCATAGGCATTGCCTCCTGCCTAAGGGAGGCAGAACACCCAAAAAAAACTGTTTTTACGAAAATACAGTTCAGTTAGCTGCTACTGGCACAGACACATCATGTGAATGCATCCCTGTGCTGGAGCAAAGCCAGGCAATGCAAGAGCTGTTGAGGTGATGCAAAGACTACCAAATGCTCAGCTGCTGGTGTGCCTGTACCCAACGCTGCTGTGATGCAGCCATGTACTGCTGCATGGCTTTAACATGAATGCTGTACAGTACGCTGTGCTGACTTGAGCGTTGACCTGCTCTGAGTACACAGCATGCCATCCTCTACTATGTTGGCGACCATTTCCACTACATGCTGGCGTATAAGGGGATGCAGCTTTCTAAACAGTGCTGCTGCTGCATGCGGCACGCACACACACACAAGATTTTGCTGTATGTAGGCTTTGCCAGTGTGCTTGTCGCGGATACACAGCATGTTGACCCCAGACTGGGACTGGAGTGGCAGAACCTCCCAACCTGCCACAGCTGCTGCATCTCTCTCAGGTGAGGGTCAATGCATGCCTTGTCAAGCCATCATGCTACACTCAGGCTCTGCAGCTGTTCATCAGTACAGGCAGCTTCACGCATGAAACACACAAATTTGCATGTGCATACCTGACTGATGTTTCTGTTTCTGCAAGAATCTTTGAGAATCTGCTTTCATGTGTCGGTGATGAAAGGCATGAGTGAGTGAATGAGTGGGTAAGTGAGCAAGAAGTCAACAACTTTTGACATGCAAGACCACATATGGGCAGTGCTGCCGTACAATGTCCATTTGTCAGGCTGGTGTACAGCTGTAAAGCGCACCATTGCGTAGTAAGTGCATGGGAGCTGCATGGCAATGCTGCTTAAGAGTGTGTGTACATGAGAAGACAGCAACACAACATGTTACGACTTGGTTAAGGGTTCAGAATACGGAATTTACGGCTAAAGCCTGTATTCTGAATCAGCATGAGATGACTGCTTATTAACACTGAAGCTGACTGTTTTACATATCGCAGAAGCAGATAACAGCCTTGCTCCTGCCTCTAGTGGCATTGAAGACTTGAGGGAGAAGGGCGAGCTGCAAAAAGCGTTTTACGGCTTCTTACACGCCATTACTGTCAGTAATCTGAGTCACATCCTGCTTCAAACACCTTCTGACACACTCCACAGAGCTCTGACGGCCCTAGTGGCGGGAGGGGCAGGACATGTAGACCCTGGCACCAGGAAAACCTGCCTACAGGTATGGGTTGTGAAAGCCCGTATTGTTTGCGTTGAACGACTTGAAGCTGCTGAATGTAGTGTTGATTCTGGAGCAAAGAGCATGAGACTGAATTTCTTATCAGATTGACATGGGCACAAGTGCAGTTGTGTTTGTGTTCATGTCCACATTTTTGTCTCATGCCATGATACGCAGCAGTCTGTGGCATATTGCAAGGGCTAAACTCTATGCTGAAATAGTGAGCAAAAGCCAAAACAAGTTCATCTGTAGCACCATGCAATGCACCACCATCCTGTTCCAGTATTTCCAAAAAACAACAATTTTAGTCACATTCCCTCTGGAATCTTGAGACTTGTATTGCAGGTATTGCATGCTTTATTGCCGGTGCTGTGCAGCAGTGATAGCAGTCAGCAGATGCCAGGAGCTCGCCAGTTTGCTGTGCAGCAAATAGGAGGTCATGTCTGCGTACAAGGCGTTTTTCAGGTACCCACTTCTTGGCTTGCTGAAAAGAAAAGAATAGAAAAGTTGCGCTTTTCAGCCATTATAACGGGAGCTTTCTAAGGCGGCAGCCCGGAGCTCTCACTTGCTGCCTTCTGCTTTGTATTGTATTGTAGAGCCTCTTCTTCTGCCCTTTGGTTTGGGTTAGGTTTGGTTTAGGCAAAACTGCTTGACTTGTTCAAGCAGGTGAACACAGCATTTGCAACATCTGCGCCTTTTGCCTGTTTAAACTGCAACTGCAGCAAAGCTGATTCTGAACTGTCAATGCAAGAGGAAGATTTTCTACGTGAGTTTGAACTATAACAAAATGCAAAAACAAAAGTCAGGTCGGGGGCGGAGGGAATTCCAAAACAGTGTAACAAGGATTCTTTTGTTGAAATACACAAGGGAAAAACGCCTTGCTTTTCTTTTCTGAACTTCTGATCTTTCTGCTTTTGGTAGTAGCACACTTCACTCTTGTCTGCACAGAAAGTTGTTCTCAATTGCTAGTCCTCATGCTTTGTGTCTGTGTCCTCAGCGTGACTCTGAGTCTCCTGTCCAGAATCCTCCGACTTCTTCAGTTTTCACGTTTGACACCAAATTTTGATGTCCCCAAGACCCCTCCATTCTCCCCTCTCTACCTGAGTGGAAATCAGACCCCAGTGACCCCTTCTACCCTAGCCCACCCGCATACGACTACTCCTCAGCAGCCTGAATGTGTGGTTGACGTGGAGTAGTCGTAAGCGGGTGGGCTAGGGTAGAAGGGGTCACTGGGGTCTGATGTCCACTCAGGCAGATAGGGGAGAATGTACGGGTCTTGGGGACATCAAAGTTGGTGTCAAAGGTGAAAACTGAAGGAGTTGGGACAGAAGCTGGTATCCGGAACTCAAAGCCTACAGGGGGTCTTCAGCCTGCTTACCAACTCTTGCGTAGCTCTTCACCCCCAACCCTTGAGTTCGACGCCTTTGACAACCCATCTTTCTGTCAGCCCCATTGCATTTTCACCTACAGCAAAGAACACCACACCTAGTAACATTAGATATTTGCAAAGGCAGTCATAAATCAAGTAATCATAACAACAGTAACTATAAGCGTGATCACGATAGTGGTCACTACTACAATAACATTTACATCAGCACAGTTCGTAGTAATCATGGTGCCAGGACTTTGTTCAGCACATGCCTGACCAAACACTACTACAGTAATGTCAACATGAACATCAACAAAATCAGCTAATCAACAGGACTGCATACCGTGCATGCCTGATGAAACACTACTACATTGTTATCAACAGACGCAAATAATAAACAGGACTGCGTACAGTGCATGCCTGACCAAACATTCACAAATGTTGCACACACAGGGTGGAGTGGATGTGCGAGATGCTGCAAGCAGCACCTTCCTGACAGAGGTAGCAGCTACACTCAAAGACCTGCAGGCCTTGTGTGGGAATGACTTCTCAGCATACCTGCAGGCTACAGCAATGCCAGCTACAGACCTTCCCAACAGTACACAGGTGGGACCTTAGTCAATCTTCTTGGATCCAGTCATTGATCAGTGGACTATTCCTTTTACCATGTTCTCCTTTCATGTCCCCCTTGTGTATTACCCTTCCATATTCCCCTTCCATGTTCCCTTTTCCATGTTCCCCCCTTTCATGTTCCCATTTCCATGTTCCTCTTCCATTTTCCCCTTCAATGTTCCTTTTTCCATGTTCCCCCTCCATGTTCACTTTTCCACGTTCCCCTTCCATGCTCCCCTTCAATGTTTCCCTTTCATGAGCTGCATCTCTGAGCAAGCTGCAAATCATCTGAGGTTGGTTGGGTGGCTGTGAGCAATATATTGCTCAGATCATCTCATCTCTGCTTGTCTCAAGTTCGTATGATCATGCAAACTTGGTGTGCTCTCAGCTGACTTTAGCATCACAGTGAGGTGTGCGATGTGTTTACAGGAAGAACTGGTCTTCCACATTCTGCAGTCAGAGGCAAAGGACCTGAAGACCTTGATACGTTTGACTTTGCAGCAGCAGGCTGGCATTTCGACTTCCAGTAAACGTTCTGCAAAATAAGTGTAATGCATGCGTCATGTCAGAACAAAGACAGACCTGCTGAGACAGCTTGTACCGTAGTCTGCTGTCAAAGTATGAGGCCGCCACAGCGAGGTTGATAACACCACCACTTTTCTATTTTACATTTAACATGCGTAAACATTTGCTATTACTGTTGAATGTCAGCTCATGCCGGCTCATGTGGCGCATGCTTTTGGTAGTCTAGACAGCATCAAATGTGCCAGCCGAATGCGTGTCAGAACATGTGAGTCACCTGAGTGATAGCCTTCCAACCTGACACCATAAGGCAATATATGTCAAGGTGTACACGAATCAATCCACTTTTTATATGGATCTGCTGTGTCGCCACCTACCCAAGAGCATATTACAAAAAAGAAATCTGTGTGCAACAGGGGCTTTCAACTGTACAATGTTATACAACAGTACCTGAAATAATCTGAGGTCTGAGGTCCTGCATTGTGTCAATGAAACCTTTGTGAATCTGTTCAGCTTGCCGTGTCACGCAATCATGACCACTAACAAGGTATTGTGTCAATGGATGACATAGTTTGGCCCTGAACAACAGAATCCAATGAAGACGGTGTCCGAGTAAACAACTCATGCTCTGCTGTCATAACACTGCCAACTGCACTAAGCAAGCTGGAACACTACGCTAGAGACTTCTGGTCCTAAAAGGTCTGCACTCTGCAGCAAACACCTAAGCTGAATTGTTACACATGTTTGGCCTAAAAAACGCTACACAATGTATATCCTATCAACAAGAACATCTCTGCAGTACTCACATAGTCTAACCCTATCCTAAACCAAGCCCTAGTGGCAACTTGAACAACATGACCACAGCAAAAGGTCTTGCTCAGTATTGAATTTATTCTGTGGGGTATGTGACATCAAATTTGCGCTAAGGGGCTACCCTGACTTGTTTGTCATGTTTGTGAGCATCCCTGACTCTGCTTGTGATACATTTTGGTAGGCCCGCATCCCGGACTGACATGTTTTCATTGTGCTGTAAATCATTTCCCCGGTGTTGCTGACCCATTGCTGCGCAATACCTCACGCCGTCGCTTCTTCTTTGACACCTGCATGCTCAGAAGATTGACTAGCAACCATACAATGGCAAAGACAGCAATGTCAAAGCAACGAGGCAACACAGCTTACCCGCTTGCCTGCTTTCTTTGGTTTATTGCGCTGTGCAAAGACGTACAAAGCATAGTTGATCAGGAAAAAAACCAGCACGACCCCTGTGACTACTGACAAAATAATCACTATCGGGTTCGAGGCTGCCTCTCGAGTTCCTGGCTGCAGCACAGATATGCAAGAAAGCATCAGATCCGTAAGTGAATTCCGGGGGTTGCCAGGGGGCTCGAGGCTGCTTTCAAGCAGCTTCAAGCAGTGCGTGGACGACCAGTAGACAGGACGAAGTATTGCACAGTGACCAGCGAGCAAACAGAGAGAAAGCGCTGTGCACAAGCAAGTGTTTATGCTGTCACAGTACAAATCAAGAAAGCAAAAATGTCACCTTCATGCCTGGAAGATGAGGTTCTACGTGATCTGACAGGGTCCAGACATGTCGTGCCTGGCTGACTTAAACACGTCGCCGTAAGTTTCGCCAGGGTGTGGCATGCAACTCTGCTGTCGCGATTCCAGAGTGTGTCGACCAGTACAATGCTCCAACACGCACAGAGCAGTGCCCGTTCTGCTGAGTCTCCGCGATGTGTACTCTAAGCTATTCTGCACGTACTTATCGATGCGCAGTGACCGATGCTTAAAGCTCACTTCTCTCCACGTTGCACCATCCCATGACTCATCTTTTGGCGTTGATTGCGGTGCAAATTTGTCTCGGCACAATTGTAAGCCCATGCATGTTTCGACAGAGCAATGGTCACTCTATATAATATGCCACTCAGAGACTATGATTCCCCGATTTGCTTTAGCGCTCGTGTGATATGCACAATGACATGCACACCTGTACTTTCAGGCCAGGATGTCTGATGAGTCACAATTGGCCCCACACCCCTGACTGTAAGGCATCAAAAAAAATGAAATTCGGGGCCAACTTCAACATATACCGTACAGTTGTTTCGTGAGCATCCATTCATAAACGGTTTAGGGTTTATGCAGAGCATGCAAATGGAAAGCCCTCTAGAAAGAATTGTCAATTGACCTTGCAAGGTCAATCACATCTCAGCACATGAGCCAGCCCATACCATGCATTATGGTCACGATAAATGTCAGTGCAACTGCCAAGGCAGCAGCACACGATGCCATTGTCGTGAAGAATACTGCAAAGCCCCCAACATCACACGTGTGCACTCATTCAATGTGTCTGGGGTCTTGCATCTGGCAGTCAACCCTAAATCAAGGCTCTTATCCTGACTATGGCAACAAAGCAGTAGTCTGTGCTAAGCTGTTCATCGTGCATGTGCTGTAACTGATTAGGGTTATTGTCCTGCAGGTCCATGCCATCACAACTCAATGCTGATCAGTTGTCAACAGACCAATCTTCTCTGAATGGATACTGTTCTACAGACTTTTGTCCCTGATACATTGCTCCAAACTCCAGGATCTCTACCAGGTACTCACACAGCTGGGGTCTGCTCACACGCTGCACGAGAATTTGAGACAGCATGCGCATGGTTCCTGGAATTCTTTGGATACCCAGACTAATCCCTGCTCCCCCGCTTTCTGGTTGCCGTATGCAGTGACCATGCAATAGACCAATGCTCAGCTTGACATCATTTCGTTCAATGTTTGGAACTTTAAGCTGCCACACAGAAATAAACCTGGACAAAGCTCTGTTTGTGTTGTCGACCTTGTAGATTGGGCGGCTGCACTCTTGCCTGTCTGTCACATCGAATCCGCACGTAGTTGTGCCAGAACCAAGATGTGTTATGATCACTTGGTTGAGCTCGTAACGCAACTCTAGCATCCAGGCAGTGTCTTGCTCTGCGTCGGGTGGCTCTTGGCTTACATGCAAATACAGGGTATGCGAAGGCTCCTTGCTCAGGACACATATCATTTTGGCCATTTCGATAGCCATTGCAGCGCTGAAACGAAATCTGTTGGCATCAGAAAGAGGAGAGAGAGTGTCCGTCGATACGATCTGTAATCAATGCATCGATCTGGCAGTGGCAGTGCGTGATCTGTCGTCGATCACAGTTGCAGTGCATTCGCTGATGCATTCACTTCTACAGACTTGAACGTCTTCAAGCAGTGCCTGATACAGAGCGAGCTGTCAAGCGCTGGACTGCGCGTCGCAACGGGCCTGTGGCCTGGGGCATGCGGTAGCACATGCACAAGGCTTTGGAAAGAACTACGTACAACGCATTTACAGGGTCGTCAGTCTGCTTTGCACATCCAGGAAGCGCTGACCTTACACTTGTAATCAAATCTTCAACCTGCGCCGCGAGACGCAAGGCATTTTGCCTTCAGACTGTCGCACCGTGTTCTGCGCAACAATTCGCCACAAGCAATAGGCGAGCTCGATCCCACAAGTCAGCACTACCCATGTCCTTTCTCGACATCTTGCCTTAGACAGTTGATGTGAGGCAAGCCTGTTTGATAGCGACCGGCGTATACTGCTTGTGGAGACTGGGCACCTTCATCAGGTTGGTGTTCACTGACATCAAGCAAGCAATCAAAGTGACCCTGCAGCGCTCAACTCTACGTGTCACAGGGCTGACGCAGACCTCAGCCTTTGGACCAAGCGTTTGCCGCCAAAGGATGCATTTGAAGATCAAGTTGTCTGGATCACTGGAGCAAGCCAGGTGAGTCCTTTAAACACTGTGACTGTTTTTGCAACGCACACATGTGCCTTTGTTGCTCTTGGCCATTCATGCTGATTTGTGCAGTGCTGTTTTTGACTGTATCTATGGTGTTACTCACCAGAATGGTTCACTAAATATTGCCTGCATGTGCAGGGATTAGGGGAGGAACCAGCACATTACTTTGCATCACATGGAGCCTGCCTCATTCTCTCATTAAGGAAACAGGAACAGCTACAGGTGACATTCCATATTCCCTTGATATAGAAGAGCAATTTCTTCACACCAAAGCAAGGGCTCCTCCTGC
>JAABUK010011475.1_pt1 | contig 11540 bp, 11 predicted proteins | sample 5559141 | NCBI WGS metagenome assembly JAABUK01 (sample SAMN10711869, study PRJNA513367) | rock metagenome | isolation source: Antarctica rocks | place: Antarctica: Victoria Land, Pudding Butte nord | collected 2016-01-03 | reverse complement strand
TTGGATAGATTGGCCTAGGCATGCGAGTGGTAAACCCCCGGTATGAGAGCAATTAGATGGTTCAATATGGGTTATGTTCTTCCAACGAAGTGGGACATCCGTCCAAGGCTTCTAGGAGATTTGAGTGCTGCGGTAGTTCGTATGTCTCCCAATCTTCGCGGCAAATTGTCCTTGTTAGTTACCTTTAAGACTCAGAGCGCACGAGGTACATGTGTGAAATTCTTATGCTAGAAATGAGCCTGAGCCTACCAGAATCGCCCATGTGCCCAAGACGCCGTGATCGCTACCCCGGGGAACTTAAAGAGCAGGCAAGCGCAACTGAATGTTGCTAGGCAACATACATAGAGACGTGCAATGCCAGATCTTGTTGTTCGTCAGCTTGCAAAGATGATGTATTTGATGCAGCGTACATATCTGTCGCTAGCGACATTGAGCTGGGTAATGTGTTAACACAGCATGTCATCCCAAGACTCATCAGCTTCACTTGCGTTGACTACAAGAACAAGAACCCTGTAGTAAACCGCTCCCATTCGAAGGCGAGGATCCCCAAGATGACGCTTGTGCTGTCCCGGGCGGAATCTAATACCGAGAACACTGTTGAAGATCTTGAAAAACTTATCAGAGGTTTAGGTCTGCAGAGACCATGGACATAGTAAATAAGGTGACTATGTGGTCTTTGACAAATCGAAGACATCGACTACCAAAAACCCTGCGGTCGAAATCGGCCTTCGACGAGTGAAAGCCTGTGTTTGAAAGTAAGTCGATCGTAGAGGGTCTCATCTCATAAACCAGGCATTTCGTTTCTCCTACTATTAGTATTTCTCTCGATGATTCCAACATTATTCCCTCTAGAATCGGCAACGTGGAATCGATCATATTGTAGAAATCGAAGGAGCTTACTGCAAACGATTGATAGGCGTGGTAATCCCATGCGATGGCGTTGAGGGACCTCCTTATTACTGCTGGTTCTCCGAAGAGGTCTCACAGTCTTTTTGTGTCACCCTTGTCTGCAACCTGATCGCAGCATATGGCCTCGAAGATGCTGCACGGTTTGATACTTCACCTGGGCTCTCAGATATCAGGATCAGAAGCTGTTACTTCTAGACGTTGCGAAGACCGTTCATAGAAGGGTCATCCTAATTTTGTTTGATCGTTAACCTATATGTTATTTGCTGTTCTTTTTGCAAGCCGTGTTTGAAGGGGCAGAAACACTGCCTGTGCATGCCGGGTTGGGAAACTTATTAGCGATCCGCCAAGTAGTCCTTGTTGCATGGCAGACGAAATGGGAAACATAAAGGGACTCTTGATGAAATTGTGAGTTGGGAATATCATCGGGTTTTAGCTCGCGGGGGTTTGGAAAAGTTGGTCGGAAAAAATTCTTCGCTTATTAGCGTGTGCAGAAAGGTATCGAATCCTTGGCATCGCGCCCCCCCTCAATTTACTATTGAATTCAGACATTCTTGATATCTCGAAACCTTCGAAGTCTATTTTCATGTTCAAACAGCAAGTAAAAATGAAGCTATTCAAAAGCACTTACTGACCTGTCAAATAGCTATTCGCTTCAAAATAGTACGTCTTCTACTACTACACTGACACTCTCTGACTATCATTGAAGAGATTCACTGTCATTTTGATACCGTTTATAATATACAAGAGAATTTATTTATATATCATTTCTCATGCATTAAGTCTCAGTTTCAACTCAAGAGCATTTCTCGAAAGATTTTTTCAGTCATTGAAAACTCTTTTATTGCATATTTAAAGCAACAGTCATTGTTAGAAACTAGGCTAGAAACTATTAATATAGAAGAATGATATTATTATTACTACTCAAGATGATCATGATCAACTTGAGTGACTTGATAGAATCTAGATACAAAACAATACATCAGATAATGTACAAGATGAAAGACAAAGAATGAAAGAAAAGAATGAAAACTTGACTTTTATATACATGAATCAAGCAGAATCAAGACTAAACAATAGTTTTATGTTACAAGCGTATCAAGACTGAACAAGGCTGAAGCTCTAATCAATTCACAGTGCACGCTAGCAAGTACTCTGTGTAATGATTAGAACTAGTCAATGATCTAGTCGAGATCTGACCTAGATCTGGCTCAGATTTGACTCAGATATGACTCAGCATCTTTTTTCTTTCCTAGCATCTTCTAATCAGCTTCTATTGCCTTCTAGACAAACACACTTCTTTGTGTTATGAATAGTCAACAGATTTCTATGACAAACACATTTCTTTGTGTTGCAAACATTTTTTGAATCAACATCTTTCTTATGTTTCAACACGTCTTCTTTGAGACTAACGTCGATCTGAGTAACTACTATATAAAGCATGTTCTTCTTGTCTTTTGTATCTTCTTTCTTCTGTATTCTTAAAGTCTTAGTTATAGCTATCTTTATAGATCAAACATTCTAGTCACGCACGCACTCTGATTAGTTTCTAAACATGATCTCAACATTACTTTAAGAATTTGTTAATCACATGATACTGATCTTTATATTCATTCAAATCAACTCGATTGACAATGAAACAAGTATAAAGAAATTTGTGTATCTGATGATCAATGACATCGAAAGACAGAACAACATCAAGAAATCAATAGAATCAATGAAAACATACAATCATGTGATTGCTAGAGAATCTATCGCTCAGTCAGTAGCATCAGTTCAGATTGATTGATAAAATCAAGAAATTAAGATCTTGATTGCTTGAAAATCATCAAAAAAACTTCTCAAATCAGCAACACTCTTCTTTGAAGACTAAATACTTTAACAAATGATCTCTCTACATACTATTGAGCATCGTCATTCACTCGATCATCAAAATCTTCATCATGATTCAATCATTTGTGAATATTCAACTCGATTTCTTCAAGAATAATCAAAGCTTCGATTCAATCATTTATCTCAAGTTATCTTCTCGTCTATCGAAATTTCTTAGAACTGACTTTGTACAAAAACATCGTCAATTCTTGCCTCATTCTCAGACACTCAATGAATCTCTGAAAGTCTCTACTCTCTGAGATATCAAAAATGTAAAGCAGCTACAACATTGAGTTGAACAAGACTCAGAAGTTTTTCTAGAAGATTTAAACAATCTTCAAACTCAACGAGATCTAGATGTAGAAGCTTGTGAGTTATTTGATAAAATACTCAGCGAACAGATATGAAAGACTCGTTTCGAAGAAATTGATCAAGCAAAAGAACAATCGAATTTAAATCTTAAAAAGCTTCAAGATCAGATGATGAAACTACAACATCGACTGCGATTGACTAAAGAAGATACTTCTACTTCTTTCATCATGTTCAATTCATTCAAGCAATCTCAAAAGCTTTTGAATTCATCTTTGTTTATTGATGAAAAAGAATCTATCTGAAATGATTGACAAGAAAAGATTTGCAACAAGCTAGAAATCAACGTCGATCATTTCAACAATGACAGAGCTATACTAGTCTACATTTATTCTTGAATCAGCGAAGACACAGTCAAAGTCATTCTAGTCAGACGTCAGCGAGATTCATTGAACTCTTATTTAATGATCAATGATTTACTAAATGAACTTGCTCAGCTTTATGATGATTCTGACAAAGAGATAAACTTTCAAAGAAAATATGCTAATTTCATTCAAGAAAAGAGCAAATTTAGTGATTTTTATTTGATGTTTTAACGTCTGTTCTTTTATTTAAAATATCACGAAAAACAATTGATTGTTGATCTACAAGACAAGATAATCTATCATCTTCATGCAGCTTAAAGTAGTCAATTGATTCAGCTCAAATCTTTCAATGAAATTCGTAATTATCTGATTCATTTGAACAATAAGCATCAAGTCATGAATGACATCAAAGAAAAGAAATTCTTGATCAAAGTCAGAAAGCAAGTCATCTTTGCTGAGAAATGAGATTCATTGAATCTTTATAGAAAGATCGAAGTCACTACACTTGTTGATCATTCAAAGTCGTATGACGCGATTTTAACTAGTGTCAAAGACATTGATTTACAAGCTGAAATCTGTTTCATCTGTCACAAATCAAATCATACTTCTAAAGAATGCTCTGATCAATTGAGAGTCAATGCATTAAAAGATGATGAGTTTGATTGATTTACATTGAACTCTGAGTTTGATTCTGATTCAAAAAACTAACTATTTCTTTCAAAGTCATTAAAGAAGTAAAGATCATATCTTTGTGCAGTCAAATCGAAGTTCTATTGAAAGAAAACTATTTTGAAAAGTCATTTCTGATCAATGCTTCTTTTATCTCTCAGAGCAATTCTTTCAGCCTTCGTTCTTTGATAGATAGTGATTTCGTCGTCTACATGCTGATACATGACAAGCTAGTCGATAAAATATGTCAGAAACTTGAAATACAATCTATATCACTAGCAAAAGAGAAGTTAATACGAGACTATGATGAGAAGTTAGCTAAAAAGACTATTACTCATAAGATTTTACTCAATCTCACGATTGAAAGTCATAAGAAATTGACTGTGTCAATGCTGATAGCTGATATCGAGCATCATAAAGCTATATTGAGCAAACTCTGAATGAACAAAAATAAAATATTATTGAACATGAGACATGATACTATCGTATTCTCTGATCAATTAAATACTTCTATTTCGATTTTTTTGATCTCGTCAAATACAAAGCACTCAAGTTGATTGCAATCAACTTCGATTTCTTCAGTAGCTCACAGCAAAATCTTTAAAATGCTCAAGCATTCAGTTTCATTCATTCAGAAAGAGTCATTCTCGATTCAAAACATAGACATTGTCTCTTTTTAAGCACTAGTAAAATGAAAAAAGAAGAATCAGACAGAGATTTTTGCTATATTCATCGAAGACATCGATAGAAAAATCATCTACAATACTCAATGCAAACTAGATGTCATAAATGTCTTTTCAGTTGATGAAATGACTCAGAATCTAGAAGATATTAAAGTCAAGTTATCATTGAAATATCAGAATTTTCTAGACATCTTTGATTGAGTTCAAGCAGACAAGCTATCGTCTCATCATTCATATGATCATAAGATAGAGCTTACTAGTGATGCAACGTCATCTCATTGTCGAGCATATTGAATGTCTTTTTACAAGCTTCAGAAAGTAAAGAAATATCTGAATGAAAATCTTTTCAAAGAATTTATAATCTCTAGCAAAGCTTCGTATTTCTCACTCATTCTGTTCATTTTAAAAGCGAATGAAGATCTACAATTCTGCGTTGACTATCGAAAACTTAATGCTATTATCAAAAGAAATCGCTATTTTCTATCGCTCATAAATGAGATGATCAACAAAATAGTTGATTGCAAGCATCTGACTCGATTAGATATCATTTCAACTTTCAACAAACTGCAAATGCATTCTGATAGTGAGAACTACACTATCTTTATCATCGCTTTAAAAGCATACAAATCAAAGATGTTATCTTTCAAACTTATCAATGATTCTGTCTCATTTCAGCAGTATATGAATGATGTTCTTTGAAACTTTCTAAATGACTTTTGTCAAGTCTATTTAGATAACATTCTGATCTACAGCAAAACTCAACAAGAACATCAACAACATGTCAAGATGATATTAAATCATTTATGAGAAGCTGATCTACAAGTAGATATTTGAAAGTATGAATTTGACGTAGAAGAAACTGTCTTCTTAAAAGTCATAGTTTCAGAACAAGATCTTTGTATGAACTTTATTAAAGTGAAAGTCATAGTCAACTGAGCTACGTTGATCAATCTAAAAGAAATTCAGAGCTTCGTGAGATTCATTAATTTCTATCGTTGTTTCATTAAAGACTTCTTGAAGCTAGTCAAATCATTCACTCAGCTGACTAGAAAAGATACATCTTTTGTTTGAAATGAAGTCTGTGTTCAAGCTTTTAATAATTTAAAGAAACAAGTCAGCTCAATCTCAATCTTACAACATTTCAATTCAAAACAACAAACTATTCTGAAAATCAATGCATCTGACTACGTCAAAGATGAAATACTATCACAGTATGATGATGAGAGTGTTTTTCACTCAGTAGCATTCTACAGCAAGAGCATGATCTTCGCTGAATGCAATTATCATATCTATGACAAGAAATTGCTAGTCATTATTTGATGTTTCAAACATTGAAGACTCAAGCTTGAATGCACTGAACTACTCATTCAGATATTCATTGATCATCAGACTCTGAAAATCTTCATGAAAAATAAACAGTGTCAGAATCGTGCCTAGATGAGTCAATCAGCGAAAGTCAGGGTTGAATAGTGCTTGATCTTTAGAGATAGCTATAACTGAATATTAAGAATACAGAAGAAGATGAGTACAAAAGCTTTTATTTAAGTAATATTCAGAGACTGCGCTAAGCTCGAAGAAAATGTGTTTGTGACATGAGTAGAATGTGATGTAGAAAGAAAGATGATGTTGAACAAAGAGATGTTGATGAAAGAAAATAGAGACTGAGTCAGATCTGAGCTAGAGGCGCTGACTAGCTTTATTCAGCCTTGGTACGCTCGTAACATTACTTTCCCCTTCGAAAATTCATGTTCGCATGAATGTCGCTTGTTTGCTTGCTTTCTTATTGAGTTATTCCGGTACTAGCGTGACTTTCTTGAGTATAGCGCATGAAATTCGTTCAAAACTTTCTCAAAGTCATCGAATTCACCTTTATCAACATAGTATCATTCATTGTCTCTATCTAGATCTTTTCATTTGACCTTGTACTGTATTCAACCTCGATAGCGTCTGAAGTTCAGAATGTCATCTACCTCTCAGTGTTCATCGTCGTCGTCATCAATAATGATGAGTCTGAGAGATTCTGCATGCTGTTCTGGTAGAAGATCTTCTGAATACGGTCGCAGTAGCTTCGAGCTGAACATCGAATGCAGATGCTTCAGAAATGCTGAACTAGGTCGATGATTTGTTTATTGTCGAGATGAGAGGTTGAAGATTGATCATGCACTTCTTGTAGCAGTTTCGTATGCATATTCTCGAAAACTCACAGTAAGCTCTTTCTAAAGAGAACGCTGTCAATGATTTCGCAGTTCTTCAATTTAGTGATATGAAATTTAAGCTTGTTCTCGTTCATAGCTTGTCTATATTCGTCGCAGAGCTCATTCATTTGATTGATCATACACACTCGCTGATAAAGATTTGCTTTCGATTCAACGAGTAGAACATCAACTCTATCGAGAGTCAGAATAGTCTGAAAACGATCTTCAAGTCGTTGAGCTGATTCAGAGACGTTCGCTAGAGACATTCGAGTTAGAGCATCGACTTTAGTATTCATTTTGCCTGATCTAAAGATGATCTGAAAGTTGAACTTCGACAGAATGTTCAGATAGTTGACTTGTCATCGACTCAACTGTTTATTTTTCATGAAGATCTTCAAAGCTTGATGATTGATGAATATCTGAATGAGTAGTTCAATGCACTTCAGCTCGAGTCGTCAATGTTCAAAGCATCGAATAATGACTAGCAATTTCTTGTCATAGATGTGATAATTGATTTCAGCGAGAATCATGCTTTTACTGTAGAAGATCATCAAATGAAGAACTTTCTCGTCATTGTATTGAGATAGTATTTCATCTTTTACATAGTTCAAAGCATCGATCTTCAGAATAGCTTGTCGTTTGAGATTGAAGTGACGAAGTACTGAGGTTGAGCTGACTTGTTTCTTTAGATTGTCAAAGACTTGAACACAGATCTTGTTTCAAACAAAAGACGTGTTCTTTCTTGTCAGCTGAGTGAACGAATTGACTAGCTTCGAGAAGTCTTTAATGAAACGGCGATAGAAGTTAACAAATCTCACGAAGTTCTGAATTTCTTTTAGGTTGATCGAAGTGATTCAGCTGACTATGACTGTCACTTTGCTGAAATTCATACGAAGATCTAGTTCTGATACAATGACTTCTAGAAAGACAGTCTCTTCTACATCGAATTCGCACTTTCGAATATTCATCTGCAGTTCAGCTTCACGTAGTCGACTCAATACTAGTTTGACGTGATCTCTATGTTTCTTTCTCGTTTTGCTATAGATGAGAATGTCATCTAGATAGACTTGGCAAAAGTCGTTCAGAAAGTTTCATAGAACATCATTCATATATTGCTGAAAGAAGGTCGGTTCGTTAGTCAGTTCAAATGATAGCATCTTGTATTTATATGCTTCTAAAGCAGTGATAAAAGTGGTGTAATTCTCGCTATCGAGATGCATTTGAAGTTTGTTGAACGCTGATATGATGTTCAATCTAGTCAGATGCTTGCAACCCACTATTTTACCAATGATCTCGTCTATCAGCGATAGAGAATATCTATTTCTTTTGAAAATGACATTTAGCTTTCGATAGTTCACGCAGAATCGAAGATCTTCATTTGCTTTGAGAGCGAATAGAACGAGGAAGAAATAGAGAGTCTGACTAGAAGTGATGAATTTCTTCGACAGATTCTCGTTTAAGTACTTCTTTACCTTCAGAAGTTTGGCAGAGAACATTCGATAAACTCGACAGCGAGAGAGCGTTGAATCACTGATGAGCTCGATTTTATGGTCGTAGAAGCGATGAGAGAGTAGTTTATTCGATTGATCTCGATCAAAAACATCTAGAAACTCATGATATTTCGATGACAGCTTCGCTTTAATATCTTTCAAATTCTGAGTCGTTTCATTGATTGAAGAGACGTTTAGAGCGTTCAAATCGCACTGAGTATTGTACGCGATTTCCCTATTGATGTCTGTCATGAATAGAGCAAAGACTTCAGTCTGATTCTTCTTTGAATGATTCAACAGTGTTTTGAACGAAGCTGCGTTTATGCTTCGAATCGAGAATGACTCTTTCTGAGCAGTGGTTGAAACGAGTTGTTTGAGCATCATAGAGGTCTTAGTCTGAGTGGTTGAAGAAGATGAAGTTGATCGCGACCAACTTGAGTGCTTTGAATTGAGAGGGATCGGAAAAATCGAAATAGAAGTATTCAATTGATTCGGAAAAACAATGACGTCGTTTCGCATATTCAATAATATTCCGTTTTTGTTCATTCAGAGCTTACTCAATATGACTTTATGATGATCGATATCAGCTATCAGCATTGATACAGTCAATTTCTTATGACTTTCGATGATGAGGCTGAGTAGAATTTTATGAGTGATGATCTTCTTAGATATCTTTTCATCATAGTCTCTTATTAACTTCTCTTTTGCCAGTGATATAGGTTGAATTTCTAGTTTCTCGCATACTCTATTGACTAGGTTAGCGTGTATGAGCGTATGAGCGGCTGAATCACTGTCTATCAGAGAACGAAGGCTAAATGATCGGTTCTGAGAGTTGAGAAAGACGTCAATTAGAAACGACTTTCCAAAGTAATTCTCTTCTGGTAGAATTTCGTCTAGTTTGCACAAAGATATAATCTCTACCTCTTCGATGACTTTTGAAGAGGTGACTAGTTTTTTGAATCGAAATCGAAATCGAAATCGAACTCGAAACGATCGTATTCATTGTTCACTGCATTGATTCTAGTAGGTCGGTCAGAGCACTCTCTAGAGCTATGGCCTGATTTATGACATATGAAACAGGTTTCGACTAGAACGTCTGCTTCTTTGACGCTAGTTAAAACTGCGTCGCGCGACTTTAGATGATCAGGTTTTGAATGATCGACTGACTGAGTAACAACAGCTCTATGAAAGATGATCTTTGACAGGTCGTCGACGCGTTTGATGAGGTTGACTTTGTTCTTGATTTTTCGAATGACTCGTTGATCATTATTCAAATGAATCAGGTAGAAACGAATCTCTTTGAGGGAATCAGATTGAACTAATTGACCTATTCAAACGTGTTACGATCCTAGCTACGCATCTACGTTGATAGCTATGTTGATGACTATCGCCGATCGCTCGTCACTAGACTATAGAGTTGTTCCGAGGTCAACTCTATTCAGAGTTAGCTTATGTTCCTCTGAGTCATATAGATAGTCGACTCTGTTCTTCTAGATACTTTCCTTCCTTAGCATTTATATACTCGTTACCTTACACTCATATGACTCGCTCTATGCTGACCTCTAACATTATATAAATGCTCCTTCGTTACAGGCGAAGAGAAATAATCTGCATCGACTTGCTCTGCTCAGTTCACACGACTATTGACTTTGGTCTAGCCGACTCGCGACCGTGCAGGCACTCACCCTTCTTTCTCGTGAGCTGACTCAGCGAGAATAAACAAAAGATTCGGACTCGTGCGCTGGTCAGCGAGTATAAACAAACGATTGAAATCATTCGACTAGGTCAAAGATCAGCGAATTAACCGTTCATTCAGATTCGCAAGGAATTCTTCGAATTTGTTGAACAATCAAAGAGGCCAGTCTAGAACTGCGTGAAGTCTCTACCTCAAGAAGCAAACCTCAGTGAGTCTGCTTCAACGACATTCTCAATGCAATGACCTACTCACCCTCATCGTTCTACCCATCAGTGAATCGATTCTGCTACTCGTTCACATGCAACTAGTGAGCCTGCTACAATGACATCTACCCTCAATGCAATGACCTACTCGCTCACATCGCTCTACCTATCAGTGAACCTGGTCAAATGTTCACGTGCAACTAGTGAGTCTGCTTCAATGACATGATCACCTTCGATAACAAGCAAATCTATGAGCTTGTTCGTGTATCGAACCTCAACAAACTCATGAGCTTGTTTCTATATCGAAACTCCTCAGTGAGCCTGCTACAATGGCAAGCCGATGATCGACCTCTTCAATGAGCAAGTCGACTAGTGAGCCTGCTTCAATGACATCTTTCGTCAATGCGATGACCCATCTACCCACATCGCTCTACCTACCAGTGAATCGATCTGTCGACTCGTTCGCGTGCAACTAGTGAGCCTGCTACAATGAAATTCTCAATGCGATGGTCTACTCGCCCTCATCACTCTACCTACCAGTGAATCGATTCGTCAACCCGATCATGTGCAAATAGTGAGCCTGCTACAAAGACGCCTTTCGTCAACGCGATGATCTACCTACTCACATCGCTCTATCCACCAGTGAACCTGGTCAAACGTTCATGTGCAACTAGTGAGCCTGCTACAATGACATCATTCTACCTTGCATAGTGAGTCTGCTACAATAGACATTTTGATTCTACATAAAGCTAAGAAACACATTCATGCGAACATGAATCGTTGAAAAGGAGGGGTAATGTTACGATTCTAGCTACGCACCTACGTTGATAGCTATGTTGATGGCTATCGTCGATCGCTCGCCGCTAGGCTATAGAGTTGTTTCGAGGTCAACTCTATTCAGAGTTAGCTTATGTTTCTCTGAGTCATATAGATAGTCGATTCTGCTCTTCTAGATACTTTTCTTTCTTAGCATTTATATACTCGTTACCTTACACTCATATGACTTGCTCTATGCTGACCTCTAACAAAACGAATCGAAGACGAGAGTTTATTTTATCTTTCAGATCGATGATCAGTTGCTTTTCGTGATACTTCAGATAGAAAGATAATCGTTGAAACTGAGTGTAGAACTCGCTGAACTTCTTTGATTCT
>JAABUK010011473.1_pt1 | contig 11540 bp, 12 predicted proteins | sample 5559141 | NCBI WGS metagenome assembly JAABUK01 (sample SAMN10711869, study PRJNA513367) | rock metagenome | isolation source: Antarctica rocks | place: Antarctica: Victoria Land, Pudding Butte nord | collected 2016-01-03 | reverse complement strand
ATGTGATATCCGACATAATTGCACGAGAGCGCAAGTGATCAAGAGGGGCGAGGTCGAACCAGAGACTGCATCTGTCGAACAGCCTGCGTCTCAGCCTGCGCCTCAGGCTCTCCATCGGCTATTTCAAGAGCGATTCTAGATAGATTCTAGCCAGTTAATTCAGCTAATATAATCAATTTAACTCGATTTAATCCAACTATTTCTGGTCTTTTACTTAACAGCATCATAGAGTGATATATATAAGTGCCGAGCCGTAGCGTCATCAACGTAAGCTTCAATGTATCCCCTGTGTTACTGGAATAGTGACCCTCCCAGTAACACAAGGGATAGAAGCTGGATATCAAAATCAAGTCCATCAATAGAGGATTTCAGCACGATCAGAGCGGTCTAAGAACACTGACTAGTCACTAAAGCCGATAATCGCCCGCCTCGAAATTTACCCCCTTCGTAGATGAAGTTATCAGCTATCAGTACTATTGTAGTATCGGCACCATCATGGAGCTAGCTGGGCACTAGCTCACCATACTAGATTGTCAGACTCCCAAAATTGGCTGATACACGTCCATCGACAAGAGGATCGTGTAAAAACTTCTAACCGTTTCCGTTGCCGGGCGCTCACCAGCATAACTATACCAGTGATTATACAGGAGAAATTCTAATACACATCTACGCCAGGAGAGTATAAAAATCCATGACCAAAATCCATGACCTTGCAGAGTATGGCATTTTCTGGGGTATCATCCGTCAACACTGATTCCGCTTGCCCTTCATCCATTCAGGCTCCTGGCCATAGTTCACTAGATCTATCTACCTTGATAGCGCAATGTCGTCGATTCTTAGAATCATCTTGACTGTTTCTGCCGCCAATTCAATCGCACTGGTACTCACCAGCAACGGCTGCAATACCTTCTCATCCGCGATGTTCCCTTTCACACCGCCACTTCTAATACTCACGCCCGCATTGTACTCACCCTGATCATGGCGATGTCTCAGATCCGTAACGACTTTGATGCTGTTTAGGCCGGCGTTTTCTGCGAGGGTGGTGGGTATCACTTCCATTGCGTCGGCGAAGGCTTTCCAGCAGATCGCCTCGGTGCCGGTTAGAGAGCGAGCTTCCTTGGCGAGGGATTGGGCCACTTCGATTTCTGGTGCACCGCCACCGGCTATGAGCGCTTTCTTCTTGACGAGACATCGAACTACGCAGAGGGCGTCGTGGAGGGAGCGTTCAGCTTCGTCGAGGATGAGGGAGTTAGCGCCTCGTGCAACGATGGAGACAGTTTGATTTTGCGTCGAGGCTGTTCGGATGCCAGTTACTTTCACGTATCGTGAACCGGAGGACTGGACTTCTTCAATGAGGTCGGCGCTGCCGAGCTTGTCTTCCGAAAAAGAGTCGATGTTGGCAATGGGTTTGCAGCCGGTGCTTTTACAGAGGAATTCTACCTCGTCACGTTCGATGTCTTTGATGGCCATGATCTTCAGCCGGGAGAGGAAGTGGAGAGAAAGGTCGTTGACGGCATCGCGCAGAATAGATTTCTGGATGAACAAAACGTTGCACTTTGCTTTCTGGATCTTCTTGACCATGTTCAATAGGTAAGTGCGCTCTTCTTTCAGGATCTTGTCCATCTGTCGGTAATCATTCACGACTATTTGGTTTTCCATATCGGGTTTCGGAGGACTAAGCTGGAATTGTATGAGACCTATTCGTGCCTTCTCCACCCTTGTAGGGCCGCCACCGCTCTTTATGACGGGCTGGTTGAGGACAAGACCGTCAATCATCTCCGTATCTTCAATTGTGCCGCCCACTTTTTTGATGATTCGGATATTTCTCAAGTCCACGTTGTCCGCTGTCTTCTGGTCTATTGTTTTAAGCACCGAGTCGACAGCGATTGGGGCCAACAATCCAGAGTGCTGCGAGACAATTTTGGAAGAGAGTGAGGTGGACGCGGCTTGGAGGAGAGTGGTTCGATCTGAGAGTGATATGGGTTGTGACATGTTTTGCAGCGTCTGGACCGCCGCACCTGCTGCTCTTTGAAAAGACTCGGAGATGACTGTTGGATGTATACCTTTGGCAAGTAATCGATCAGCGGCTCCCAGTAGACTTCCTGCAATCACTACTACAGAGGTCGTGCCGTCTCCAGCTTCCACGTCTTGCGCTGCGCTCAGGTCGACTAGCATTTTTGCAGCAGGATGCATGACACTCATACTCTTCAGCATGGTGTTTCCGTCATTTGTAATGATTGTCTCCCCCTTCCCGGTCTGTATCATTTTGTCCATGCCTCTGGGACCCAACGAGGTTCGAATTGCGTCGGCAACAGCTTCGAGACGTCAGTGAAGTGGCAACATTCGCAGATGTCCACCAACCTCTAGCAGCCATAATGTTGGCAGTACGAACAGCCATAGGCTTCTCCTTGTCCTATTTGGTGGTCAGTAGAAATAGTCCGGCATCGATGAACCATGCGCACCTTGAAGGCTGAATTGCCCGCGTTACCTTGTATGCCGAGCGCGGCCGCCATCTTGAGTGATGATCTTGTCTATGTAGTGAGCGTCGGTTTGAGTCGAGTAATCTCTTGAAGCGCGGGTCAAGTGGTGTACGTCAACTGTCGAGGTACATCAGGCAGTTCAGTTCTTCGAAATATTTCTGAAGCTACTCGTAGAAGATCTACGTTGGCCGGCCCTAGCGCGGCATCGTAGCTTGCATCTTTGTCCAGGACGCCTGTGATTATTCTTACAATCACGCCCCCAAAACATCATTCCTCGAGATCTTGCATTATCTTAGTCGACCATCGGGCTTTTGGCCGTCAGATCTCGTCGCGTTACAAGATCTACTGTCTGGGGAAGGCAAGCAGGACCAAGAAGAGACTAGCGTATCGTCGCAAGCACTCTGATCCTGACTCAACATGCCCAGCGCAACGGGTCAAAGCTGGGAGAAGCACCAGAAGAAGTTTGCGGATGACGAGCAGCCAGAGAAGAAGATCACTCCTCTAACAGATGAGTCCGTCATCACGATCCGTTTTCCCTCTTGTCTCTAATATTCTACAGGGATATTCAGGTGCTCAAAACCTACGGAGCGGCCCCTTACGCTGCTGCGCTGAAGAAGCTCGAGAAGCAAATAAAGGAGAAGCAAACCAGCGTGAATGAGAAGATTGGTGTCAAGGTGATACACATAGCTTGCGCATCAGGCGGTGCAAATCAACTAATGTTTCTTTTAGGAATCGGACACCGGCCTTGCTCCTCCCCATCTTTGGGATGTCGCAGCAGACAGACAACGAATGTCAGAAGAGCAACCTTTACAAGTCGCACGATGTACAAAGATCATCCAAGATGAGAAAGATAGCGATAAGAGCAAATATGTCATCAACGTCAAGCAAATAGCCAAGTTTGTGGTCAACCTCGGGGAACGAGTCAGTCCTACAGATATCGAGGAAGGCATGAGAGTGGGAGTCGATCGCAACAAATACCAGATTCTGTTACCTTTACCGCCGAAGATCGACCCCAGTGTTACTATGATGACGGTTGAGGATAAGCCCGATGTTACATACGGAGATGTAGGAGGATGCAAAGAGCAGATCGAAAAGCTGAGAGAAGTTGTGGAGATGCCCCTGCTTTCTCCAGAACGATTTGTACATCTGGGGATTGACCCGCCGAAAGGAGCACTTCTCTATGGACCACCGGGCACGGGCAAGACCCTCTGTGCACGAGCTGTAGCCAATCGAACAGATGCAACCTTCATCCGAGTCATCGGTAGTGAGCTTGTCCAGAAATATGTTGGGGAGGGCGCACGAATGGTGCGAGAACTGTTTGAGATGGCGCGAGCGAAGAAAGCTTGCATTATCTTTTTCGACGAGATCGACGCCATTGGAGGCGCTCGGTTCGACGACGGCGCTGGCGGTGATAACGAGGTGCAGAGGACCATGTTGGAGCTTATTACTCAGCTCGACGGATTCGACTCAAGAGGTAACATCAAAGTCATGTTTGCCACCAATAGACCATCTACTCTCGATCCGGCCCTGATGAGACCGGGACGTATTGACCGGAAGATCGAATTTTCACTTCCTGACCTGGACGGCCGAGCAAATATCCTTCGAATTCACGCAAAGAGCATGTCAGTGGAACGCGATATCCGTTGGGAGCTCATCTCGAGATTGTGCCCGAATGCTACAGGAGCAGAACTTCGCAGTGTTGCGACAGAAGCTGGGATGTTTGCTATCCGAGCGAGAAGGAAGGTTGCCACGGAGAAAGACTTCCTGGCAGCTGTGGACAAAGTCATCAAGGGTAACCTGAAGTTCAATTCGACCGCGACATACATGCAATACAACTGAGCCGGCAGCACATTGGGGATGGGTTGGGAAGTGGAGTTATGGTCGCTTAAGTAGACAGTATTCTCACAAGCGCATTGCAAGGCGAGCGTGCTCCTTGTACAACAAAGACACTCCGTTTCACACTCGGATTCGATCGATGTGAGTTATGTGTATATTCCGAACCAATCCACTTGCATATGTTGAACTTCTAGATAGGTAATTCATATACTACGTAGGCTATTTCGGTAACCTCGGCCACTGCACGATTTTGTGGGGCGATCTGCCGCCACTGTTCGTTGCCTCAAATCATGAGCTAATTGACTCCATGTTCTTTCAAACGCACGCTGAGACCTTCCACCACCCCCCCTGGCGGCGAAAGTCTCAAAGCGTTTTGTGCTGTACACTTCTTTACTAAGTACGTCGCTCTTCTCTGAAGCACAGTCGCAGCCTTGAAACAATCAAGATGAACTCTTCCCAGCTGCGGAGCCTTGCTCCCATGTCAAAGGTACTAGAATGTCTGGCATCAGCCCTTGATAGGTCCTAACTATGCGAATAGCTTTCTCGAAATCTTAGACCATCACGAAGACGCTTCTCAACTACAAGATCTGCAGGTAGGCCAACACCGCCTCAGATTGTGCCGAAGCCAGTGATTGACTTTGTACAGCTCGAATTGTCGCCAGTCAACCTCTACGAGCGAAAGAAGCCTCCCCGTTTGTGTCGAACAAGTACCCAGTTGTGGTATGCCGTCCTTTCTATCTCCTGAAGAGTACCTCGATTTAACTTTAGGCTAGGACCATGAATATGATGCGGTCGTGGTCGGCGCTGGAGGAGCGGGTCTGCGTGCAGCTTTTGGACTTGCAGAAGCCGGATTCAATACCGCTTGTGTATCCAAGCTCTTTCCTACTCGAAGTCATACGGTCGCTGCTCAAGGCGGTATCAACGCTGCTCTAGGGAAGTAAGTGTTGCAGATGGATAAAATTAAAATGCACTTTGCTGACAGGGATCTAGCATGCACGAGGATGACTGGAGATGGCATATGTACGATACAGTAAAAGGTTCCGACTGGCTGGGTGACCAAGATGCAATCCATTACATGACAAGGGAGGCACCGCAGTCCGTCATCGAGCTCGAAAGCTACGGATGTCCATTCTCGAGAACAGAGGATGGCAAGATCTACCAAAGAGCTTTTGGCGGACAATCACAGAACTATGGCAAATCTGGTCAAGCATACAGATGTTGTGCTGCAGCAGACAGGACAGGTCACGCACTACTACATACCCTCTACGGCCAATCGCTCGCCCACAACACCAATTACTTCATTGAATACTTCGCCATGGATTTGCTGATGGAGGACGGCGAATGTAAAGGTGTCATTGCTTACAACCAAGAAGACGGCACTCTCCACAGATTCAGGGCACACAACACAGTCTTGGCTACTGGTGGCTATGGAAGGGCTTACTTCAGCTGCACATCTGCCCACACGTGCACGGGTGATGGCATGGCAATGGTGGCTCGGGCTGGCCTGCCCAACCAAGATCTCGAATTTGTCCAATTCCACCCTACTGGAATTTATGGAGCAGGCTGCTTGATCACCGAAGGCTCCCGAGGTGAAGGTGGCTACCTCCTTAATTCCGAAGGCGAGCGATTTATGGAGAGATACGCTCCCACCGCCAAGGATCTCGCATCAAGAGATGTTGTGTCTCGTTCGATGACCATGGAGATCCGCGAAGGTCGGGGAGTTGGACCAGACAAGGACCACATCTACCTGCAATTAAGTCACCTGCCATCTGAGGTTCTACACGAACGTCTCCCTGGTATTTCCGAGACTGCCTCCATCTTCGCGGGCGTTGACGTCCGCAAGCAACCTATTCCGGTACTCCCGACCGTACACTACAACATGGGCGGTATCCCCACCAAATACACGGGCGAAGTCCTCACTGTTGACGAAGCCGGCAAGGATGAAGTCGTTCCAGGTCTCTTTGCCTGCGGCGAAGCTGCTTGCGTCTCCGTCCACGGCGCCAACCGCCTCGGCGCAAATTCCCTTCTCGATCTGATCGTCTTCGGTAGAGCCGTCTCACACACCATCCGCGACAATTCTTCACCAGGCCAGCCTCATCCCGATATCAGCGCCGATGCGGGAAGTGAATCCATCAATATCCTCGATCAGGTGCGAACAGCGACTGGTCCGAAGTCAACCAATGAAATCCGATCGCAAATGCAGAAGGTAATGCAAACTGATGTGAGCGTTTTCAGGACACAGGAATCATTGGATTCAGGAGTCAAAGAGGTCGACAAAGTAGACAAAATGTTTGAGCAGGTCGGTACCAAGGACAGGAGTATGATCTGGAACTCTGACCTGGTCGAAACCCTGGAATTGAGGAATCTGCTTACTTGCGCGTGAGTCCCAACTCCCTTACTCATTAACCCATGAATTGGACGCTAAGATGGCGAACAACAGAACCCAAACCGCCGCCGCAGCAGCCAACCGGACGGAATCCCGCGGCGCCCATGCCCGAGAAGACTTCCCCGACCGCAACGACGACGAATGGATGAAGCATACCCTGACGTATCAAAAGAGTCCGCAGGGGAAGGTCGATCTCGGGTATCGGGCTGTGGTGGGGCATACGCTGGATGAGAATGAGTGTAAGGCTGTGCCGCCCTTTAAGAGGGTGTATTAGTCTGGACTGCCGCTCGAATGTTGACGGGGGTGGTAGATTGAGCGCGATATGGTGATGCAGAAGGGGTAGTGTATGTTCAAGGCGGGAAGGTTGTTGCGTTTAGGTAGTGACTCACTGCATCGCTTGCTCCACGGCTACGTGGAGCGAAGCGTCACTGGTTTTAAATCCTAGAAAATATATGTACATGTTCAGCAATGGAGGCCTCGCCTGTGTGGGATTATTGACATAGTAGGCCTAATCAGTCTCTCACACTCTCTCCTCTAGTAACGTCATTCAACGACGAGGTGTAAACGTACCATCCGGACAGTTTGATTGCAGTGCATTCCCATGTGCTACTCTTTCACCCATCCTCCCCCCTGCTCTCAAACAGGCACCATGATCGGACACATAACGCCCGCCCCACCGTCCACCACCAAATTCTGCCCGGTAATATAACTACTAAACCCACTCGCCAAAAACCCCGCCACCTTACCCACCTCCCCCGCCTGGCCCGCCCTCTCCAACCCAATATTCGCCCGCTGAACCTCCTTACTCTGCAGATCTGCCGGCGGCAACTGCTGCGAATGCATCCCCCGCTTATCCTGCCCATCCATCATCCCCTTCAGATCCACCCCCACGTCGATCTGCCCGGGACTGATGCAGTTGATTCGCACACCCGTCCCCTTGAGGACGGCTACGCCTGCTCGTACGACGCCGAGGGCGGCGTGGGATGACATGGTGAAGCACGGGCCCCAGCAGCCGCCGTAGGTGCTTGCGGTGCTGGAAACAACGATGATGCTCCCGTATTCGCGGTCCTTGGGCGCGGCGTTGGGGTAGTTCCCCTTTGTGGGCGTCAGCTTCGCCATGGCGTGGGGAGCGTACTTGAGGGCGAAAAAGGGCGCCATGGAGTTGGCTTCGAAGCATTTCTGCAAATCGGAGGGGGTGGTAGTCTCGATGGTGGGTGGGCCCAAGAGGCCGGAGGAACAGACCCAGACGTCTAGCCGGCCCCAGGTGTTGAGGGCTTCGTCGATTAGGGTTAGTGTGTCGGATTCAGAGGAGATGGAGTAGGGGTAGTCGATTATTCTTGTGTTGGGGTGGGTTTGTGCGAGGGTGTCGACGAGGCCGGAGGATTGGCTGATTTGCGTGCAGGTGTAGATACAAGCTGCGCCGTGGGCTGTCAAACGTGAGTAGGAATTTCTGGAACTTCTGTGTGGTGTGGACGGACCTGCGAGCTCGGTTGCAATGGCTTTTCCTACGGGTTGGTTCGCCGAGGTCACGACGCAGACGAAGCCGTATAGCTTCCCGTCAGGTCGGTAGGGAGAGAAGTACTCGGACTCAGACTCTTTAGCCATGATCACGAAGGGGAATAAGAGAGGATGATAGCGAAACGGATGGGATAGAAAAGGAGACCAGAAAGCGGGTAGGAGGATTGCAAAAGTCCACTCGTCCATTAGGGAGTTGGGAAGTTGTCGACCGCAAGTCTCCTACCACACCACGCACAATGCAAGGCGGCTGCATCATCGACTGAGCTATGTGCTTGCCACCAATCATGCTGGCGAAATAAGGGAGTGCAGCATAAAGTGTCAGGTTTGCACAGGAGATTTGCTTGAGTCTGATCTCCGCGGCCGTTTCTTGGCGGTGCTCTGATAAGAAGTGAAGAGGAGCTGCTTATCGGCCGTCCTCTGGCAAACAATCACCATGTGTCCAGCAAATGGCAAGATCTAATTGAGATTGCTAGCAATGCTTGGAATGGATTGGATGGAGTGGATGGATCGGATGATGACTGTATTGACAGAATCAACTGCCCAGGATGTACTCCGTATGTAGAGTTGCTCTTCAAAATGGAGCTCATGTATCAAGGAACTCGCTCAAAAGAGCCTGTTGGACAGAGCGCAGGCTAGTCGAAACCAGGCCGATGGACGCCCTGAAGCGCAGGCTGTTTGACAGATGGCTTTGATGTCTTCGAGGCCAAGGTCTGTTAACAAGCCGGCACGAAGAAGGTCGAATTGGATTGATGAAAGCCGGCGATATTGAGAAATGGAAATGCTTGAACTTCCTGCACCATCCCTTGCTTTCTTTCTTACAAATCAGCAGGTTCATGCTCATCTCCATCAAACCATTGGGGCCACAGGATCTGTGTCAAGATTCGCAGCTGATGGGACGGAAGGCTTACACTGTTTCAGCTTGTTGTGAAGAGCTGTCACCAACCTGCTTAAGCAAGCAACTAGGATGATGCAGCTTAAACGAAAGACTTAGCAGCTACCATCTGACTAACTTGAATTTGAAACTGAGCGGATGTCATTTTGTTGTAGGTCCTCCTTGGCGGCCTACTCAGCACAGGCCTATTTCCTTCTTCCTTGCTACTTTGCGTAGATAGCTTCTTCCTCCACACACTCATTCATCACTCCCATCTGACTAACTTGAATAATTTGAAACCGAGCGGATGTCATTTATCTAGCTTGAATCTGAGACTTAGCGGATGTTATGTAAGTAGCTTGAAGTCAACACGCGGAGAATATTAATCATCTATCTGAAGCATTTGAAGTCTTACTTTTGTAACAAGGTGGAGTAGAAGTTTATATGTACATCAATCTCTTAAATAAGTCTATGTAATATTCTGCTTGCCCTCTCAATGATAAAGATATCAAGCAATCAACAGTAACAACAAAGCAAGATACAAACAGCCATCACACTCTTTTATCTTATATTCTATTATTTATTTTATCAGTCTCAAAATCAGCATCACTTTAAGAAAATGTCTTCCTATTCAAGAGACGGACACGTCTTCCGCAGAGGAGAAGGTTCCGGCGGAGGAGGTTTGAACAGAGAAAAACCTCCTCCTACAGCATATCCTCCTCCTACAGGACATCCTCCTACAGCATATCATGGTGGAGAACAAGGTTCCGGCGGAGGAGGAGGTCCCGGTGGAGGAAATCGACCATTATATTATGGTGGCGGAGGAGGTTTGAATAGAGAAAAACCTCCTCCTACAGGACATCCTCCTACAGCACATCATGGTGGAGAACAAGGTTCCGGGGGAGGAGGAGGTTTGGACAGAGGAAACCGACCAGTATATTCCGGAGGACTTACCGGTAGAGAACAAGGTTCCGGCGGAGGAGGTTTAAACAGAGAAAAACCTCCTACAGGATATTCTCTTACAGCATATCATGGCGGAGAACAAGGTTCCGGCGGAGGAGGAGGTTTGAACAGAGGAAATCGACCAGTATATTCCGGAGGACTCACCGGTAGAGAACAAGGTTCCGGCGGAGGAGGAGGTTTGAACAGAGAAAAACCTCCTACAGGATATCCTCCTCCTACAGCATATCCTACAGAATATCCTCCTACAAACATTTTTCTGTCTTGTGCCTCAATGCCCCTTTATGAGCCCCACAGAGAAGGAATTGAAAACGCATTATGAGGACAAGCATCCGCAGCCAAAAGCTTCCGACGGATCAAAGGAAAATGCTGCAAAGGAGGATAAGATTAAGTGTCCTTACCCTAATTGCTTTTATGAGACCCACGACCTAAAGAATTTCAGACGGCATGAGGATGCACGCCATGACGGGAACAATTATAAGCCGAGAATACAACAAAGCACATCAAAGGAAAATGCTGTAAAGAAGGGCAGCTTAATCAAGTGTACCTATCACCCTTGCAGTTATGAGGGCGTCAACTCAAAGGCTCTCAGAGCGCATAAGGACGCAATTCATAATGAACATAATTCAAAGCCGAGAATTCGCATTAGGACAAAGGACGCAGAAGAAAAAAAAATGGAGGGTAAAGTATTATTACCGTGTTCCGATTGCGACCATAAGGCCATCAGTTCAACCGCATTGAAAAGTCATTATACCAGAAACCATCGAAGAGATGAAAAATAAGAAAGGTTTGCTCATATCAAAGATATAGAGAGATAGTTGAAGAAAAATATTATAGATCATCTCACTCAGAATATCTCTTGTGTTACTGAATTGATTGCTTTTCCTTATTGAGCGTAATTATCACGAGTTGTTACAGCTATGAAGGATAGTTGTACGCAAGAGGCGGTTGCAGGCTGGATGATGGAAATCCAACTAGGCTGCGTAATGGTCCGGTCCGGTCCGGTCCCAGCCTATATGGGACCGGACCATCCGGTCTTTGGTCCCAAGGTTTGAAAGACCAGACCGGATCAGATCAGACCCGGTCCGATCCGGTCCCCCAATTGGGCTGCCAAGCATTGAGGGAATGCTAAGCTATTTTCAGACTAGCTATATTAGGAAGCTATATATAAATAGAATATTTATTTATAGATAAATTATTATTAGAATATTTATATTTAAATAATTTAAAAAAATAAATTAATTAAGACAATTATTAGGACAAATATTAAATATATTTTAGAAAATTCATTAATTATTATTATTAGTTAATAATAAAATAATAAAATCTAGCTTTCTTTAATAAATAATATGAAGAAATTTTAGAATTCTTAATATTCTATAAAACTCTTAATAATCTATTTTCTCTTAACGAAATTAATTAAGATAAAAATTAAAATAAATATTAAATATATTTTAAAAGTTTTATTAGTCATCATTATTAATTAATA
>JAABUK010011472.1_pt1 | contig 11541 bp, 3 predicted proteins | sample 5559141 | NCBI WGS metagenome assembly JAABUK01 (sample SAMN10711869, study PRJNA513367) | rock metagenome | isolation source: Antarctica rocks | place: Antarctica: Victoria Land, Pudding Butte nord | collected 2016-01-03 | reverse complement strand
GGCTATTTCGAGCGTTTTTCTTGAGTATATAACACTCATTCAAGGCGCGATTCTACATAGATTTAGACAGTCAATTCAATCAATTCAACAGACATTCTACTAGCTTTCAAGCAGAATTTGTCTGACACTTAGTCTCATAGTCGACTTCCATAACTCCAGTGAGCAGTAAGGTGAGTGGATCACGGGTGCGCTCGGTAAGAGACGAAATAATCTCAGCCATCCTCGAAGCTACCTCAATGGCATTGAAGGGAATTTCATCCAGCGTGGGTACCATATCAAGTAGTCCGAGATTGAGAAGTGCGTGAAGCCGGAGGAAATCCTTTACTACGCCGTTTCTCATGGCCTCAGTCTTTTCGACAATGGACTCTCTCTGCTTGCTTGTGATCAACCGCCGGGCTCTTATCTAGTCAGAGTTTGAAGATCGAAGTTGAACTGGAATGTGTACAGGTCCGCCAGTTGGTCATGCATCTCATAAGCGATGATTGCTTGCTCCTGTTGAGTAGGGGATCCGAGCAGTTTGATTGGCGGTGTAAGGAGATGAGAACCTATCTTCCTTTGCTTTAAGAGGAGGATACAAAAGCGGCTCTGACTCTGAAGGCTTCTTGAGCTCAGCTTCTTCTGGTTTTTTGTGACATGATACCAAATTCTCAGCCCAGTCGCCCTGCCGAAGGGCATCGGCTGCCTTGTCGTAGCTACGAAAGTGATTACTCTTCTGAGCCATCTCTCTCCTTTAACTGTTCAAGTATGTTTGATAGGTAAAAACTGAGGCTGCTAGTAAGTCGTCTTTCTTGAAATTCTTTTATTGATGTTAAAGAATGGCTCATACCGTCCGCCCCCAAGCAACGCCAGGCTAATGGTTTTCGAACACCCACCATCGGTAGTTGAGAGTCAAAATTCTAATTCTGACTACTGGTATGATCAGAGAGAAAAAGAGAGTTAACCGCTCGCCTGAATGCGCAACACTGATAGGTTCCGAATACTATCGCGCTTGAATCTTAAATCTGGCTCACTGCTCATCAGCGCAGTCATTCGGGGAATGAAGAGGAGAATCAAAAGCGACTCGACCATGAACAAGCGTTACGAGGAAAGAAACACTTTGAAAGATTCTCAAACCAACGGTATTAGCTGATTAATTAATATTCATAATAAAAACCCCCCAATCAGCCCACAACCGCATCATGCCTATCCCATTCTACGAATCATCAGCACGAACAGTAACCGCCACGCACCTCCCCCTATCTCGTTCCAGACTCCTCACCTTCAGCACATCCCCGCGCTGCCACGCCGCCACAACGACATCTGCAAGCTTGTCACCCCCGCACCCGCGGCAATTGTATGCCTGCTCGTGCCCCTCGTCCAGCGTGAGTAGCGTGAACCCCTCGAACCGCCCACATTCGTCTTACGTCACAGCCGTGACTTTGCCGGTGGATTCGCAGTGGTGGCCTGAATCCCCTCGGTCACGGTGGCTTCCACAGCAGCAGTGATGGTGGTGTTGTCCATAGCCCGGGTCTTTGGGGATGAGAGGAGCAGCGCCAGCAGGGGATGGGACGAAAGGTTCACCACCCGCTCCAAGGCCGTTGACCCGGGCGTTGATATAACCCAAGTAGCGTTGAAGGACTTTGTACCATCTGTTTGAGGGGGCAAGCTGGTTGAGCTTCCAGGCTGTGATGGCTTGGAGGTCGCGTTCCTCGGGGATCATGTCGGAGGGGATGGTGACGGGGATCTTGATGGCGAAGCTGCCGGTTACATAGCGCCAGTTTGATGCGCGGATGGGGTTGTCGCGGGTTTTGGGGGTTGTTGCGTTGAGGTTGATGCTTTTGAGGGTGGGGGGTTCTTCGTCGCTGAAGCGTCGGGAGGCGAGGCGGCGGATGGTGATGAGGAATTCTTGGCCTTGGACAATGTCTTGGGGTAGCTGGATGGTGATTAGACCGGCTAGGTTTTCGCCGTCGCGAAAGGGGATGGGAACGTATGTCAAGCCGTTTGGGACATGGCATTCGATGGTGTTAGGGTCGGAAGCGGAGACTGAGAGTTGATGGGTTGTGTAGAGTTTCCTTGCGAGTGTGACCACATCCACCGCCATAACCTGCGGCCAGTAGATGCTGGCAATGCTACCGGACGGCGTGTTTCCCCAATCAATCATGAGCTCATCGGGAGTGTTTGCAAACTGGCCCGAAAAGGTTTCAAGCCTCTTCGTGGGACGGATGTCGAAGGTTTGGGGAATAAGGTGTGTTTCTGGTGGGCCGGGATTGTCTGATTTTGTGATCTGCAGGTTGCGCTGCGCCAATTTGTCGGAGTTCTGTGGCCCAACGGTGATGTTGTTGAGCGAAGTAATTGGTGCGTCGTCGTAGGCAATTTGAGCAGCGAGACAATGGTGGTCTCCCGGCAGCAATCCTAGAACAGCCGTTGGAGTGCCACCTATAGTGATCTTGTTGTCTGTAGAATAGATATTCAAGTAACACCCAAAATAGGCATAGTGTACCGCGCCATCGTCGACGCCAATAGCTTTGTTGTTGACTCCGTTGGAGTCATAGTCGGTGTTGATGACAAAATCGGCATTACTCTCAAAGTTGCCCGTGGCAAAGAATGGAATCGTTGAAGCGCCGGCCCCAACGAGTGGGGACTGTGGTAGGTTCGGCAAGGTTGGACTAGACAAGTAGGTAGTGTTTGGCTGGAAATCTGTGTCGGGAGATTGGGCAGTCCAGAGACGAAAAAACACCTTGCAATTCTTGTTCTTTGTGGAGCCATTGAGACGCACCCGCGCAACAGCGAAGTTGTATGTTGTGAGCCTGGGAAAAAAGATGCCACGGGGATCCTCTACCGATGGGCGTACGGAAGAATCACCGGTGAGCGCGCCCGACTGATTTGGGAAGTGAGTGAACGGATCCCCATGGCTGTTGCCGCTGTAGTTGCCGTTCAAGTAGGTTAGCAGGTCCTTGATATATGCGAAGCCGGCGCCAGTTTCGCGATCAGTCGTGCTGGAAACCTTCAATACAGCGGCAGGTGAAGTTATGGCTGGGTCTTTCATTGGAGCCGAGTCTACACCCGGCGTGACTGTGAACACTCGGAGATCTTGGGAGAGGTAGTAGACGCCCTTCCCAGTATCGTCAACATTCGAGAAGTACGGATCTGCACCACCCACGAGTTCGACTTCCCCAACAGCCACGAAAGGCTGGCTACTGATTGTCAGTCGAACATCCACTTCGAACGTGTTGGGCGGGTTGCCCGCGACGGGGAATACTCCACCCATCGCAGTCGTATTCGCGGCCTGCGTCGCGAAATCTAGCTCGATGGGGTATGCTATCCGTTGCGGCGTTGTGTCCTGGTTGGGCAGTTCTGGAATTCCTAGACCGGCAGAAGCAATTACGCCTTGACCAAAAAGGTTGCTGGTAGGGGTGGGGACCCCAGCAGCTTGCACCTGAACAGGTGAAAACCCGTCCAAAATCAGCCACAGGGAGGCAGGCCACTTGCTTGAGCCCATTTGCAACTGAGACCTGACCTCGTCCAGCCCAAAGCTGTTCTTGTTGACGGCAAGCCATGCATCAACCCGTGGGCCAGCCAGCCACTGGGCGGCGGTTGTGAAGAAAGCTGTCATGCCATCAAGCGTGGGCTTGCCCGCCGCTGTCTTGAATCCCAGCTTTCTTTCTGAGGTTGAGCTGCAGGGGTCGCCGACTAGATTGAGGTCCAGGTAGTGGTGGAATGACGAGTCGGTGAGAACGCGGCCTACGCCAACCGCATGTCCATCGTACACGGACAAGATATTGATCTCGCGGTCCTGACTGGTTTTGGACGTGTCTGAAAAGAAGTTTCGATCTTCGCATGGGGCGCCTGACCTCGGCGTTGTGTGGTTTCCCTTGATATTGCCCTTGGCAATGATGGCTGGTATTTCCTGATGGCCATTCAAGGTGGGATATTCAACGAAGGTCTGGCCCGCAAAGGTTGGTGTGTCCTTCAACGTCCAGGGCTCCTGGCCCGGCACGCCACCGACACCGAGGACTTCACCCTCGTGCATATGATCTGGAAATCCTGTAATTGGCCCATTTGGGGACTGCAGCAAAGAATGTGTGCCTCCAACCGGAAACAAAGGCTGCGGGATGTCGTCAGACTGACTATCGAAATTGTAATTGCCATTAGCATCAGGTTGTAGGGTATCAGCTCTCTCTGAGCCGCCACCGCTCCAATTTCTCATGGAAGTCGGAGCCGGGATCCGCTGATCAGTGTCGAACTGTGAGAACCATTTGCGCATAGTGCGGACACGAGGGATCAGACCGCACATCAGAGAGCCTAGCCCTGCGTGATCGCCGCTTGCCAGAACGCCGCCTCCGCGGTCCATGAATCGGGCGATTGCAGCAATCTCATCGTCCCCAATGAATTTGAGCGTTGGCGGATTTGACACGGGGTTTGACCCGCTGTACGGAAGCATCCAGATCTCGTTATATATGGACAGGTTAGGGATTGAGGTTGCAAAGTTGAAGTTTCCAGGTATCGTAGCCCAAGGATCCGGAAAACTGGGAGGATTAGGGCCGGGAATGCCTGGGTGATTATTGGTAACATCGTCATTGCGGTTAGCGGTGTCTACGGAGATGGATGGTGACGAGCTGGTCCTCAGGATGGATATAAGCTTGTCAATCGTAAAAGTGTCATCTTGCTGGTCTTGCGGCCCGGTTCGAAAGATGCCGTCGACCACGATGAGAATCTTGATATCAGCCATATTTTCTGCCCAATTAAGGTTAGAAACCGCGCAATGGATAAGACTAGCCTTGGAGACGAACCGAGACGGCTCTTTGATAAAGCGTACAAAACAAGCAAATCAAAATGCCTTGTTGCTTGCTTCAATGTAAAACTATTGCTGGTGAACCGGCAACACCTGCGATGGAATTTTTCGGAGGGAGGGATGGCATGATCTTAACTGTCCCAGGCGCACACCTTCTTTTACTCGTAGCAAGAGGTTTTCTTAGCGAAGGCGGTTGTAAAATACGGGTAGAATTTCAGCTACGGCCGAAGACTCGTCTTTCGGCCTCCCATAGAGTCGTCACCGGACCCAAGCCCGTACTTAGGGACGTGAAAGTGGAAAGGCAAATCCGGCGAGGCCACCGAGGGATTTGTGGTCGTGATTTAGAATGGGCCGCACCTCGACCAGTCAGATGACCTGTTGCGGTTTGTATTGAAGCGTGATACGAGAATAGCGTAGAATTTAGTTTAGATGCTGGGCTGGGTGCCTAAGGCTAGCGTTGTAGCAGCCTTATATGGTATCGCCTCATTTTATTGAGGAATGCCACAATTGATTATTAGTGAACAGATCGAAAAGTCACGTGCATCTTAGTACGTGTTATGCGCGCTCAGCTCAGAGAGCACGTGATCTTAACCGAGTTAGACTCTCAATCTCGATTAACTCGGGCACGTGATCTTAATTGAGTCAGATCCTCGATCTTAATTAACTCGGGCACGTGATTGTGATTAAGTTAGACTCTTAATCTTGATTAACTTAGATATATAATTATAACTGAGTTAGATTCTTAATTTTAATTAACTTAGACACGTGATCTACAACTCTATTATGCGGAAAGATATTGATCTTATTATCTTTATTATTTTATATAATAAAAAGAGAGATAAATATTTTTATAAGCTTTATTATATAACTGTTTATTAATTAATAAGTTTAGATTATATAATAATTCGATTTGATTTGATTTCAGTTTATATAAGATCGAATCACCCGATCTTTAATCTCAAGATTTAAAAGATCAGATCGAACCGAATTAAATTCGATTCGATCCGATTTCTCAATTGAACTGTTAAGCATTAAGAGAATGCCAAGCTATTTTCAGACTAACTATATTAGAAAGATATATATAAATAGAATATTTATTTATAGATAAATTATTATTAAAATATTTATATTTAAATAATTTAAAAAAATTAATTTATTAAGACAATTATTAAAACAAATATTAAATATATTTTAGAAAATTCATTAATTATTATTATTAATTAATAATAATATAGTAAAATATAACTTTCTTTAATAAATAATATAAAGAAATTTTAGAATTCTTGATATTCTATTTCTTATATTACTGAAATGATAATCTCTTCTTATTAAAAATAATGTTTTTGTGTTTAATATGAAAATTTATTGTAGTTTTGATATTAAGAATATAACAGCTCAAACTAAATATATTTAATAGTCTATGAAAATAAATACTTAAGTTACAGAAACTAATCTAACTTATAAAGAAGCTGCAGAAGTATTAGATGCGCATTATAATCGCTAATCTTAATACAACTCTTTAGCTCTAAAGCTTAATTAGAAGACGTAACTCTAATGTATTAAGCCCGCGTGTTAAGTCTCAGGCATTTTATCATATCACACGTATAGCGAAATAGTTGGATTTTCACAATCAAGTTTATAATCATCTCTCGCGTATAACTATTCTTCATAATTATAGTAACTTATAACACTATTCTCCGACTTATTAAGTTGATTGTTCTTAATTAATAATTAATAGCGTTATTCTTTTATTTTTAATCACTAATCTTCTCGTTATTAATTAAGCTCGTTAATATCTCTTTCTCGAGCGATAACTTAGAAATATTATTTCTCTTCTCATCTTTAACTCGCTTCTTAAAGCTATTCTCTAATTATTTAAATCTTAACTTATCAATATTTCTTAAGTAATAATTATTAAGAATCTTCTTTGAATTCTTAAGATTCTTAATTAAATAATAAATTAAATTCTTTAAATAATTTACTTATTATACTCTTATCTTAAAACGTCTTCTCACTCTCTTAATATTAATAATATTCTTCAATTCTTATTCCGCGTTTATCTCTGTTTTTGTAATAATAAGAGAAGATCTGAAATATTTCTATTTAAATAAGAAATTCTTTAAGTCTCTGAATAATAATATAATATAGAAGATCGGGTGAATCTTTATAAACGCAGGTAATTTAAGTTTATACGCGTCTTTTAACTTCTTCAATATCTTATATAAATCTATTCATTTCGCGTTCAACTTTCTATAAGATTTAATTATATAAATATTCTTTGTTAATAATTATATCTTCTCTTCTTTCTTGAATATTATTAATTGATAATGCTTATCGATCTACTTCTTTTATCTCTTCTGAATCTCAGCTAAATAATTTCTTACTCAGCTTTATATTTCAGTTATTAACTTTATTAAACTTTAAATCTTTTACAGCTTAATTTATTATATAATCATTCTTAACTTCTTTATTATATTAAAGCTTATTCATAACTTATATTCTTTATTAATTATAAATGAAGATAACTGAGTTGATTTAAATATAATTGTGTTAATCGCAAATTTCGCACTTAATAATAATTCCGCTCAATTCTTCTAATTAAAGTTCACGTAATTACGCAGATAACGCTTTATCTCTATATTCGCGACTTTTATCTATTCATTTATCTGTGAATGAAACGCTGTGAACAGCTTCGCTGTAATATCTAGAATCTTATATAGATATAATTATATTATACTCGCAAATTAAGAATCTCTGTTCGATATAATTATGTTATATAGATCGTGAATCCTTCACACATTCTTATATAGCATTCTGACTGTATTTTCCGCGGTCATACTCTTATTAATAGTTGTGCAGGCGATATAATATCTCTTTTTTATTAATCAATTTATCACATTAAGAATTATATTAAACTCTTTTAATTCCAGTAATTCTATTATAAAATTTATGAAGATATTCTTTTAAAACATTTCAGAAATTGGAAGAGATTATAACTCTTCTTCTGAACGCTATCTCTTTGTCTTTAATCTCTAACAGACGTGATAGTTTCTCAGATACCGCTTAACTACTTTTATTAGTTCAGAGAATTGATATGATTTTTAAATTAATTATAATATCTTTAATTCTTCTATATATTTAATCTCTCGACTCTTATAAATTTATTAGATTGCTTGCGTTTACAGCTCTTTTAACTCTATTAAAATAATCAATCTATCTTGAAAATAGAGCAGATCTTCTCTTTTCTTATATAGACTTATCTGATATTTATTATAGATATTCTCAATCTTATTTCGTAAGATCTTACAAATCTCTTTCAGATTCTAATTATTTCTATTCGCCTACTTAACATTTTTATTTAGCGTGCGAATCTCTTACGTGATATATATTATCTCACAGTTTCTTTAAATCTTTTTAAACAATATCTTTAATATTAATAATATCTAATATAAATTCGAATCATTCTTTACTCTAGAAATATTCTTTTCTCATTTTATTAAGACATCAATCTTTTTATTAATCGCTTCTAATTAATAAATCATTTTAAAGTTAAATTATATTAAGAACTTTATCTATTATATTTATTATCTTATTAACTTCTTTATTAATATAAAGTACTTCAGAGCTTTATAATTTATAAGCACTTTAACAGCATCTTCTTTAATACTCTACAGCTCAGACTCTTATTTCTCAAAGTATTGAATTATCGCCAATAATTTCTTATTATATATAATATAATTCCTCTCTACCGAGCTTATATTACTTAAGTAATAAGTAATAAAATATAATTTCTCATCCGATTCTTTCTGTGAGAGAATTTCTTCTATAATGTGATCACTTACATCACATTTTATATAAGTCTTCTTCCTCAAATCAAAATACTAAAGAACTAGATCAGACATTATCAGCTTCTTTAATCTCTTAAATATCTCAATATAGAATTCATCTTATATTAATAAGATATTCTTCTTTAATAAATTATTTAATAATCTCGCTATTTAATCAAAATCCTTACAAAATCAGCGATAATAGTTAATGAATTCAAGAAATTATTATATTATTTATATGTCTTCTAATTTAAACGTCTCTCACTTTTAAATCATCTTGATTTAAGTTAAATTTAATTGTATTTCATTTATATCTATTATTAGATTTAAGAATTTAATCTCAATAATATAGAAGTCACATTTCTTAATATTCACTTAAAGTTCTGCTTTCTTTAGAATCTTTAACATCTTCTTAATATACTATTTATATTCTTCTCACGTGTTATTAAATATCAGAATATTATTTTAATACAGCATTATAAATCGTTTTAATACACTTAGAAATATATTGTTTATATATCTCTAATTAATTAAGAGTGTTGAGCTCAATCTAAAGAGCATTACTAAATAGCGATAGTTCTTATATATTATACTGAATATTATTAAATCACTGTTTTTAATTATAATCATTCTAATATAATGAAATGCTTAATATATATTTATCTTTATCAGAAACTTCGCTTTAATGAACTGTTTCAATATCTCGTTAATCTTAAATATTGAATATTCATTCTTCTTTATAAGAGTATTCAGATCTTAATAATTCACGCAAAATTAAAGTTCTCTATTCAATTTTCGAATTAATAAAATTAAAAATATAAATAATATATCACTTAACTTAATGAATCTCTTCTTAAGATTCTTCTCGATATATCTCTTAATTATATTAAGTTTCGCAGAATTTATATATTAATAAAACTATCTTCTAAGCAGTTCAATATTCTTCTACAGTTCTATTCAATAATTATATCGATTTTAATGCGAAGAAAGAGTGTTCGAAATCTTTTTTAAAAAGATATAAATATATTCACGAAACTTAAACGGAATTACCTCTTATAAATTCTTCTCAATCTTCTCATCATTCTTTCTCTACTTCTTAATATTCTCGGGAGTGATTATAATAATTTCCGCTTTAGATTTCTTAGTCAGTTCTTTAAAAGCTATTAAACTTATTATTTTAGTATTCTTTAAATTAAAAGAGATTAAGTTTCTTAAACTTATATTATCTCTTTATTTTTAAGATCTTCAAGACTTCATTCTTTTCTTTATAGAAGACTTAGCTAAGAATAAGATTAATTTTAGATCGATCTTTATCTTTTCATATTTTAGAATTTTAATAAAAGATTGTTTTATCTTCTATTCTAATTTGTTTAAATTTGAGCATATATGCTCAGAGTTATTCTTATATATTTAATTATAATCAAATATATTCTTCTTTATTTAAGAATGATTAGAGTTGTTCACATCTAACTCATTCTCATTTTTTAACATTTCGCCGTATCGCATGTACAACAAAATAGTTGAATTTCTACTGTTATATTAATAATATTCCGGCTCGAAATTCACAGTATCAATAATAGAATTAGATATATAATCATGCAATCTCATTCACTTCTTCTCTAAAATAATAGAATATACCGCCTAAATCATATAAAAGATCTGCGATATTTATTAATATCTCATAATTATTATGAATATATAAATTATTTATATTATAATAGAATGCTTTCTTTCTATAAAATCTATTAATAAAATCTTCTTAACTAAATTCATCAGCCCGATTTGCAGTCTCTTATACAGATTCTTAGTCAGTTAATAATTCATTACTGCTGTAAGTTAATAATTAGTATTCATTAATATAGACATGTTTAGAGAATCCATCTTTTCTTTATTTAATAAAGTATTTATCAGAAATAGAGACTCTATTTAGTCTTCAACTACTGCAGAAATGATCGCAGGTGATATTCTTAATTAACGCTTCTATCTAAGCTTCTTCACAGCTATTTCTGCGCTCGCAGATCTATTCACACCATCTTTGCGATAAACTACTCTTTTTCCAATTTCTGAGAAATATTAGAATCTTCTTTCTTAACAGTTGTTAATTCTGAACAGTTCTTAATCATATATTCTAGCTATTAATATTTATAACATTAAAACTTCTCACGATCTATTTTAATTATATAAAGTCGAGGCGATCTAATTAATTTAATTATCTTAATTAGTTTATTAACTGATTTTCTCTTTTTAGATTCTGAATCTATCTGAATCGTTTCGCGATCTTTTGTAAATATCTCTATCTTTTAAATATTTATTTCGCAGAATTGCAGATTCTCAATCATCTTCTTTAATAAAGAGTATCTATTTAAGATAATTGCTTACTTTAATTCATTACAGATTTTAGATCTTATATCTTAAATCTGATCCTTCTTTAAGATATCTATCTGAGCAGTATATCTTATAAATTTCTCAAGAAAAGTAGATAGATTCTTATTTTATTAACGAAGCTGCTGATACTTATCTCTTATCATCTGCTTTCGAAATAAATCGGTGAATTGATTTATTAATATCTGTAAAAGAGAGATGATAATTGTTATCTCAAAATCTTTTAAATATGATTTTAGAAGATCTTTAGTCTCGTCTTTAATATCTTTTTATCTCTTAATCTCTTTTCGAGTGACTGATTCTTTTAAATTAGCTGTTATCTTTCAGCTGTTTATATATCTCTTTCTTTCTATTAATAACTCTATATATTCAGAATCATTTAATGATTTTCTGATATCTTATTAATCTCTTTATTATAAGTCTTAACTATCTTATTACATAAATCACAGAATTTCTTAAATGTGCGCAGTATATAACTCACATTATTTTATATTCTTATAATAAACTTTATTGCTTCTTAATTCTTAATAAGTTATCTTAAAATTGTCATCTCTTAAATCA
>JAABUK010011471.1_pt1 | contig 11542 bp, 12 predicted proteins | sample 5559141 | NCBI WGS metagenome assembly JAABUK01 (sample SAMN10711869, study PRJNA513367) | rock metagenome | isolation source: Antarctica rocks | place: Antarctica: Victoria Land, Pudding Butte nord | collected 2016-01-03 | reverse complement strand
CGTGCAGATCCAGAAACCTTGGACTTCAATGTCTTCGTCACTTGCATTGCGCTTTGCACTGCGCACATCCACCAGGCGAAGCAGTGAATGAAGGAAGCACGCACGTCTTCCAATTTGCAATTCGTTGAGCTGGCAGCTGGGTGCCTCGTTGGTGATTAGATCAGCCAGCTAGCTACACTACTTGTCAGTAAAGCACCCAGTACGCTGAGATTGCTTCTCGGGCTGTTGGTGACTTTGGTTAATTGCCTGGCGATTTGCTGTCATAGACCACAGGGATCGCATGCGGCTGGTTTTGGCATTGGCTTGCAGTTACCCTGCTGTGCACAGGCTGCCCAGCTTGCAAAAACTTTTGTTTACAGAGGAACACACCAGACAGGGTTTCAGACACAGGCCAATCGTGAATAGCAAGATGGTGTACACAGGACGATGACCTGCGCAGGACTGCGTTTCCTGGAGCTCCTGAGAAACAGCCGATCTGCTTCACCTGTACTGCCAGGATCCTGGAAGGGCTCAGCTCATCTGTCAATGCACTGGTGTAATTGCGCAGTGGCGTACCTGTGCAGGGATGATTGAGCTGAGCTCTTCCAGGGTTCTGCCAGCACAAATGAAGCAGCTTGGCTGTTTCTGAAGGACTCTAGGATCTGAATCATTCCAGTGGGCCATGGCGTCAAATCAGGTACACAAGTGCATGAATGGATCAGCTCAGCTATACTTGAGCATGCCACCCGCTGGCCAGTCCTCTGCCTCTTGAACACACATCACAAGGTGCTGTGTGCGTATGTGCTTAACTAACGCCTTCATGTGATCCACAATGCCCTCTGAGCATTGTAGATCAGATGAGGGCTTTTGTTGTGCACATATGACACAGCACCTTGTGATGTGCGTTCTGAAAACCAAACATAACACACCACCAAGGTGAGTAGTACTGAATGAACTAATGCAAGGGCAACAACCCATTGTTATCACCATGGCATTGTAAGCCCAACCAAGATGATAAACATGCGAGAAACAAAGGCAGCCTGTTAGTCTCCCTGTAGGCGGCACATTATGTTGCTGCTTTGCTAAGAGCCTGTGCAAAATCATACTTTCGTCAGTGATTGCAAAAGTCACTGTCTTTGTCAGTGTGGTGAAAGCGGCCAGCAGCAATAGATGTCATTGCAGACAAAGCTTGGGGCACAAGACATACCTCAACCATCCGTCCAAGCTCCTAAAGATACACTGGCCACAGCTGAACAAAACAACCCCAAACCTTGGGTACATCATAAGACATGTGGTGGTGCGAGGCCAGACACCTGGGCTACGTTGTCCTCAGTGAACACAGAGACAAATGGGATCTAGATGAAAAGGCTTTGGGCCAACCATACAGGTCTGTCTCTTGTTGATTGGCACTCATGTTTTTGTCGTTGCTGCGTTAACTTTGAAGCATCTGCTTGCACCATCAGAAACCACAGACGCGTCACAATTCCAGCAACACCTCTGGCAGAGCACCTTTCTCCCTCCCTCCATTTCAGCTTGCTGCTGTGTTGCCATGCATGTCTTCACTATTAGCAAGTGCAGCCTTAGGGCTGTCAGTGCTGCAGGCTTCCCACTGCAGCAAGCAACATTGAAGAAGACTCCTGTGACTGAATGGAGCAGCGGCTGTTGACCTGAGCATCTGTTGCGGACTTGATTGAGCAGACAGCAGGCACAGCTGACTCATTCTGTCACATTGCCAGCAGAGGAAGCAGTACTAGCCAAGCACCTCGATCAATTTTCGCCGCGGTCAATTGACCAGGTACATAATTGTTCAGATCAAGTCCTGATTGTCACATTATTGCGAGCACCCAGACTGAGAGCGCCTGAGCATTTGCAGTGTATGAGTACATGTTTGCCACAGAATGTGCAACAGAGTCACTGATTGTCAACAGCAAGAGTGGAATACTCTGGCATTTATCTCAACAGCTGTCGTGTCATATGGATTAGATCAACAGTCCAGTTGGTTGTTCACTCTGTATTGATAGCATGCCAGCACATTCTCCTCTAGTTGCATTGCTGTCTATTAGCAATCATGACTGTGCATAGACCAGAGTGTATGTTGACTTGCAGGCAGGTATATTGGCTAGAGGCGGCAATCCAGCAAGCAAAGCGTTTCCCACAGTGCTTAGCTTGCTGAGTGGAAGTCTCTTGAGAGGATTATTTCGACTACATCTGGTAAGGCTTGAAACATCAGACAAGCTCTACTGTAACAAGACCCAGATGCTTGCTCGTGTGTTTTGTGCTAGCATGCAGTATCATGCTCTATCACTGTACAGGATTGCTGCTGCCTTTTGCTCGCAGTCAAGTGGTTATCAGCATTTTCTGTTTATGTTTCTGTTGTCTGTCATCTCAACTGTTTGTTGTGCACCTGTGGCTTGCTGGCATACATTTGCTTTAGCAGATCATCACACCCCACACTTGTTTGTCATGCTGCATCGTCTGAAGCAGCACATCACAGGTATCTATCATTGGATGCATTGCAACCACAACACCTCCTGTGAATAGCTTGTTTGTCCTTGTTCTTCAGGCAGAGACCTACTGCTGATGTATGCGGCCATCGTCCTGCTGCCTCTGCAAGAAAACAGGGCAACAGTAGCCTGCACATCTGCTGGGCTGTATTGTGGGAAGGGTTGGTCTGCCCCATCTGCTAGACCCCACAGCACGGCGCAAACACAGGCTGCACAGTAATTGCGTATAGTATGGAATTGTGTAGAGGTCCAAGGTCCTGAGGTAGCTGTTAGTGCTGTCATATGTGATGGCAATGCTGCATGCGAGATGAGATGACATAGGTCTGAGTCCAGCTTCACACACGTTCCTGAGCGTCAGCTGCTTCGATAGCTGGCAAGCTAGAGAACCTTGTGATATTGCTGAGCAGATTCTGTGTGTGCGGGGGTGACAGCACATGTTGGATTCTGCGAAGACACCTGTTGGCAGCAGTTACCACTGCTTGCAGCTGCTAACAGGTGTACATGCAGGATCCGATCATGCTGTCAACCCTGCACTCTCAGATTCTGCACACAATGGGTGCTTGTTGTCATGTGGAGTGCAGCATTTTGATTCCAGTTTGCAATTGTCAGTCATTTTTTCCTGCAGGGCACATCTCACAGAGACTGCAACACAGGATTACGCCTGGCCAGTCACCCCTTCCTGCTATACTGGCTTTCTGCCTTTTGCTCATGGTGGGGAGTGTTCAGTGCGTTCAGGGTCTCTTTGCACAACAGCAAGCAAAGCCTTCGAACGCTAGAAATGCAGTTTCACCTTACTAGGTCAGTCATTGCAACACCAATGTGACATGTGCTGCGTCGTGTATACATGATTGCTGAACTGCAGTAGGTGACAGGGTTATATACAATTTTGTGAACTGAAAGATGGACCAAGACCTTTTTATATAGCACCACATCTGATGCTGCTGCCTTTATGAAACAGTCAAGCACTTGAGTTGGCATCATTCTTGTCTCAATTCAAGATTGTGTACAGATTAGCAGCATCACAAGATCAGTGACATCTCATGCTGTGACGAACACACCTTGTGCTGCATGTGTTTCTGCCATGTATAGACTTGTGTCACCATGTTTTGTGTATCACGTGGCACAGTCCAAGTGGCTGCGATCTGGTCAAAGCCGATGTATGCAATTGCAAGTTGTCTTTTGAAAAAGTCCTCAAAGCAGCAGCGATGAACAGCAATAAGATAGTAAGGTCTTGATCTGCAATGTGCCATACAGTGAAGTCAGGCTTGTGCAAGAGGCGGAGGAACGGCTATAAGAACTTTATGTATGCATCTAAACTTTTTGTACAAAGATTGCTGCTATTGATGGTAACTGGTCAGTGGTTGTTACAGCTATGGATGCAGCTGAAACAAAGCGAGTTGCAACGTGTTCAGGGCGTTTTTTCTTTGATATATTGGATCTCAGATGCATGTGCCAAAGGATGTACTGATTTGCAGAGCCCCAGAAACGCTTGGAGCGCAGGTAATGTGTCAATTGCGTTCAATCAGTAGTACCCTCAATCCAGCATGCCAGGGCAGGAGACTCTGCGCCATTCAGTAGTACTATCAGATCTCAATTCACTGCTGGCAATGAGCGCACTGGCTGCACTTTGCACCAAGTATCCTGTAATATTCAGCATAGCAAATGACATGCTCTCAGTCTGCGCTGCATTGCAACAGGCAACAGGCTCAGGCGTATGTGGCACCAGTCTTCAAGCATAGCAGGCACGTGCTTGTTAGCTGCACTTCAGTTTTGCATCGGTGTCCCAGAAGCACCTGATAGCTCAACACTCATGCTACTACAGACAACCCATATGTGATGGGTCTTTCTGTTTTGCCTGGGCTTGTTTGCTTGCCTTTTGACAGATGCACAGGCAGGTCAGCTTTGCTTAGCCCTCTTTGCTATCTTTGCTGCTGCATTGTAGATGGGCACATCAGCAGTGTCAAAAGCTGTATCCTGGTCTTGAACATTTGACTTTTCTCCTGTGACCCTTGCTGCCCATCTTCTTTGGCAATTCTTTCCCTTCATCCTCCCCATGGGATCATCCCACCTCCTTTGCTTCTTGTCCAGCTTTATGAGCTATGACTGCTGAGACCGTCTCATTTGCCTTCTGCACCTCTGCTGTTGTCCCTCTCTCCCTTGCCGCTGTCTTGTTTGGCAGCCTTGCTTTGGGTATTGCCCTTGACTGCGCAGGACAGCAGGACCACATGATATAACATTGCACACCAGTGACACCACAAGGTATTCTGCTGTGACAGCACACCATTCAAGTGCAATTCTCTTGTGCTGCATAAACGCACGTAAGCTGCAGTGGGGCTGACCAGATGCCCAAAAGCTTGTTTTACTATAATCGCCCTTGCACATTAGCAGGGGCACCAATCTGCACAAAATCTTTGCGCACAGATAGTCACACTGACATGTTTTGAATTTGCAAGCCAGCAGCTGCCACTCCAAATGACTGCAGCGTGACCTGTGATATTGCACTGCTGTGTCTGACAATCATCTGTCCATTCATTTACCAGACATGTGTCTTCCTTTAGGGCATGTGCGCACTCACTGTCTGAACATCACTCAGAAAGTACAAGCACTGAGAAGGTGCAGGCAGCAGAAGCGTTCACACTATACCTGATTTACCAGTCTGAGAAACTTTTCTCGCCCTGCCAGACTCTTCTTCGCCTGTGTCAACATTTGACCCCTCCTCCTCTTCTTCAACTTCAGCCTGTACAGTAGCTTTATTGACCTTTCTCTTGGCCTTGGGCGCAGCTTTGGCCTTGCTGGCCTGTCTCTTCTTGGCTCCAGCTGCTGCTGGTTCTGCCTGACTGGCAGATGCGGCTTTACTATTGCCCCTTGCTGCCTTGGCTGAGCTTGGGACAGGCTTTGCCTCTTCTGCTTTGTCCTTCTCCTCTTCTGCTTCCTCTGCTGCAGCAGCATGCAGTCTGTTAAGACAGCCTGTGACAGCCTGTGTCATGGTCTTGCAATGCTGACTCTTGCACTTCTGGTCAGGTGTTGATGATGTCATAATTTGAATGTTTCCAGCTCTGCATCTACATGAGATGCAGACCAATAGGCAAACACTCACAGAAGCCAGTTCACAGCCTACTACAGCCATGCCGCAATCTTTAAACTGCCTCCTCACGACAAACCATGGGGCCTTTTGCTGGGTGCTAGGGCAACGCCACAGGGCGTCATGCCGCTGCATTACAACCATACGCAATTTGCAAAACATCATTGTAACAACTATGAACGCAACAACCTGGCAGTGTCTCAGCACATCCCACCTGACTCTGGCTCAGACTCAGCTTTCCTTTTGCCCTTTGCCCTGCCCTTGGGTTGACTGGCAGCTGCACCTGATGGCGGCTTCTGCACAGCTGGCACATATGCTGTTGTCTGCAAGAAATACACGTGACTCTGCCATTGAAGAGGCAGCTCAAAGAAGGAGAACCTGCCAACTGTTGGGCACCATCTGTCGCGGTGAACTAGTCTGAGTGCAGCTTGAAAGTGAACTAAACAAAACAGAAACAAAGGTGGCACGACGCAAAGACAACAAGGTTGGCAGATGAAGAGGTCTAGGTGAGTCAAAGCATGTCTATGTCTTGGGCAAAAGGTTGTGGGAGACTTACTTGTCATCTGACTTTAGGGCAATACACATGGGGGAAGATGTGACTCTCATGCATTGGCTCATTGAGCCAGAGTCTATGTAATGCAACGTCGTCTAGCACATGCCAATGAGAATTATATGGCATTATGCAGATTGTGCAGCATGATTCTCTTTGACGACTTCAGCATTGCAAGACTCACCCGGCCACCAACTTTGAGGAACTCAACCGCATTGCCATTCAGCTGTGGGTTCTTCTTCTTGCCATCCCATCGCACATGGAACAGCCAATCTGGCGGGAACCTCTCATGGTCTGCCTCAGCTTCCACTGCAGCTTCTGGTACGTACTTTATGGCCTTGTGCAGGTCTTCAATTTGGGCATCTGTCAGGGAATTCGCCTTGACCTCAGGGTACAATTTGGCCTGATATAGGACCTCGTCAGCAACCCAGTTGCCAATCCCTGCTGAGAATGCCTGCAGCAAAACATCCTATGAGGAGCAATGTTGCATGCAGCCGTGCATATGACGCGTGCATCCTGGCAGACTCCCAGACTACTCCAAACCGCTGACAGCTTCCACACCGATCTTCAGCATGTATCAAAGCTCATTAGCAGCTAATTGGAGAAGCTTCAGCTACTGTATCTGACATGGGATCATGATGTCATGCAGTGTTTTGCCATATGCATGAAGCTGTTTGCGCAAGCAAGCAGTGTTGGCAAGCCATATTCTTGTCAAAGCTACACCAAAGACAATGCGTTGAGGGTTCGCTTGGTGCAGCAAAAACCTTGTGTCTCAAGAGCCCACAAACGTTTCTGACCTGATCTAGAAGCAAGGCCTTTAGCGAACGCTTCTGCTGCTTGATGGACTTAGACAAGTCCTCCAAAGAAGGCATGCTCAGCACCGGATCAAAGCCCAGCAGGCTGACAGGCTCATGACTGGCAGGATCTTCCTGCAGACATTCTGGAAGATTCACCAATTTGCTGCCCTGGCCATGAATTCTGCTATGGAATTTGCGATGTAACATTGCAGTAGATTTGACTGAGCATGACAGTGCTGGCCCCAATTTGCCATTTGACTTTACCCCCCTCCCCCTAATGCCATGATCAGTGCCATGGTTCTGGTAACAGGGACAGAGATGTTGCCATAATACATCTTGCGCATCTTGCTGGAAAGTCCCATGCAAACACCATGAGCCTCCAAGATCATGTCCACCATTGCATGACTGTAACAGTTGTGTGTAAACAAATCATTGTTGTCCAGGCAGCACTGTGCAGCGGTTGCTTGTGAGCAACCATAAGAAATTTTGTATTTCACTGTGTACAAAAGTATATGTTTGATGGGCTAAGACAACTGCGCTGCATGGATTGCATAAACAATCACGGCTGACCTGCAGTGGTCCCTTCTGCACCACATATGCCCTCATGAGCAGCTGAGCTGCTCACACAGTTGGCATGCAGCTGGCCAGCCTCATGCACCTACTGTTTGCAAACCAGACAACACAGATGTACTCCCGGGGGGGGATTTCTTTCAACGTCAATTTCATGAGAAGCCAAGTAATGGTTTGGGCTGCCAAGGGCAGATGTAAGTTTATCAAGTTGTGCAGGCACAGGAAACAACTTCAGACCGACCTGTAGGCGCACTCGGGCAAAGCGGCGAGCGTCAGAGAAAGCTAGGCTGACATCCTCCTCTAGCTCCAGCACCACCTTCCAGTACTTTGGCGGCCAGTCAGAGCCATCCACCTAGAAGCTTTTGTACTGGTGACTCTTCACTCCTTTTACCACCAAGCTTCCAGTCATCCCTTCATTTGCATCAACAGCTGTCACAGGAGGCAGAAGAAGAGCCGAGCATGATGCTTTGCAGTGTGACGGTGAGTCTTGGTGCCCAGTAGAATTTGGCTGCCATGTATGCACCAAACACTGACATATGCAGCAGGGAAAGCATATTCATCAAACATATCCTGGATTTTGCACTGGTCACCCTTGGCACAATTGTCACTGAGCTGCCATACTTGCCTTCAGGTGCATTAGACACTGTGACAGAAATCAGAAAGATAATTACTAACAGCTTCAGTCTTGCATGCTAATGGGCATTGCCCTTGCGATTACCACGCTTATGGACATCTGAACAGATGCATCTCACCCTTTCACAGGATGCAAGACAACATACAGACTGGCATCTTGAAGCTTGCATGCTGTTAATTTTGTCTCCTATGATCATTGGATTGCTGGTCATGCCTTTTCCCACAGCCAGGTACTACAAAGGGCTTGTGCTGCAGGCCAGGTGATATAGCAGATCAGCTTTGCTATGCAACAAAGGCAGACATGAACAAGATGCATGTCAATGCACTTGCACTATTGGATGTACAAGGATAGGCGCTTAGGCGCTCAGTCTCTTCCACTGTGAGCTTGTAGAGCAAAGGCTGCTGCATGTCATGATGCATCTCTCACTGGCTGAGATCAGCTCATATGCTGATGCTCATGCTCAGATGGAAATGGTCTGTCCGCAAGGCACTGTGTGCTTTTGGCATGCATACCGAAGTGGAGCATCAGGCAGGGTCCACTGTCAAACTCAATCCACATATGCTTTCCTTTGCGGTGTGCTTGTTTCACAGTCCGGCCTTCCAAGGCAGCTTGAAGCTTGACAGGCTCAATACCCACGATCACCTCTGCAAACAAGTCCTCATACATGAAATTCATGGTATAGCTATGCTGCTACATCGCAAAAATATGTCTTACTGTCATCGTCGGCTGTTTGGGCCGTTTTGATGCGTTTGCCTGTGCAGTGACGGGCTGCTAATCTTCTGCAAGCCTCGACTTCTGGCAGCTCTGGCATCACTGCTTGAAACCGAGGGGCAAACCGCCAATGATAGGACTAGCTCTTTTCCGGGCAGACTGATGCGCCTAAGTATCTCAATATAGTCAGGCCCGGCGCTCTGCCAGCTATGGTCGGAAGCAAGCAAAGATCAGCAAGTCTGACTCAGATCACTCAATTTGCTCAAGGCAACCAATATTCCCGCTGAGCGTTCTGCTGTACGGCAGTCTGCAAGTGTAGCGCCTTCTACAAGGTCCGATCTTTCTGAAGTTTGTGGTCGATTAGCATGCTGCAGCATGCAGCATGCATACCATGTGTTTAGCATGCATGACGGGCTAAACCTACTCTCTGCTTCGGACGTTATACATTCAGCCTGAGATTGCGCTTTGTGCTGCGAATTGCTTTGGAGTACCACAGTCTGCCCCGCAGCAATACCAGCTTCACTAGCTCGCTGCACGACTCTCAACTTTGTGCGATGGCTTCTGCTGGTGCAGCTGCAGCTGAAAACAAGGTCGACGCCATATTGGCACGCCTTGCTGAGATCGTACAAGAGGTGGACACGGACATAACCACTCAGCGACAGATTACCAACAAACTCGCGGAGGAGTTCGGAGAGGATGTGTATGAATACAAGGCATTGATCAAGGTGGTCTCTGCCACCTGTCACAGACTCACACCTATCTGGCAAAGAGTTGATGTGTACAAACAGACCTACAGCATAAGCTGATGGACGCATGTGAAGCCTCAGAAACCCATCTGGCCACTGACCTGCAGGAGAAGACCAGCAAGCTTTTAGGCCTAGATGCTGAGAAGCCCTCACAAGAGCACAACACAGAAGAGCCTGCAGGCAACAAAAGAAAGCGTGAAGATGACAATGACATGAACGACGCCCCCAAGATCCTGAGACCTTCTGAAACAAATGGCGAGTTTGCTGTTGAGCTGTCTCATGCAAGACAAGCCCGTGTCAGCAGCTTCAAAGGTCAACTGTATGTCAACATCCGCGAATGGTATGAGAAAGACGGTGGTCTGGCGCCTGGCAAAGGCGTTTCACTGCAAGTCATTATGTGGAATGAGCTCACAGCAAATTTGGATGCTATTGCAACAGCCATCTCAGATGAGGACACAGACTATACCTGCAAGCTGCCAAAGAATCGCCAGGTCTCTGTAAAGCAGTTCAAGGGCAAGCTTCAGGTCAGCAGACTACTCAACAATGCACAGAACTGTAGCTGTCAGACCACACTGACTTGACTGCTTTGACTCTATGACACATGTGATGGACTGTTCCCCTCACAGGCTTTGTGTCAGCACGCAACTGCACCTGATTCTGTGTGGCACAGCATATATCTGAATTCACAAGATTGACTTTATTTTGATCAACATGCCATCAGTAAAGTTGCGACCCCCATGTGACAAAAGTCATCTCTCACAGGAGCCATCTTGTAATGGTGATGTGTAAGACCTTTATATGTGCTTCATCACCCTGTATATCATCAACCCTTACAACACAATTCCAAGCTTTGTTTGCATCTTGTATTACATGCATTACCTAGGCATGCACCTAGGACTCGCACTCGCCTAAGCTCCAGGCTTTACTGATACGTCATGTTGGGCATTTTCAGTTGCAGCTCTGCGGCATAATAACAAACGCTCCAGCTGGCTGAAAGCCTTCTCTTTTAGTCTTAAGGCATGTCCATATCATGATGTTACCCCAGCTATCACCACAGTCAGCCTTGGAAATAACAATGGTACACTGACCATAACCTGTATTTCTTTGCTGCTTGCAGCACTGTTAAGAGCAGCAAATTGCTACAGGTGGACATAAGGGAGTACTATGAGAAAGACAGTGAGCTGCTTCCCGGCAAGAAGGGCATTGCACTAGACCTGTCCCAGTGGGACAGGCTTGTGACAGCAGTGCCAGATATCAATGCAGCTGTGAAAGAGCAAGGTGGCAACACAAGGCAAAAGCAAGCAGCTTCAGGTCTGTCACAGCAAGTTGTTCTGCCCATCATAACAATGCAGGCATAGCTTGTTGACAGGGCACTACGTGCAAGCCTCTGCCTCCTGTTGCGTCAAGAAGCAATCACAAACTGCATTGTCCACATTGCTGTACAAAATATACACAAAGCTGTGAACAGCAATGCCGTCAGTGTGATGTGCATGCTTGTCTTCTTGTGCACAGCAGAGGTATGGTGAAATGTTGTGCCTTGCTGTTGTGCTGTGCAGCAAAGTGGCAGACACTTGACCCTTTGGCTAGCGTGTGCACATGCATTCAGACTCTCAACTCTTGGCCGACCAAACTGTCATGGTTGTTCTCGTCTGTGCCAGTGCATAAATGGTTGCTCTGAATGCTGCACTCTTGCTTAGTTGAAGTCTGTTTTCAAACATTTAATGATTGCAACAGCAAACACAGAAGTGCACTGAGATCAGCTAGTCTCAGAGTCATGTCACAAACATGCTTAGTCACGTAAACATACTGAGTCATATCGTAATCACTGTGTGCGTCCGCAGTCAAAACTGATCAGACCAAAGCAGGCCAAGACAGCATAGAGGATGCAGCCACAGCTGGGGCTGGCCCTTCCACAGCTGCAGCAGATGAGCCCAAAGACAAACCAGCTGCAACAACGATCAGTGGGGCC
>JAABUK010011470.1_pt1 | contig 11543 bp, 10 predicted proteins | sample 5559141 | NCBI WGS metagenome assembly JAABUK01 (sample SAMN10711869, study PRJNA513367) | rock metagenome | isolation source: Antarctica rocks | place: Antarctica: Victoria Land, Pudding Butte nord | collected 2016-01-03 | reverse complement strand
CCGATGCCCCCACCGAAAGGGACCCGGACGACGACGGGCACGCTGAGCCGGCCGGCGGACCGGTACCGCATCCGCGCCAGCTGGGTGACGATCTGGTCGTAGGCAGGGAAGACGAAACCGTCGAACTGGATCTCGCAGACCGGGCGGTACCCGCGCAGCGCGAGCCCGATGGCCGTGCCGACGATGCCGGCCTCACCGAGTGGCGAGTCCACGACGCGGTGCTCGCCGAAGTCCTTCTGCAGGCCGTCGGTGACCCGGAACACCCCGCCGAGGCGGCCGATGTCCTCACCGATCAACAGGACCTTCGGGTCGTCCTCCATCGCCGAGCGCATGCCCGCGTTCAGCGCCTGCCCGAAGGTGATCTGGTCCGTCCGGCCAGCGGCGCTCACGCCCGACCCCCCACCGGTTCGGGGTCGAGGGAGGCCCGGTACCTCGTCCAGGAGTCGCGCTGCTCGCGCAGCTCGTCCGGCAGCGTCGCGTAGGCATGTTCGAACAGTCCCGCCGGGTCCGGGTCGGGCAGCGAACGGATCCCGGTGCGGACGACCCGCGCCAGCTCGTCGGCCTCGGCGGCGACCCGGTCGCTGAAGTCGGTGTCGAGGTGGCCGCCCGCGGCCAGGTAGCGCGCGACGCGGGCGATCGGGTCCCGCTCGCGCCAGTGCTCGTCGTCGGCCGCCATCCGGTAGCGCGTGGCGTCATCGGCGGTGGTGTGGGCGGCCATCCGGTACGTGTAGGCCTCTACCAGAGTCGGCCCCTGCCCGGCGCGGGCGCGGGCGAGGGCTGCGGACACGACCGCGCGGGTCGCCAGCACGTCGTTGCCGTCGACGCGGACGCCGGGGAAGCCGAAGCCGTGCGCTCGCCGGTACAGCGGCGCCGCGGACTGCCGGTCGGCGGGAGCGGAGATCGCCCACTGGTTGTTCTGGCAGAAGAACACGACGGGGGCGTTCATCACCCCGGCCCACACCATCGCCTCGTTGACGTCGCCCTGCGCCGTCGCGCCGTCGCCGAAGGCCACCAGCACGGCAGCGTCGCGGTCGTCGTCCGCCCCCGTGCCGTTGCCGACCATGCCGTCGCGCTGGATGCCCATCGCGTAGCCGGTGGCGTGCAGCGTCTGCGCGCCGACCACCAGCGTGTAGAGGTGGAAACCGGTCCGCTCGGTGTCCCAGCTGCCGAAGTCGACCCCGCGGAACAGGCTCAGCACCTCAAGCGGCGCCACCCCGCGGCACCAGGCGAGCCCGTGCTCGCGGTAGGACGGGAACACATGGTCGGCGGGGCGCAGGGCGGCGGCCGCGCCGATCTGCGCGGCCTCCTGGCCGAGCGCAGAGGCCCACAGCGCCAGCTCGCCCTGGCGTTGCAGCGCGGTCGCCTCGACGTCCAGCCGCCGGACCACCGTCATCTGCCGGAATGCGTCCCGCAGGAACGAGGTCTCCGCGGGGCTGCCCGGATCCGGCGCCGGGTAGGCCGGATCGGTGAGCCGGTTCCCCGCGGGATCGAGCAGGCGGACCATCGAAGGCCCACCGGACCCGTCGTCCCGGTCGGCCGCGGGAGCCCAGGCAGGCCCGGCCGCCGGATCGTCTACCGCTGCGTTCAGCGCCGTCTCCTGACCGCTCGGACCGGTCCACCGACCGCTCGGACCGGTCCCAGGGGGGCCCGGTCGCCCGCCGGTTGACCCGGCGCGCGGCCTCCCACGGTAACGAGCCGGACGCGGGGGCCCGCTGGCCGGTCCGACGATTGTGGTCGCAGACGCCTTGTCCGGGCGGCCATTCGGGCGGAGCGGTCAGCGAGCAGCTGATCGCCGACGCGGACCTGGCGATGACCAGGCAAGGCGTTCCGGCGGAGCCGCCCACTGGTTCTCCGCCGCCTTCACCGTGTCGCTGTCCCTCGGGCACCGCACCACCACCGAGGAACAGCGTGGCGAGGCCACCGACCGGGTACCCGGCATCTGCCGAGAGGTCATCAACCGAGTCACCCACCAAGACGCCGCCCGCGACCAACTCCTCAGCGCCCTCGCGCATCCTGATGCGTCGCTCGGTGGCTGAGAGACTGAGTGGTGCCCAAGCTGACCCAGGCTGTTCTCGCGTCGGGGTCGCTGAACCAGAATCCGCAGCCGGTGCTGGCGACGGCTGAGCTGACGCTGCGACCCTGGGAGCCGTCGGACGCCGCGGACGTGGTCGCCGCCTACGCCGGCCCGGACATCCAGCGGTGGCACGGTCAGACGATGACCCCCGACGAGGCGGCGAACTGGGTTCGAGCGTGGCCCCGCCGATGGTCTGAGGAGTCCGCCGCCGGGTGGGCCGTCACCGACGGCGACCAGTTGCTGGGTCGGATGAGCCTCAACGGGCTGTCGTTGGCATCCGGTCTGGCGCACGTGGCCTACTGGGTCCTGCCCGTCGCTCGCGGCCGCGGTGTCGCCTCTCACGCCTTACAAGAGATCACCCGATGGGCCTTCGACGATCTGGGCCTGCACCGTCTCGAACTGGAGCACTCGACCCGCAACGAGGCGTCGTGCCGGGTCGCGGCCCGCGGTGGCTACGACCTGGAGGGAACCATGCGTCAGCAGGGCCTGCACCTGGATGGCTGGCACGACATGCACCTGCATGCCGCTTTGGCGATGATCGGCCGGCCGTGAGCGGCGCTGCGCGCCGAACCGGATTCCGTCAGATCGCTGGCGCCGCGGCCATCAGTCGGTGCCGGACGTGGTCCGGGGCGAAGCTGGCCCGGATGCCGGTCCTGACCAACGTCCTGAGCTGACCGGGGGTCAGCCCGATGACGTCGCGGGCGCGCCGGTACTCCTCGAGCAGGTTGGTGGCGAACATCGGCGGGTCGTCGCTGCCCAGCGTCACCGGTACCCCGTGGGCGAGCAGGTCCTTCAGCGGATGCGCCGCCAGGTTCCGGACTGCCCCGGTGGCGACGTTGCTCGATGGGCAGACCTCCAGCGTGACGCCGTGGTCGCGCAGGTGGCTCATCAGCCGGGGGTCCCGGTGCGCGGCGATGCCGTGACCCACTCGGTCGGCGCCCAGGTCGCGGACCGCGGCCCACACCTGGTCCGGGCCGACCGTCTCCCCCGCGTGGGGAACGCTGCGCAGCCCGGCGGCGCGGGCCCGTCCGAAGACGGCTCGGTAGTCGGCGCGGTTGATGCCCGCCTCGCTGCCGCCCAGGCCGAACCCGACCAGGTCGGCCGGTGGCTGGTCCAGCGCGACCCGCAGGGTCTCGTGCGCGCCGCTGGGTCCGTCCCCGGCGGAGATGTCGTAGACCCAGGCCAGCTCGACCCCGGTGTCCCGGCGGACCTGCGTGGCTCCGGACTCGAGAGCGCGGGCGAGCTCGTCGGCCGGGATCCCCGCTCTCAGATGGGTCACCGGGGTGACGGTGACCTCGGCGTAGGGCACGCCTTGGGCGAGCAGGTCGCTGCCGAGCCCGACGACCAGTGCCTCGATGTCAGCCGCGGCACGGACCAGCCCGCTGACCGCGGTGTAGACCTCGATGAAGTGCGGGAAGTCCCGGAACGCGTAGAAGTCGCGGATCGCCGCCGGGTCGGCCGGCACCCCGGCCTCCGGATGACGCTCCGCCAGCTGGGCGACCGTGTGCGGCGCGGCAGAACCGACGAGGTGCAGGTGTAGGTCGACCTTCGGCCAGCGCAGGAGCTCCTCGTCGGACACCGTGTCCGACTCCCCACCAGCCGCCGACCCGTAGTCAGGCAGGTCGACCTCGGGCTCACCGTCGCGTGCTCCCACAGCAGACCCCCGGTCGAGGGCGCCCTTGGCTACACCGACCAGGCCGAGCGTGGCGGACCAAGTCCGTCGCAGCGCCTCTCGACCCAGCATGTCGACCGTAGCGCCCGCCCCTGCCCGCAACCCTCCCGTCCGCTGCAGGGACGTGTCCGCGGTGGACCAAGCCCACGGCGCGTAGTCCGTTCGGATCAGGGTCAGCCCTCGGTCGCGCTGGTCATGGGGGTCGGGGCTGGTCCCTCGGCGAGGGCGCGGGCCAGGCGGCATCGGGTAAGGACGACGGTGGTGAGGGTGACCGCGGCGGTCGCGATGCCAGCGCCCAGGTCAGGCCGCGGCCCTCCGTCCGGACCCAAGCCGAATGGACCGCGAACGCTTCGGCGTCAGCCGCGGTGTAGGGCCGGGGAAGGGGCAACCAACGCTGGGTCTCTTCGTCGCGGCCGGCGACGACCTACCCGAGTTGGTCCGCTGGCGACGGTGCCCGCAGCAGCAACCTGGCCGTGCGCAGCTCAACCTGGTCAAACACCCGGTCAGGCATCCGGCGACCGTAGACGCCCGGGGTGGACCCACCGCCGACGGGCGGCCCGCTAGCCGCGCAAGCCGCGCCCAGATCTCGACGGGAACTGGTGGTCGTGCCACGGGTCGCGACCGCCTGCTGCAGCCGCGAGGCCTGACCCAGTCGTCACGGTTAGCCGAGCGAGGCCGAGCGCACCTGCTGCCGTACGGTCTGGCCCGTGGCATCGCAGCAGGGCTAGGGGGTCCCGGCGCGTCACGCGCCGTGTCGACCCCCGCCCACCGGGAGACCCGCGCCGTAGTCGGCAGCGGGCCCGGACCTCTGCCCTGGAGTCTTCATGTCCCGCCCCTCCCGGGCGGTCGGCTACCGCGCCGTGCTTCGCCTTCCCGGCGTTGCTCGCGTGTACCCGGCCGCCGTTCTCGGCCGCCTCGCCTACGGGGTCGCCCCACTCGCCCTGCTGTTCACCGTCCAGCAGGCCACGGAGTCCTTCGCCGCCGCCGGAGCGGCCCTCGCCGCCTTCGGCCTAACCAGCCTGCTGCTGCCCGCCAAGGCCCGCCTGCTCGACCGGTTCGGCCAGCGGGCGGTGCTGCCGGTGCTCGCCGCGCTGTGCACCACCGCCCTGGTCGGTACCGCGTTCGCCGCCGTCCGGGTCACCGGGCCGGGGTGGTACGTCGCCCTGGCAGTCGCGATCAGGCTCCCGGCGCCGCCGCTCGGCCCGTCGATGCGGGCGCTGTGGTCGGCGTTGGCACCGGACCCCGCCCTCCGCCAGCGCGCGTACAGCCTGGACGGCGTCGTCGAGGAGTCACTGTACGCCGTCGGTCCGCTGCTCGTCGGAGCTGTCCTCGCGGTCAGCAGCGCGAAGGTCGCGCTCGCCCTGTCCGGGGTTCTGCTGCTGGCCGGCTCGCTGGCGATGTCCACCTCGCCGGCCGGTACCCGACACGGCGCGCCCGTCCCCGGCCGGGCACCGACCCGGTGGTACGGCCCGTTCCGCAACCGCGGGTACCCGCTGCTGATCCTCACCGTGCTCGGCTTCGCCCTCGCGTCCAGTCCACTCGACCTCGCCATCGCCGCACGCGCCGAGCGGGCCGGCCACCCCGCGGCCGCCGGGTACCTACTGGCCGCGGTCGCCGTCGGCAGCACGATCGGCGGCCTTGCCTGGGGAGCCCGGACGCACCGCCGCACGTCCTGGGCCCACCTGGCCGGGCTGCTCGTGGCGTCCGCCGTCGCGCTGGCCGCGGCGGGCGCGGCACCGACCCTGCCGGTCCTCGGCGGGGTGCTCGTGGTGCTCGGGGCGGTGGTGGCGCCGGTCTTCGTCGTGGCCTACCTGGCCGCCGACGACCTGGTGCCCGCCGCCGGCCGGACCGAGGCCACGACCTGGGTCAACACCGCCAACAACGTCGGACTGGCGATCGGCGCGGCCGGAGCCGGCCTGATCATCGACCGCACGGGCACCGGAGCCGCCCTGACCGCCGGCGCCACTGTCGCCCTGCTCACGGCAGGTGCGTTGGTCCTCGCCCGACGTCAGCGCCCCCCGACCCGGTGAGGCGACGGCGAGGTCCCTTACGCGGGCAGGCATTCGTCGAGCTGCTGTCGGTCAGTAGGTGCCTGCAGGCCGCGGCCGAGATCCAGCCGGTTCTTCTAGCGGAAGGTGGCCAAGAAGGTCGCCAACGACTGCCTGTCGGTGAAGTGGTGAGCGAGTAGGCCCGCCGACGTTGCTGCGCGCACGTGCGTGAGGGTGTCGTCGACGAAGGCACACTGCTCCGCGGGCAGGCCGACGTTGGCGGCGACCGCGGCGAAGACCGCCGGGTCGGGCTTGGCCGCGCCCAGCCGGCAGCTGTTGAAGACGGCGTCCACCTCCTGGAGGAGGCCGAGGTCGCCGAGGTCCAGTTCGAGGCGGTCGGTGGCGTTGCTGAGCAGGACCACCGTGCGGACGGCCCGTTGCCGGCGCAGCAGTTCCAGCACGTCAGGGTCGGTCGCTCCCGGGGAGGCCGACCACTGGGCCACCGCGGCGGCCGCCTGCGGCAGCGCGCAGCTGGCGGCACCGGCGAGCCGAGTGGTGACGCCGGCACGCCAGTCCGCGTGGCTGAGGGCCCCGGTGACCGCGAGGGTCAGCCAGGGCTCGGCGAAGGCGGTGGCAGACAGGCTCCCAACGGGCAACCCGCGAGCCCGCTCCGCATCGGTGATCAGGGCGGGGTCCCAACGCCGGACGACGCCGTCCACGTCGAACACGACCGCGCGGATCACCGGCGCGAGTTTCGTGCACCGCCGCGCAGTCGGTGCACCGCCTCGACCGTTCGCGCGTGACGCGCGCTCGTTGGCGTCCAGCCATGGACACCAGTCGTGAGTGCGACCGGCTCCGGAGCTCGAGCAGCGACGACTGGCAGCCGCCGTCGCAGGGGACGCAGACGCACTCGAGGCACTGCCAACGCCCCGCCTTCGTCCTCTACACCCCGAGCGGCACCATCTGAGACCGGCAGCACTACCTCGACGGCCTGGTCGACGGCAGCATCGACTACCACCGCTTCGAACCCCCGTCACCGATCGAGGTGGTCCTCGACGCCCACTTGGCAGTGCTCCGGTACCGGTCCAAAGATCGAGATCAGCATCGGTGGCGGCCCACCCGGCCACCTCGACCTGCTGGCACCTCGACGTCTACCAGCGCGACGACCCGTCCTGGCGATGCCGGTGGTCCCAGGCCACGGACACCATCGCCAGCTGAGCCAACCTCGACACGCGCCCCGAGCGACCGTCACGTGGGGTGGCAGCTCATCGGCCGCGGCCCGCTCGACGGTCCAGCAGCGCAAATGTCCGACCAACACCTCGCTCATGCCGCCACTGTCCGGGCTGGACCCCTCACCGGAACCCGCACGCGGGCGGTCTGCTGGGACACCGCCACAAGGCCGACGTCGCCGCCGACCTCGGCCGGCGGGTGTCCCGCTAGAGGTTCCTCGAACGCGACACGGATCTAGGGTCGCTCGCTGAGGACCAACGGCCTAGAGCGGCTTGGGGACGCCCTGACCAACCGCCGTTCCCGTCCCTCAAGCGGCACTCGAGCGGCCGCTGCCGTCAGCGCTGTCGGTCATTGGCTTCGCTATGACGACGATTTTGTCAACGACGCACGCAATCGGTGCGGTCGCGTCGATTACAACTCCGTCCTTCGGAACGTCTTCTTTCGTCTGATGCCATCGCGTAATGAGTTCCCGTTCAGTTGGAAGTCCGCCGCCCCATTCATTGTTCGGTCGCGCGTCAAGTCGCCGATTCAATGTGTCAAGGTCCACTTCAAGGACAAAAACGCCGTCAAATAGATCTATAAATTTTGAGAAATTCCTTGAACCACCACAGAAGAATGTTGCCGGCTCATCCTGGTTGGCGACTAAGGCGTTGACTTTATCCACATGCCAAATGTGGTACTCATGGCCGGAGCCATCCGTCGGTTCACCGGTTTCCGGATCGCCCTGATAAGCCAACTCGCGGTCACCATGGATTGCTTGGTAGCCGCGCCGCTGCAATTCATCGCAGACCGAGGTTTTGCCAGTGCCGGAAAGGCCTTCAACCAGATAGTTCCTGATGCCCATTTGCTAGAGGATACACAATGAGAGACGGGATGCTGTCCCTCACGCTGTCGTAGCGGCGCTCGGCATTGTGCTCAGCTCTCCTCACGTCCTGTACTGGCGCGGCCCTGCCCGGCGCATAGGGATGCGACCAGTTGGGACGATCCTCAGCCGCTGCCCGGATCCACCCCTGGCAGGTCTGGTCTCGCCGTGGTCACCGATGGGGTCTTCGGGCTGGGGGTCCGACCCGGTCACTTCGATGGTCGAGCTTCGAGCCCATTTACATCTTGATCTGGTTCGGTTATCGTGATGTAGTACCCACTGGGGTCGACCAATCGGAAGTCGCGCGCGCCCCAGGAGCGCGATGTCAGACCCTCCTCATTCGTGTCCGACGTCGTCTACGACTAGGACCAGCTCGACTCCCACGGGTGGCCGCCGCGCGGAGCGGTCGCCGACGTCTGCGCGCTGAGAGGCTGCCACGACCACCTCGTCGCGCTGCAGCAATAGGTAACCGTCGCCGGCCCCCCCTCGTCCCGGATACAGTCGAAACCTAGGACATGCACGTAGAAGTTCAAGGTGGCGTCGAGGTTTGCCGGATACAGCTCGACCCTTAATCTCATCGGCTTCCACCCATTCGGGTCCCTCTCGACTTCGACGCGGCGTTACGGGTGCTGGGGTGTGCCCCTCGTCGCGGTGGGGAACGGCCCGCTGCAATAGCGTAGGGCCGAAGTTGTAGCCCATGCTGCTGTCGTGGTGGTCGACGAGTGGACGGCCCAGTCGTTCCAGATCGTCTCGGGGACGCTGGTGATCTCATGACCGCAGCGCGCAGCCGGGCTGTTGGCCATTTGGCTCGTTGCCGTTGCGGCGACCGCCCGTGATGCTCGGGGCCGTGCCGACTGCTGACAGCGGCGGTGATGGCGACGAGGAGGCCGGCGGTGGCCATGGCCGCGCCGACGAGCGGGGTGGCCAGGAAGCCGCCCGGTGGCGGTGACGCTGCGCCCGCCGAGGTAGGCGCCGGCGGAGTTGCCGAGGTTGAACGCGGCGACCGCGGCCGCGGAGGCCATCGCGTTGTCCGCGGCGCCGCTGGCGGTGATCAGCGCGCGGCTGGTGTAGGCGGGGACGTTGGCGTAGCCGATCACCCCGAGCGCGGTCAGGGTGATCGCGGCCGGCACCGGCGCCCGCACCGTCCAGTGGAACGCGACCAGCACGACGATCAGCAGGACCAAAACGGTGAGGATGGTGGCCGTCAGGGCACGGTCCGCCGCCCGGGACCCCAGCAGGTTGCCCAGGACCAGTCCGGCGCCGAACAGGACCAGCAACCAGGGCAGGTCCCCGGCCGGGAACCCGGCGACGCGGGTCATCAGCGGCGCGACGTAGGTGAACGGTGTGTACACCGCCCCGAACCCGAACGCGGTCATGAACGGGGTCAGCCACACCTGCGGGCGGCGGAAGGCGGTGAGCTGCGCCCGCAGCGACGTCCCGGGCGGCACCGGGACCGCGGGCAGCGCGACGGCCGCGGCGACCAGGGCCAGGACCCCGAGCGCGGCAACGACCCCGAACGTGACCCGCCAGTCCAGACGCTGACCGATGAAAGTGCCCAGAGGCACGCCGGCGACGTTGGCCAGGTTGAGCCCGCTGAGCAGCCCGGCGATGGCCCGGACCCGCCGCTCGGGGGCGACGAGCGCCGCCACGGCGATGTCGGCCATGGCCGTCACAGTCTGAGGGTCGGACTCGACGACACCTGCCGTGTAAGCCGGCCGTGGCGGGCCACTTGCACAGCCCCACCGCCCCGAGCTGCGACCGGTCTGCCCAGCTCCCGCACGTTTCGGCACGCCTCCGAGATCACCGCTCCGGTCGTGCTGTTAAACGATCGCGGTCGACACGACGCAACCGACTAACCGATCGGACACGCGGCCCACGAGCGAGACCGCTGGGCGTCAAAGCGGCAGGATCGGCCCGTGGAGAACTGTTACGCCTGTGATCGAAACATGGCTGCCGCTGACCTACGACCGTGGGAGCAGGTTCACGTCAGCGAGCACTGGCGCCTGACCGTCGCGTTCAACGCGTCGCTGCCGGGTTGGCTTGTGCTCCTGCCCCGACGCCACGTCGAAGGGCTGCAGGAGCTGGACCAGCGCGAGGCCGAGGAGATGGGTGGACTCCTGCGCGCGGCCTCGGCGGCACTGGTCGAGGTCACGGGCTGCCTGCGGACCAGGTCATGCTGTTTGCCGAGGCCGAGGGGTTCAGCCACCTTCCACCTGCACGTCGTTCCGCGGCATGCGGACTTGCCGGCCGAACGTCGCGGCCCAGCGGTGTTCGCCTACCTCGGCGCACCGCCCGAGCAGCGAGTTCCCGAAAGCGACCGTGACCTGTTGGCGGCCCGACTGCGCGAGGCCCTGCCCCGCCAGGCCAGCGGCCACTGACACCCCGCCACTGCCGATCCGCCCCGGCGGCGATGCCCGACTAGTTGTCCGTCGGAGATCGCCTACCCAGCAGCCCCGGCGTGACGAGCCCAGCTGTCCGCACCGGATCGTTCTCACCATCGAGCAAGCGCCAGCTCCCTAGTGGGTCGCTTCCCGTCGTAGCGTGCTGGCCGTGTACGAGCGGGCCACAGCTGAACAGATGCGCCGCGCCTTCGGACTGCCTAAGGGCCACAGGGTCGACGCGGTGCTCGCCTCGGGCGCCTGGGATCTGCTCGGTGACTCCCAGCACCGCCCACACCTGGTCCAGTCGCTCGTCGACCTCGGCCTGAGCGACCTCACGACCGCCGACAGCCCAGAAGCGCTGCACCGGCTCACCCACGCATAGCTCGGCCACGCCAGCGAGTTCGTCCACGACGGCCGCCGCGTCTGGTTCGTCCCCGTGATGGGCACCGCCGTCATGTCGTGGTACCTACACGCCGCCTGCCTGCTCGGCGCGCGCCGCATCGTCCTGGTCGGAACCGTCGGCGGGCTTTCCCCGTCGCTGCACACCGCCGACCTGATCGTTCCCGACCGGGCAGATGGCACCCACTCCGCGCGGATGTACCACCGCAGCGACGACCCCGCGACACACCCAGACCCCGCGATGGCCGAATCCCTGGTCCGACGGCTCCGCGCAGCACTGCCCCCTGGGGCGATCGTCGCGCAAGGACCGACCACCACCTGCGAAACGATCCTCGCTGAAACCGCTCAGGACGTGACGGACTGGTCAGCCGCCGGCTACCTCGGCGTCGAGATGGAGGCCGCGCTCACCTTCGCCGTCGGCCGGCACTTCGGCATCCCCGCCGCAGCCGCCCTCGACGTCGCCGACGCCCTCGTCACTGAAGTCGGCTTCCTTGACCCCGACTACACCGACTCAGCGGGCGCGCGGTCCCACGCCCGACAAGTCCACTACGACGCCGCTCTCGCCGAACTCCTTCAGCTGCCCTGACCGGCAACGGCGGCGGCGAGAGAATCGGCGCAAGCGTCCCCGCCGACGTCCCGGCCGACGTCCCGGCCGCTGACCTGACCAGCACGACGCCTCCGCGCGCGGCACCGAGTGGGAGCGGTGCGGCGGACGGTCCAGTGCGGACTGGTGGCTCAGGCGTGCCCGGTCCTCAGTGGCCGGTTCCATGGCGGGCGCGCCAGGCGAACGCGGCCGGCAGGGTCCGGTCGGTTCGCCGGGGCCGGTCGGGTAGCGCGAGGGCCTCGGGCAAGGTGCACCAGAGGACCTGCGCCACCTCGTCGTCCGGGTCGACGCCGGCCGCCGGACCGGTGGGGTGGCAGCCGTAGAAGGTGCTGA
>JAABUK010011469.1_pt1 | contig 11543 bp, 12 predicted proteins | sample 5559141 | NCBI WGS metagenome assembly JAABUK01 (sample SAMN10711869, study PRJNA513367) | rock metagenome | isolation source: Antarctica rocks | place: Antarctica: Victoria Land, Pudding Butte nord | collected 2016-01-03 | reverse complement strand
AATAAAGTATTTTTCTATTTGGTCACGGGTTAATTCATGAATCGGGGGTTTTTTAGTAGCCATACTATTGAAAACTAGTTCGTTAAAAGAACAGAGTAGCCCCCAAAATAGTTTAAATCTCTTCATTCATAATTCAAAAAAAGAATGCCCTACGATTTGAAAGAACTGGCGGCCATCAGCGGCCAGCCCGGCCTCTACCGCCTGGTGCGCCCGGCCCGCCACGGTGTGTTGGTCGAAAGCCTGGATGCCAAAGCTACCCGCTCGCTGGCCCCGGCCAGCAACAAAGTATCGCTGCTGAGTGAAATCGGCATTTATACTCAGGACTCGGACGAGACGGTGTCGCTGGCGGAGGTGTTTGAGCGCATTCACCAGCAGTACGGCGCGAGCCTGCCCGTGACGAGCAAGTCGCCGGAAGATGAGCTGACGAGCTTCCTGGGCGAGGTGCTGCCCGAGTACGACCGCCAGCGCGTGTACCTGTCCGACATCAAGAAGCTGACCAACTGGTACGGTATCGTGAGCCAGCACGTGCCCTACACGGAGGCCACCGAAGCCGAGCCGGCCGCGGATGAGCCGCTGAGCACCGGCGGCGTAATTGGCGAGGCCGACGAGGCCCCTACCCCCTCCGGTAATCCCGAAGCCGCGGCCAGCTAAATTTGGCTGATAGCCTACAAAAAAGCCGTTCCTGCTGGCAGGAACGGCTTTTTTGCGCTTTACTAATTGTGGAAGCTGTTTAGGAAGTAAGTAGAACGTCATTCCGAGCTTGCCGAGGAATCTCGCGCGGGCCGTTCGGGCATCGTTCAACGGCGCGCGCGATTCCCCGGCAAGCTTGGAATGACGTTCTGGTGACTTCTTTTATTGCCTGAACAGCTTCCTTACTACTTGGCAGAGGGGGTAGGCTACTCTTCCGGCTTTTCCTGGCTGAGGTAGGCTTCGGCCTGCTCGACCAGTTCTTTGCTGCCGATGAAGACGGGGCAGCGCTCGTGGCAGGTTTTGGGCTCGATTTCGAGGGTGCGCAGGCTGCCGTTGGAGCTTTTGCCGCCGGCTTGCTCCACGATGAAGGCCAGCGGGTTGCACTCGTACATGAGGCGCAGCTTGCCGCCGGGCGTTTTGGCGGTGGCGGGGTAGATATAGATGCCGCCCTTCAGTAAATTGCGATGAAAATCGGCCACCAGCGAGCCGATGTAGCGGGCCGAGAATTTCTCGTCTTTGCAGTGCTTGACGAACGCGGCCACGCCGGGCGAGAACGACTCGGACGAGCCTTCGTTGATGGAGTAAACGACGCCGGTTTTGGGCGTCTGGATGTCGGGGTGCGAGAGGAAGAATTCGCCCAGGCTGGGCTCGTAGGTGAAGCCGTTGACGCCGTTGCCGGTCGTGTACACGAGCATGGTGCTGGAGCCGTAGATGACGTAGCCCGCCGCCACCTGGTGGGTGCCGGGCTGGAGGCAGTCGGCGCTGGTGCCCTCGCGGCCGGTGGGCGACACGCGCCGGTAGATGCTGAAAATGGTGCCGATGCTGACGTTGACGTCAATATTGCTGGAGCCATCGAGCGGGTCGATGGCCACCACGTATTTGCCCTGGTTGTTGCCGGTCTGGATGATGTCTTCGTCCTCTTCCGAGATGATGGTGCACACCTCGCCGCCGTTGCGCAGCGCCCGGATGAAGCGGATATTGGCAATCACGTCGAGCTTTTGCTGGTCCTCGCCCTGCACGTTGCGGTTGCCGTAGGCGCCGGCAATGTCGATGAGGCCCGAGCGGTTGATTTCGCGGTTCACGATTTTAGCGGCCAGCGCGATATCGCGCAGCAATTGCGAAAGCTCCCCGGTGGCGTAGGGAAAATCTTCCTGCTTGCGCATGATGAAGCGGTCGAGAGTCGTGCCGACGGGTAGGGCGAATTTACTGTGGTCCATGAAGGCTGGTGGTAGGCGAAATAACAGGCGAAAGAGCTAACGCAAAGCTAGCCGTGGCGCGGCAAGCCGCCTACTGCCTACCCTTTTCTATGCCGGCAGTCCGTACTGCTACTTCTGAAGTACCTTTTGCTACCTCCGAGGCACCTTTTGCTACTTCTGAAGTGCCTTTTTCTAGCTCCGAACTACATTCTGCTACCTCGGAGGTACCTTTTTCTAGCTCCGAACTACCTTCTGCTACCTCGGAGGTACTTTTTACTACCTCGACGGACCTTATGGCAATCGCGCCAGGCAGGCAGTCTGACCCAGGCGGGCGGTGGCGGGGACGAATCCCGCCTACCCCCTAGTTTTGGGGCCTATGGAAAAAGAAGCAAAGGGCCTCTTGGTCTACAAATTTGGCGGTGCCTCAGTGAAGGACGCGGCGGCGATATTGAATCTCAAGAGTGTAGTAGAAGCAACTGCAAAGGGTAGGCAACTGCTCATCATCGTATCTGCTATGGGCAAAATGACGAACACGCTAGAAGAAATTTTTACACTAGCATACACTGGGCAAAATTATTTACCGCAATTGGCTGAACTGGAACATTTCCACCGGGAAGTTGCGGAGACATTACTGGAAAAAGTCGAGGTTGATATGGTGCTGAATGAGCATTTCAGGGATTTATACCAGCAGCTCACGCAAATTCATTCTGGTGACTACGACCAACAATATGACCAAGTGGTAAGCTATGGGGAACTGCTTTCCTCTAGTATCGTAGCTTGGGTGATAGGTGGAAGCTGGCAGGACTGTCGAGAGCTTATTCACACAGATGATACTTGGCGGGAAGGACGCGTAGATTGGGTTAAAACAGAAGACGCTATTTGGCGAATGTTGCGCGATAAAGGTGGTCCACCAATGGCTATTTCGCCCGTAGTGACGCAGGGATTCATCGGGGCTACGACCGACCATCGTACCACTACCCTCGGCCGCGAGGGCTCCGACTACTCGGCGGCCATCTTTGCCTACTGCCTGCGGGCCGAGAGCGTGACCATCTGGAAGGACGTGCCGGGCCTGCTCAACGCCGACCCCAAGCTATTTACTGATACGGTGCTGTACCCCGAAATCAGCTACCAGGAAACTATCGAGATGGCGTTTTACGGGGCCAGCGTCATTCACCCCAAGACGTTGAAGCCGCTGGCCGAGCGTGGCATTCCGCTGCGCGTGAAGTCGTTTCTGGACCCGGCCGCGCCCGGTACGCTCATTCACGACTGCCAGCACGCGCCGCTGGTGCCGGCGTTTATTCGCAAGGCAGGGCAGTGTTTGATTTCCTTTGAGAGCAAGGATTTCGCGTTTATTTCGGAGGAAAACCTGGAGGTGATTTTTGGGGTGCTGGCCCAGGCGCGGCTCAAAATCAACCTGATGCAAAACTCGGCCATCAGCTTTTCGGTGTGCGTCGATTATGCCGAAATGCGCGTGCGGCTGCTGCTGGAGCGGCTGCAAGGGCAGTTTCGGGTGCAGTACAACGCGGCGCTGACGCTGTTTACCATCAAGCATTACGATGAGGGGAGCATCGCGCGGCTGACCGCCGGGCGGGTGCTGCTGCTGGAGCAGCGCACGCGCAGCACGTTTCAGTTTTTGGTGCGCGAATAACTGTGGAGGCTGTTTTGGAGTATTGGTCAACGCCGGTTCCCGCAGAGGGCGCAGAAGATTTGCGCAGAAGACGCTGAAGCATACGGCGCCAATTCATAATTTCTAATTCATAATTCATACTTAAAAAGATGCCCGTTCTCGTTGGGAAGCGCGCCCCTGCTTTCAAGGCCCACGCCGTTATTGGCCAGCAGATAGAAGAAGAATTTTCGCTTGACCGCTACCTCGGCAAGCGCTACGTGCTCTTCTTTTTTTACCCCGCCGATTTTTCGGGCCTCTGCCCTACCGAGCTGCTGGCGTTTCAGCAGCTGCTGCCCGAGTTTGAGCGCCGGGGCGTGGCCGTAATTGGGTGCAGCACCGACTCGCACCAGGTGCACCAGGCCTGGCTGCGTACGCCGCTCGATGAGGGTGGCGTGGCAGGCGTGACCTACCCCCTGGTAGCTGACGCGACCAAAACGATTTCGGCCAATTACGACGTGCTGGCCGGCCACTTCGACTACAGCGAAACCGGCGAGATGGTGTTCGTGGGTACGCCGCAGGCCTACCGCGCCTTGTTTTTGATTGACCGCGACGGCATCGTGCGGCACCAGCTCGTGAACGACCGGCCGCTGGGCCGCCGCATTTCCGACACCCTGCGCATAGTCGATGCCCTGCGCCACTTCGAAGAACACGGCGAAACCTGCCCCGCCAACTGGGAGGCGAAGGAAGAATAAGCCGGTGCCGTACGCTTTGCCGTAATTTTGGGGCCGCACTCGGGCATTTTGTTACCGGGTGCGGCCTTTTTTGCGCTTTCTGTATTCTTTAGGTCTTTCGCTTTATGCGCTGCTGCTGCGGCTGGTAGCGCCTTTTGTGCCCAAGGCGGCGGCCTGGGTGGCGGGCCGCGAAGGGCTGCTACCCCGCATCGAGCAGGCGCTGGCCGCCGACGCGGTGCCGCGCGTGTGGGTGCACTGCGCCTCGCTGGGCGAGTTTGAGCAGGGTAGGCCGCTCATTGAGGGGCTGCGGCGGCAGTACCCCGGCCACAAAATCGTGCTCACGTTTTTCTCGCCCTCGGGCTACGAGGTGCGCAAAAGCTGGCCGGGAGCCGATTACATCTTCTACCTGCCGCTCGACACGGCCGGCAATGCCCACGAGTTTGTACGCCTGGTGCAGCCGCGGCTGGCCATTTTCGTGAAGTATGAGTTCTGGTATTATTACCTGCGCGAACTGCGTGAGCAGGGAATTCCGGCGGTGGTAGTGGCGGCGATTTTTCGGCCCAATCAGGTTTTCTTTCGGCCCTGGGGCGGCTTTTTCCGGGAAATTCTGGGCCAGCTCAGCCACATTTTCACGCAGAACGAGGCGTCGGCCGAGCTGCTGCGCGGCATTGGGCTAGCACGGGTGACGGTGGCCGGCGACACGCGCTTCGACACCGTGGCGGCCACGGCGCTGGCCCCCGCCCGGCCCCTACCCCTCGCCGAAGCCTTCGTGGCCGACGGCGCGCCCACGCTGGTGGCCGGCAGCATCTGGCCCGAAGACCTGCCCGCGCTGGCCCCGCTGCTGCGCAAGCACGCCCGCGCGATGCGCTTCATCGTGGCGCCGCACGAGGTGAGCGAGGCGCACCTGCAGGCGATGGAGGCGGCGCTGCCGGGCCTCACCGTGCGCTACTCGCGCGCTACCCCCCTCGCCGTGGCCGACGCCCGCCTGCTGCTCATCGACAACGTGGGGATGCTGAGCCAGCTCTACCGGTTCGGGCGTTTTGCCTACGTCGGCGGGGCTTTTGGGGCGGGGCTGCACAACACGCTGGAGGCGGCGGCTTTCGGGCTGCCGGTGTTTTTTGGGCCGCGCTACGAGCGGTTTCAGGAGGCCGTAGAGCTGGTGGAGCTGGGCTGCGCCTTTTCGGTGGCATCGGCCCGGCAGCTGGAGGCGGCATTTGACCGGCTCTATTATAATGAAGAAGCCCGGCTCAAGGTGCAGGATATGAGCCTGGAGTACGTGCATACGCACGCGGGGGCCACAGGCCGCATCCTGCGGCAATTAAAAATTATGAATTATGAATTATGAATTGTTATGCTTCCTCTGGCAAAGAAGCAAAGTAACCGGCTTGTAATTCATAATTTTTAATTCATAATTCATAATTGATATGAAGGGTGTCGTCGTCAAATCTACTGGCTCGTGGTACGTGGTGCGCGAAACGCCCGGCGGGCAGCTGCACCGCTGCCGGCTGCGCGGCAAGTTCAAGAATAAGGGCCTGAAGGTGAGCAACCCGCTGGCCGTGGGCGACGTGGTGGAGTTTGAGGTGCCCGAGCAGTCGGAGGGCGCGGGCGTCATTCACACCATTCAGCCGCGGCGCAACTACATCATCCGGCGTTCGGTGCACAAGAGCGAGCACGCCCACATCGTGGCCGCCAACCTCGACCAGGCGCTGCTGGTAGTCACGCTGGTGTCGCCGGCCACGTCGTTTGGGTTTATCGACCGCTTTCTGGTCACGGCCGAAGCCTACCACCTGCCGGCTTTGCTGATTTTCAACAAGTCGGATTTATACGACGAAGATACGCTCGATTACCAGCAGCAGATAGCCGGCATGTACGCCAGCCTGGGCTACCCCAGCGTGCTGTGCTCGGCCGAAACCGGCGCGCACGTGGCTGAGGTGGCGGCGCTGTTGCCCAATAAAATCTCCCTGCTTTCGGGCCACTCGGGCGTTGGCAAAAGCACGCTCATCAACGAGTTAGTGCCGGATTTAGACTTGAAAACGGCCGAAATCAGCGCCTTTTCGGATAAGGGCAAGCACACCACCACCTTCGCCGAAATGCTGGAAGTGGTGCCCGGCACCTACCTCATCGACACGCCCGGCATTAAGGAGCTGGGCCTCGTGGACGTGCCCGCCGCCGAGCTGGCGGGCTACTTCCCCGAGATGCGCGCGCTACTGGGCCAGTGCCGCTACCACAACTGCCAGCACGTGCACGAGCCCGGCTGCGCCGTGCGCGAGGCCGTGGACCAGGGCCGCCTGGCCGTGCCCCGCTACGAGAGCTACCTGAGTATGCTGGCCGACGAGGACAATCGCCATTAACCGCTCCCGAGCGCCGGACAAACCCGCCGCTGGGCGGTTGTTCTTCTTTTACCCTGGTTTTTGAAAGAAGTGCATGACTGATTTGACTACCCGCTGGCAGCTGACGGGCCGCCGCGCCCTCGTGACGGGCGCTACCAAGGGCATTGGCTGGGCCGTGGCCGACGAGCTGCTGGCGCTGGGCGCCGAGGTGCTGATAGTGGCCCGCAACGCCGACGAAGTAGCCGCCGCCGTGACCGACTGGACCGCCCGCGGCCTACCCGCCACCGGCCTCGCCGCCGACGTGAGCACCGAGGCGGGCCGCGCCGGCATCCTGGCCGAAGTGCAGGCCCGCTGGCAGGGGCTGGATATCTTGGTGAATAACGTGGGCACTAATATTCGCCAGAAATTCACCGATTATACCACGGCCGAGTACGAGCGGCTGTTTCAGGTTAATTTATTCAGCGTCGTGGAGATGTGCCGGGCCGCCTACCCCCTGCTGCGGGCCGCGAGCCAGGCGGCGGTGGTGAATATCGGCTCGGTGGCCGGGCGCTTCGACGTGGGCACCGGAGCATATTACAGCATGACAAAAGCCGCCGAGGAGCAGCTGGGCCGCAACCTGGCCGTGGAATGGGCCGCCGATGGCATCCGCGTCAACACCGTGGCGCCGTGGTTTATCCGCACGCCGCTCACGGCGGGGCTGCTGGCCCAGCCCGAATTTATGGACAAGCTGGTGGCCCGCACGCCACTGGGCCGCGTGGGCGAAGCCGAAGAAATAGCGGCGGCCGTGGCGTTTCTGTGCCTGCCGGGCGCCTCGTACATCACCGGCCAGTGCCTGCTGATAGACGGCGGCCTGAGCGCCAAAGGTATGTAGGCACGGCTGGCGTTAGGCTGGCCAGTTGCCCGTTTCCCGCGTACAACCGCCGAATTTAGTAATTTCCTACCCCCTTCTTTATGGCTGATAAGATTGCCTTCCTGGGCCTGGGCAGCATGGGCGCGGCGATGGCCGCCAACCTGCTCAAGGCCGGCTTCCCCCTGACTGTTTACAACCGCACGGCCGACAAGGCCGAGCCCCTGCGCCAGCAAGGCGCCGCGGTGGCCCCTACCCCCGCCGCGGCGGTACAAGGCGCCGCCATCGTCTTCACGATGGTCACCGACGACCACGCGCTCGAAGAGCTGACCACCGGCCCCGACGGCATTCTGAGTGCCCTGCCGAAAGGTGCCATCCACGCCTCGTGCAGCACCGTGGCGCCCGATACCAACCGCCGCCTGGCCGAGGCGCACGCCGCCCACGGCTCGGTGCTGGTGGCCTCGCCGGTGTTTGGCAAGCCCGACGTGGCAGCAGCGGGCAAGCTCTGGGTGGGCTCGTCGGGCCCGGCCGAGGCCCGCGAGCGGCTGAAGGCGGCGCAGGCGGCCATTGGCCAGGGCGCCCACGATTTTGGCGACGACCCCGGCGCGGCCAGCGTGGCCAAGCTCTGCGGCAATTTCTTACTCGGCACCGTGATTGAGGGCCTGGCCGAGGCGCTGACGCTGGCCGAAAAGTGCGGCCTCGACCGCGTGGGCTTCTACGAGATGCTGACCAGCACGCTCTTCAACAACCCCATTTACAAGGGCTACGGCAAGCTCATCGCCGAGCAGCACTACCAGCCGGTGGGCGCGCCGCCCGCTATTATCCGCAAGGATATGAACCTGGTGGTGCAGGAGGCCTACAAAAACGAAGTACCCATGCCCTTCGCTAACATTATTCGCGACCGCCTCACGACCACCGTGGCGCTGGGCGAGCCCAACGTGGACTGGGCCAGCTTCGCCAAGCGCGTATCGGAAGACGCGGGACTGTAAGCATCTGTCATTGCCGCGCTCCACTTTGTTGCGCTCACAATGACAAAAAACCTACTTTGCCAGCGGCAGCACCACGGTGTCGATGACGTGGGTTACGCCGTTGCTCGAAATCACGTCGGGGATTTGCACGGTGGCGGGAGCGTCTTTACCATTGCCCACCATCACTTTGCCATCCTTAATCATGACGTGCAGCTTCTCACCGTTCACGGTGGTCAGTTCCTGGCCATCCTTGAGGTCGGCGGCCAGCAGGCGGCCGGCGATGACGTGGTAGGTGAGCACGCCTTTGAGCTTAGCGGCTTCGGCGGGCGCGGTGAGGGTAGCTACGGCCGCCTTGGGCAGCTTGTCAAACGCGGCGTTGGTGGGCGCAAAAACCGTGAACGGGCCGGGGCCTTCGAGGGTCGGCACCAGGCCAGCCTGCTTCACCAGCGAGACAAGCGTGCTCACGCTCTTGGCGTTCATGGCGTTCTGCACGATGTTTTTGTCGGCCGTCATGGCCACGCCGTCCACCATTACGCCGCCGGGCTTGGCCATGCGGGCCGAGTCGCCGGCCATTGCGGCTACCGAGTCGGCGGGATTAGCGGTGCTGGCCTCGGTGGTCGTGGTAGTGGTTTCGGCCGTCTTGTCGCCGCCGCAGCTGGTGAGGCCGAGGCTGAGCGTGAAGGCGGTGGCGAGGGAAAAGAAAAGCTTCTTCATGGGGAAAGAATCGAAAAAGAGGGGGTAGGGAAAAGCTTGGCCCAGGCATACGTAGTAGCTGGACTATTTAGTTCTGCAAACCCCGCCTGCCGCCGCTTGTTTTACCTTCGTAGTGCCTAAGCTAAAAAAGCCGGGCTGTTTTCCCACCCTTTACGCAGGTTATTTTCTGATGAAAACCGCTGAAATCCACACCCCCAAAGGGGTAATGAAAGTTGAGTTCTACGAGCAGGACGCTCCCAACACCGTTAAAAACTTCACCGACCTGGCCAGCAAAGGCTTCTACGACGGCACCAAGTTTCACCGCGTCATCCCGAATTTCATGATTCAGGGCGGCGACCCCAACACCAAGCCCGGCGCCAAGGGCCAGCCCGGCACCGGCGGCCCCGGCTACAAAATCAAGTGCGAAACCAGCGGCAACAACCAGCACCACGAGCGCGGCGTGCTTAGCATGGCCCACGCGGGCAAAGACACCGGCGGCTCGCAGTTTTTCATCGTGCACGACCGCCAGAATACCGCCCACCTCGACCGCGTGCACACCGTATTCGGCAAAGTAGTCGAAGGCCTGGACGTAATTGACCAGATTCGCGGCAACGACGAGATTACCAAGATTGTAGTGAAGGACGAGGAACAAGCATAAGTTCGCTGCTCTTTTACTACTCAAAAGCCCATTTGCTAGCGCAGATGGGCTTTTTCTGTACCTGCTCTAACTAATTCGCCCTAGATATATAGGGCCTCCAGCAGTCGGACCACGTCAGGAAACGTGGCTTGCAAGTCGGTCAGTTGTAAGTTAGCCAGCAGCAGTGCTCCGTGGCCCGTTTTGTGATAGCGTCCCTTGCGCGTGCCGATAGTACAGTGCTCCAACACCCGGTCGGGATGCGGCACCTGTTCAGGGGCTGCTTTGGGTAGCGTGTGCGCCAATTTAGGCCGATAGAAATCGTGGACCATCACGGGTTGCGCCAAGAACCACGCCTCCATCTTCTGCACCATAAAAAAGATGCGCTCCTCGTGAGGCGTCAGCCCGTGAGCGGCCAGCCACGCCGCCCGGCTGGCACTCGGGCCATCCAAATCGACTAGCAACAAGACGCGCCGAAATGCCGAATTGGTTTTGGCAGTTTCCTGTTGAAATTTTCGGATGGCCCCGTGCGTATCGTCGCACATGACGATTAAGGGCATTTGAAGTAACTTAGCCTGGCGCAGTAATCGCCCAAAGCCGTTGCCTAGGTCCCCGTTATCCGTCTTTCGGCTACCTTCTACGAAGATGACGCACTCGGTCATACTTTAATAGCGATTGCCGCCCAGTGCCCCATCGCGCCACATCTGGCCAGGCGCAAAGGCTTCGTACCACCCGGCAAAGTCGTCTTCGGTGAACTGACGGACCTGCGTCTGGTTGTTTTCGTCCTTTTCAAATACCCGCACGGCTCGCAGGGGAAACTGGTTCAGCAGCCCTGGTGCATGAGTAGTAAGCAGAATCTGGCATTGCTCGCTGGCGCGTTCCAACTGCTTACCCAGCTCCAGTAGCATATCGGGGTGCAGGTTGCGTTCCGGCTCATCAAAAACGACCAGCCGCCCCCGCCCCGGCTGATACAGCGCCACCAGCAGGCATAGGTACGAGAGTGTGCCATCCGACACCTGGGCCGCGTGCACCGGCGTCTCCAAACCCTTTTCCTGCAAGTAAAATTCTACGCTACCCTGCCCATACACGTTCATGCGAAAGCGCTGAAAATGTTCGTTCACATCGTGTAGCCCGGCCTCAATGGCATCGTAAGCCGCCGCCGATTTCAGCCCGGTCGTGTTCAGCACCTGAAACATATTATCCCCGTTGGGCAGCAACTTATCTACGCCTGTGGCGCGCACGGTGGTGCGCATGGGCGAGTCTTCAACAGTGTTGAAGAGGCGGTAGAGGTCTAAATCACGTAAATGATAATACAAGCTTGGCAAACCTCCAAACATCTCATTAACTGCTGCTTTCGGCAACACTAATTCTTTTCCGTCACCAAGTAGACGACGATTATCTCTCTCTTCTTTTACTACCGCCTCATTCGATATAAAAGTATTTCCTTCTAGCGAATCAAAGTATGTTTTTCCATCTAGCCGCACTATCTCTTCGTCCACTCTAAAGTCGTTATCACCTCTTCTCAATAAAGAAATTCGGTAAATCACATCGCCCTCGTAATTATCTTCCCATGCCCCCATTACATCACTCACTGTGACTGTGAATGATAAGGAGCTTATACCCTGTGTATGCGGCCTGACTTTATTCTTTTGCCTAATTGCATCCATCCCACCCCACTGCGCAATTTGCTCGCGCAACCGCCCATCCATGCCGGCTTTCAGTAGAGTTACTATCGCTTGAAAATCAGGCATATGCAACCTAAGCTTAATTGAGTAAGTATTTGGGCTGAAATAATACAGCTACTATAAGACGCTAAAAAGTGCTCAGAAAAGGCTCAGCCGTACTGAA
>JAABUK010011468.1_pt1 | contig 11543 bp, 16 predicted proteins | sample 5559141 | NCBI WGS metagenome assembly JAABUK01 (sample SAMN10711869, study PRJNA513367) | rock metagenome | isolation source: Antarctica rocks | place: Antarctica: Victoria Land, Pudding Butte nord | collected 2016-01-03 | reverse complement strand
ATGGGCACAGGATTGACGCCAGCTGGGGGCATGCCGCGCTTCATGACCGACATTGCCTGTCATGTTCACAGCCACAATCTGAGGAAACCTGCACAGCTGTGCATGGCGCAATGCAAACCTTCACTCACAATATCCTTCAGGAAACAGGCCTGCTTGACAAAAGCATCTCTGCAAGCTTATAGACACAGTTGTGGAATGTAGCATGCTGCCACGAACGGGTGTTGGTCATAATTCGATGGGAATTTGTGTACTGTAGATATTGCCGTGCTGGAGCAGGCTGCCACCGCCATGTCTGCATCACATGCCAAGTGCATGCAAGCTTGCTCTGAGCTTTGCATCACCTAGCTCAATGCAGCTTTCAGTAGTGAGCAGGAGTCTCACCTCCAGGTTGATGGCACACACACTGCGCATGAAGGACTGCTTCATGTCCTCTTCCAGCTGGTCTCTGGCTGCCCGCTCCTTGCGCAGCTGCTGCTGAGCATCAGCCAGGGCAGCTTTCAGGTCCTCAATGATCACCCCTGCCTGCCCCCAGGCTGCCTGCTTCGCTGCCTCCTCCTTGCGCTGTAGCACTTCTTGCCTCTGAGACAGGCCATGCCATAGTGTCAGCACCAGTAAAGGAGCTGTGTGGCTGACCAGTTTGGCCAAACTAACGTATGACAGCCAGCTGATGATACTGATGGGCACGCATGTCAGCATCAGCAAGGACCTGTTGCAAGCTGAGCTCGCACATTTGGTGCACCAACACATACTCTGATGGACAAGTGTGAAGCTTGCAGTGTTGATGGACTAAATTCTGATGAGCGGTTCATACATGCCAGCAGGTCATGTTTTATGTTGCACAATGGTCGCATTCAATGTTGAGACCTACATTAGTGCGCCCTTCTAGATTGCACCAGCGCTTCCAGTGCTGGAAAACTTGCCCTTGCAGCTTGCGGCTATCGTAGTGCTTCACAGCCTGCCGCAGGTGCTGCCGCATGGCCTTCTGCTGCCGTGCAAAGCTGTGCCACTCAAACATGGCAAGTGCCACCAGGTGATTCCGATGAGCATAGTGACGAGCAGTTGCATATGAGGAAGCTGCCCTGCAATGTTGTCATGGGAAGTCAGGCGCTTGGTGCTGAGAGGTGCCAAGACCTGCAATGTCTGTCACTAGCCAACAGGACCATGGCAGCAGCTATTTTGCTTATGCATGGACAGCAGTATTTGTATTGTATATGTGCTGTAAAACATAATCTAGACAGGTGTCGGCTGTATTGCTGTTGCCATTTGCATGTTTGTCTCTTGTGTGGCATGCATGCCAGTTGCTCTTTTTGTCTGCAGATTGAGGTCTCGCGACAGGCAAGGACAGCTGGACATGCAAGACGCAGTGATTTGCTTCGGGGTCACCTGTCCAATATGGCTTCAGTCTTTGCAGTGACTTGTCTCTCACGATGCAGCTCTTGCTTGAGGCTTTCTAAGCGAGCCTGGCTCTCTGCCAGCTCAGCGGCTCCCTTGAGCTGCTCTGCCTCAGCTAGAGACCTTCCCTCAAACGTCAACTTTGCCTTTGAATCCAAGAAGAAGCCCTGAAAACAGCAACATGTGCAACTCAAACTTCACAATTACGTGTCTTCACAATACAGTCATACGCCAGGCTTGGTTGTGAGCGTTGTAGCCTGCTTAGTCAGGCTCAGAGCATCAGCGAGAGCTCTGGCTCACCATGATCTCCTTTTTGAAGTAACGAGAACAGTCATCCAACTTCATACCCAGCAGGTCAGCATCCAAGTCTGTCACTGAAGCAGCTCTGCCAGAGAGGATGCCCTCCTCTGTCATATTGTTTTCGGGGCTGAACTTGGAGGCTTTCAGAGCATCTGTCAGCAGTCCTGCTTGCTCAAGCAAGCTGTCTACACTGCTGAGGTTCCTATCCATATGCAAAGTCTTGGACCGCAACAGTGCCGTGTACAGCACTACTCTTGCGACAATGCGTAAGTCTGCGTGATAAGGTGTAGCTTGTCAAACTCATTGCGATCCGACATCGAACAAAGGTAGCAACGGCTAGTATGAGAGACGCCTCGCGGTAGCCGCTGAAGCGTCATGCTATCTTCGTAGGAGAAATGATAGCAGCTCATGGCGTTTTCAAATTTGTGGTTGGCGTTTGTAACGCCAATGTGTGGTGTACAGGGTGACCAGTGACGCCCAAAGTGTGACCAGTGACTATGCTGTCAGAAAGACCTTCCATCATACACATGTAAAGCCTGAGTACCTCAAAGTGTCAAGAACGGAGAACGAAATGCACATGGCAAGAACTCCTCCAACTGCAATGCAGAATCTTGCTTAAGCTTTCACAATACTGTTCCTGCGGGAAAAGAGCAATTGCATCTGCAGCACCCCTCACATTGCTGCACGTATTTGCAAGCAATACATAGGCAAGCTGAACATATGCAGGAAAGTGCGCAGTGCACGCAGCACCTAAGTTATTGACGAATTCATGTTTACGGACACCCCATACTGTGTGGCACATGCTGTCTTGAAGCATGCTATTGCTCTGAGCTCTGGTTCTGCGTGAACCATCAAACTGGATGAGACCGCATGTGTCGACGTTGGCATTTGAGCGTTTGCGTCTGTAGCAGGTTGGCCAAGCTGAGCATTGAATGCAATCACCACTGATGACCCCTCACCGCACTGCACCCTTTAATGCTGGGTCCTCCTCGCCCTGAAGGACAAACAAACACTCAGCACACAGCATCCTCTTGATTGCCATGGACTGCACATCTGAGCATGCTTTCACGCAACCTGCACCAAGTTGAATGTCAAGATGTGTCAGACAAGGTGACATCATTACATGTAGAGCTTCAGAGCAGCACAACAAGCATTCTAGCATACAACTGCAGAACACGGAACAGAAAGGAGAAAGTTGCCAGACCAAATTAGCAGCTTACTTTGTTTTGTTTGGGTGAGCCAGCACGCCAGCACAGAAAGCTATGCTTCAAGATACAGCCCTCTGCAGCTCCATGCAGCCTGAAGTCCAATTCAATGGCAGACCAGTCAGTAGCAGCCTGACACCCTGACAGGCACTGTGCTCAGTGCCTGCACAGTATGGCTGGAGCTGTCAGAATGAGATCAAGATAGACTGCAGGGGGAGAACAATGGGACCTGCTGCAAGTGAGGCCAGTGTTTGCTGCAGCCTGCAGCCGTGTCTTTCTACATGGTGCTTGGGAGTGGCAAGACTCACCTGTGGTCGCTGCTGGCTGGGTGTGGGCTTGGACCAGCGGTTGTGCTGACTTACTCTGCATGTGAGGGGTCATGCATGTCGAAGATGAGATCATCATCGAGCTGTAGACCTGCGCAACAGCAGCAGAGGGACCTGAGGGAAGCCCTTCTTGTTGCACTGCCCGCAAACTCATGTTTCACTGGCACATTGCTGCATGCATGCTGCCTGGCCTGCTGATCATCAGGCTGATGGGAATAGAGTTCAGCAAATGCAATAAAGCACATCGTTTTTGCTACATGATACAAGAAATTGTCAGGTTCAATGAGATATTGTTGCATAAGACGTGGAGGTATGCTCACTGATCTGTGTTCCATGTGGACATAGAAGCACGTGGTCAAACACTCAGTCTATCTGATGGATCTGAGAGACCATTGCTGATGCATCAATATCATACCTGCATAGCTGTCATCATTCCCATCCAGGGCTTTGCCAACTACCTGCAGCTTTTTGTCCAACAGGGACCACATGATGTCATCGCTGCTGCCTGGAGCAATCAAGTAGCGGATCAGCACACTGCTCTTTTGGCCGATCCGATGTGCCCTGTCTTCTGCCTGCACGCCAGGTCACAATGTACAGCACCTCTCAACGACATCTACCGCAGAACTAGCCTTACAATGCAGCGGAAATGGGACCAAAAAGAGTGCGTTGTTTGTTGCTAAGCTCGAACTTCAACAGAGGCCTTGTCATTCCATCATGTACTAAAAAGAGAGTGCAACTCAACAGTGTATTTGTGTGTTGTATCTGTGGTGCTGGCTCTTGTAGTTCTTGATTCGGTATGCTGACAAGGTGTTCACAAAGTAATGAGACAGGAACAGTTGACAAGCTTTGGCTGTGACTGTCTATCTCAGAGACTCATTGAATGTGCAACACTGGCATCAGAGCAGAAGCCCAGGATGCAGAATACTGACGCAGTCAGCAGCCAGTCATGCAAAATTGCAGCCAACCCAGCTTTCCCTGAAATTGCTCAGGTGGTCACTTACTAACAAGCCACACAAAGTGGGGCAGTGGCAAAGACATTGTACTGTAACTTGACAATGCTGTCGGAATGCAGGAGACAACCTGTTGTAGCCACACATTGCTGTGACATATCGACTGCAGCAAAAGCAATAATGTAGTAACCTACAGGGATGTGCTGGAGCAAAGTCAGAACAAGGACAGAGAAGAGCATGAAGTGGTTGCCGCTGAGTCAAGAAGATGATGGGGCGGTGAGAAGGCTTGCTAACCTGAATGAGGGGTCCTGGATTCCAATACAGCTCAGCAAAGATGACACACTGAGCCGCTGTCAGAGTGATGCCAACCTGCAGGCAGCTTGTCATTTCATTCCATTTTACACCTTATAGTTTGGGGTGTGGAGTTGTGACTCATCAGACATCCTGGCTTGAAAGCACAGGTGTGTGCTTGCCCAAACATCAGGACGTCTGTCCGGTGATGCAGCTGTGGGGTCAAGACCAGATATGCAGCAAGCAGCACCCACTTGATTAGGTGCTGGTGCAGTTGCTATGTCTGGCAAGGCAGAGGCAGGTTGGGGTAGGTTGGGGGGCACATATGAAAGGCAATCAGCAGCACATGGGTGGAAAGTGTGTTGCACACGGAGACATGTCGGCAGTCAACACAGGTAGTGTTTCCGAACATGTCAGAGGCAGCACAACATACAGTGCAGCTGCATCAAGTCTACCGTCACCACAAAACTCAAGAGCAAGCATATGGTATGGACTAGGCAAAGGTCAACCCAAGAGGTTGTGCATTGAAAAGCCGTGTGCTAATGGAGGCACAGCAAAGGATGTGTGGACATACGTGACAACTCTGCGCCAGTGCTGTTTTGATATGGTGGGGAAAAGTTTGCTATGTTTAGGGGGAGGTGGTGACTCACCCCGGCAGCAGTGATGGACAGGATGGCTAGCTTGACCTCTGGCTTGGTTTGGAAATCATCCATAGCTTTCTTGCGCGACTCCAAGCTTGTGCTGCCGTCAATGCGTATGGCATGGTGTGCCTTGCCCAAGGTGTGCTGGATTTCATCCAAGACATTGAGGTGATGTGCAAACACTATCACCTTGTTTCCTGCGCCACGTGTCATGCAGTTCAGCTACTCTTGCAAGCTTACATGCTTCTCATTTACTCGCTCAATTCGCATTTGCGTGAGAAGTACAGGTGCTTGGACTCCTGCTCGTTCCCTTCCAGCCCTGCAACTCTGCTTTACTGTCCTTGCTCTAGTCCTGGATGACTGAAGTCATGACCATCTGAGTGAAAGGCAAGTTCCGAGCCAAGCAATTGTGATGCACGCTGGAAACAGCGGCCGTGATGCAACATGTGAAAGAAGATGATGTGTGGGCTGCTCTCACAGCAGCACCAAAACGAGCATAAGCTAGACAAGGCAGCAATGCACCAACACTGCTAGGTGTGAGTCACAGTGGCACCGCTCAGAACCCTGTTAGCTACAGATGACATGCACTGCACAGTACGACTGGACCACAAAGCACAGTACAATGGGATCACAAGCAAACCCAGCGCATTACGTACAGTGCTGCCTCTCATTTGATTGCATTAGACTTAAGAAGGCCACAAGGCTCTGCATTCTAGAAGGACTCCCACCTTCTTCAAGGGCTGCTTCGATTAGCTCCACAGCTCCTTTGATCTTGGCCTCCCCAGTGGCACAGTACAGTCGCTGCAGCTGCACATCCCTCAGAGTCTTCTTTCTCCCAGTTGACAGGTTTGAGTCTGACGTGATTCTGTTCATCTCAGCCCAAAGTTTGTTGAACTCCTGCACAAGCAAGGAAGGGATTTCCTGGGAGAGGAAGGGCTGGGCTGGGCTGTCCCATATGCATGGAAGCTGTCAGAGGCTTGTGGATGATCACTACAACTACCACATGCAACAGCAGCTGCAAAGTCAACCAGTACTTGCATGTAGTTGAACACGCACACAAGCTAGCTTGCAACACCCCTCACAATCTTCTGCTTTGCCCTTGCTGATGAACACAGTGCAAACAGGCCTGCCATCATGCGTAATGTTACACCATGCAGTCGCATTTGCCTTTGCAGACTCACTCGAGAGTGCTTTGCTGCGACAGGGATGGAAATCCGCTGCCGGAGTTTTGGAGGCAAGTCTTGCAGCACATCCTTCTTGAAGCGTCGGATCATGAGGTGTTGGCACAAGACCGCATTCAGCTCCTCCAGATTGCTGCTTCCTGTCCATGCATATACACCTCGTCTCACTTCCTCCTTGACATGTCCACAGTAGCGCTCTCCAAAATCATCCCTATCACCCAGTAGGCCCGGCAGAAGCATATCAATCTGCATTGGCAACATCCACATGCTGCTAACTGCCTTCCCACACGCCAAAGGCATATAGCCAACAGCTGCGTGACATGCAGACACCTGCTTTGTCTTGCGCCCCTACAACTTGTACTTATTGGACCATGCACAAAGACATCGTACTGCACCAAATACATTGCCAGATGACGGCCCTAGCGTTTTTGTACCCATTTGCAATTTGCAAGATGAGGCTGGGCTAGGTGTAGCGGCATGGTGGTAGGTCAAGCATACTCCAGGGCTCAATCAAGTCAGGTAATAGGTCAGGGTCTGGCCAATTTGCTTGTCCATTGCTTGCAGGGGCAGGATCTGTGCTAGACTGCGCAGGTTTGTGTTCCACGACAATGCAACAGCCCACATGCTGAGTGATGTGCATGAGTGGTTACCAAGGCAGACCCAAAACGTCAGATGCCCTCCTATGAGATTGTCTTTGATGACGTTCCAGTCAGAACAACAAGTCCTTTCCACACAAGCCAAGATAGGTTGAAGGCTAGGTGTTGCACCTTCAAGGGTAGACGCTTTGCAATGATGTGCAGCTGTGCAGCTGTGCATGATAATTGCTTATAAATGACGCTGACCTGAGGGAACAGTTCCATGGGCCTGGAGGGCGCAGGCGTGCCGCTGATGAGCACAGCTCGTCTTGCCCTCTGCACCAAGGGCCACACAAACTGGCATCTCTTGGTCCTGTGTGATTTCAGCGCATGGCTCTCATCGCATATGACCATCCCAAAGCTGCAGCAGAAGAAGGAAATGCATGGAAGCTGGAGGTCTGATACAGGAGAATGTGAACATTAGAGTTCAATCTGCACCAGAACATGCTGATGGCGTGACGGGCTTCAGCAACAGATGCAGGCATCTGGCTGCAGTAACACAGCAGTAGATGGCGCTTATGTTGAAGCAGTCTTGCACCCTCCTGGCAATCCTTTGACGTGCACTAGCAGCATAGACTGACTGGCAGAGCTGCTGGCAGATGACACAGATCACAAGAATGTATGATGAAGGGTTGCGCATGACATGAAGCATGCACAGAGGAGCTGTACAAAAACAGCCATGGCCGAAAGAGCTGGCCTGCAATGTGGTGCAGTGGGCCAAATTGACTTTTTCAGGAGCTGCTTGCTTACTGTTCCTCATAGCCTTGCATCTTCTGGGCGAGGTCATAGGATGTGATCACAACCTGGTGCTTGGGTGGTGTGTCTGTTAGGATCAGCTTGCTTTTGATGTCCTATAGCAGGCAGTAGCAGCTTGAAATGGAAACAACAGCTGGATGTAGCTGCACCAGCAGACGCTTGCACGGCCAAGCAGGATTGCAACATCCAGGCAGCCTTAGAAGCAAAAGTGGGAACTAACCAAAAGCGAGCAGATCCTGTAAACAGTTAAAGCAGCAACAAGATATGATGCATCAAGAGGGTTCAGGCTGCATAAGCCGGCAAGTAAACATAGGACGCAGACAATTTGGCTTGCAACCAATGTCATACGCCCAGGCCTTACAGAGTCAAGATTAGTCGTTTTGGGGGTCATGTCGACCTATGTCAAACCTGGCAACACCTGGGCACACAACGACAGATGTATGCATAGCATTGGACTTTACTTGCAAGCCTGTCAATGTCACTTCAGGGAACAGACCTTGCCAGTCTTAATGACAGTGATGGCGTCTGGGTTCAGCAAGGGCTCGGGCAGCCATTGTAACAAGGCATCAAGCCAGACCAGCCTCATGGATGACGGTGTGATGATGAGCAGTGGCCAGTCTTCAGGGTAACAGGCAGCAATGCAGATTGCCTGCACCACACAAAGCTTTGCAAAGGACGCAGTGTGCATGTTTGCTCACTGCGTTTTGCAAGGCTGATTCAGAGCCATGGCATCTGCATTTGATCGTCTGCATGTTTTGCTACCAAGGTGGGAGTTGTGTGCTTGTGGTGGGCCTTTATGCTGTACCTGCATTGTCTTGCCCAATCCCATTTCATCCGCCAGCAGCGCTCTGCCTTCATGTTTCACCCCAAAGCGCACTCCCTCTCTTTGGAAGGGGAAAAGCCGAGTGAATATGGCATTTGGGATATTGTGCGCAATCACAGACTCCACCGTTTTGTCTGCCAGCACCTTAGGCGCAGCAGTCCGAAGCGCTGAAGCGATATTGGCACTGCTGACTCCTGTGTTGTCATCATTGTCCTGATCATCACTGTCATTATCATCTCCATCACCGGCATCACTGTGGGACCCGGCTGCCAGCTGTTGCTTGGCTTGCTGCTTTTTCTTGACTGGTTGCTCCCTGGCTTGCTGCTTTTTCTTGACTGGTTGTTTCCTGGCTTGCTGCTTTCTCTTGACTGGTTGTTCCCTGACTTGCGTACAGTATATAACAGACGCCCGCTCCTGAATGTCTGCAAGCCTTTCCTTGCCAAATGCAGCCTACGCATTGCACCTTATGGTCTGTGACAAGGCATGCAGATGCTAAACTATTGTGTCGGCAATCTGAAAGAATGTGACAGAAGTGACACATGATACTGACAGAGTTGTGCATACACAGCAGCACAGCCCCTCTGCCTGTCTTCAAAGCCTGTGTCTCTGCTTAACGTACTTTGGAGGTGTACTCAAAACTTATTGATGTGTATATGCAGATATTGACGGCTGGCAGGGTTGAGTGTACGATCATGGCCTTTGTGAGCTCAGTAGCTCTTTTGATTGTCCTCTTATCTGATCCGCTCGCATGCAGGGTGCTGTGCAGCAGTTGCAAAACACTCACTTAAGCTCGCGTTAAGAAGAGTGCAATCACCTGCAACGATCTTCCGAAAACTGTCATCTTAGAGGCATTGGCAGCCATGTCCCTCTTCTGCAACCAACTCACGAGAGTATGGCAACCATACACGCGATAGTGACGCGCACTCACACTGACACTCACTTGAGGTCGGAGACGACTACAGTGGTGCAACTTCAACAGGTGTTCTGTCCTGCACGAAATCTCAGAGCACGGTACGGGCTGCATGCTTGGCACCGTGAGTAAGGGTCCCTTGGCTTCTGGGCTGCGGCAAACCTTGCCGTCACTGTGGTACTGCTGCAGCGATGCCTGCGAGATGTTAGGCAGACATGACGATAACCGCTCAGAAGACACAGAGAGAACTGTCAGTAGCTGAAGAGTGCAGTTTCGGGAACTGATCATGGGATTCACACCACTAAGGAACTGTCAGTAGCTAGCTGTTCCAGGAAGTAACTCTGCTGCCATCTTTGCAATGTAACATCAATCAATCAACCAAGATCGTTTAGTCACTAAAGGATAATGTGGGATTAGTCAGATTGGCAAACTTGGACTCTCATTGAAGCGATGCGAAACCGCCGAAGATAGCTATGGTGTGTGCGTGAGATCTTGCTGCCGTGCTTGATACGACTGCGACTCGTGTAACGATTGACCTTGGCACGTGAATATGTCGCCTGTAAAAGCAAGCCCATCCGTTGGTGTCCCACAGCTGACTCGTTGACCGTCAGAAGCCGAACATCAGGCACGCAGCGGCAGAACATCTACACAAAGCAGCCTTCGCTGTCACTGCCTGGTTGTGTCTTTGTCACCTGCCTGTTGCTGTTTCTTGGTCGTGTAACTTGACAATGGAGGGGGACCACTTTAGGCCACAAAACCTATATAGATATATCTCTTGCTCAGACGACTTTGCACAGCACTCCCGAAAGCGGAGATGTTGGTGCCGCACTGCCCGTTGGCTTCAGCGACTTGTTGTTGAAGCGGAGTCTACGTGGTGACCACTTTAAGTTTGGCTTGAGCTTTGTCGCCCATAACTTCGCGGTTATTGGCGACCCTCCCTGCTGTAGTATTGTGCGTTGGTTGCTCGGTTCCTGCTCAACGTGACTACATCACAACGCTGACACTTTCTTGCACTGCTGCACGTGTTCAAGCTTATGCTCTTCCTGCTGGCTTCAGCGATACGCTATTGTACTTTCAGCGAGGCAGCATTTTCTTTCAGGGCGCACAAGTACGTAACATTCATGCTGGGAGCATGGGCAACATCATTGCCTTCAACTCATGCACCCAGCTGAACCTAACAAACTTTGTGAGCAGCGGCTGTCAAGCCCAAAGTCAGATTGTGAGTGTCACCAATTCAAGTAAACTATATGTTGTGAACTCAATCTTTCGCGACACATCTGCCAGAGGGTTGTCAATTACAAACAGCAACGCTGAGCTTGATGGCAATGTATATGACAATCTCGGACACTTCAGCTCATCTATTGGAGGAGGAGCTCTTCTTATTGACAACTCTGGTGACAGATGGGTGTCAGTCAAGCGATCCAACTTCTCCAACAACATTGCTGTGAATCAACGTGGTGGGCCCCGGGGCAATCTACATGACCGGCTTGACCTGTTACTTTGAGGACAACAGGTTCATCAATAACAAGGACGGGGTAACTGGAGGTACTGTCTTCATTGCCCAAGTGAACAATCAAGATGCAACACACGCATTCGATACCACTGCTGGTTTCAATGGAGTCGAATATGCAAAGCCTACTGCAGGCATTTACTTTATTAACTGTGAATTTGTGAGTAGTAAGCTGGGGTATCAAGGCAGTGCAGTCAGCCTGTGGAATGCTGCCATGGGTGTGATTGATGGTTGGCGCTTTGAGGGATGGTCTGTCAGTTACCAATATGAAATTGTGGTGGTGTTGATGTCAATGGATATACAGCACAAGACACAGCCCCTTGTTTAAAAAACCCCTGTCTGTGCCAACAACGGCTCTAATGTATTTGGTGGCAGTAGGCATTCGATGGCATTTTCAATGCCTTTTTAGCCAATATGTGCCCCATGATGCAGCAGAGTGCATGCAATCACAATGGTTGCGGCAGTTGCAGTGCCATAGGCGGTCATCCTGGGCATGAAAAATCTCCGCCTGGCTGCTTGGTCTTCAGCTGCACATGTATACACTCACTGCGTTCATGACAGCCCTCTGTGGTGTTTACAGCGGTGGATCCCGCCAGGATTGCCTGAAGCGTATCACCACATGA
>JAABUK010011464.1_pt1 | contig 11545 bp, 8 predicted proteins | sample 5559141 | NCBI WGS metagenome assembly JAABUK01 (sample SAMN10711869, study PRJNA513367) | rock metagenome | isolation source: Antarctica rocks | place: Antarctica: Victoria Land, Pudding Butte nord | collected 2016-01-03 | reverse complement strand
CTCACGATCTATCAAGCTTCATTGTATTCGATCGAGATTCTCAGTTCATCTTCATTCTTTGAAAGTTTCTTTGCAAACGACTGAGCATTTCTCTTCGATTGTTCATCGTCTATCACTCTCAGATCAATGATCAAAGTGAACGAGTCAATCAAAATGTCGAGCGATATCTTCGTTTCTTCTGTTCATACATGCAGAACGACTGGTTCAAGTGATTACTCATGATTGAGTTTGTTGAAAATAACGTCTTGTCTTCAGTCATCTTCTTGACTTTCTTCTTCATGAACAAGAACTTTCACCCTCGTATGAGCTTTGACCTCGACATCATCGAGTATGAAAGCACTCGCGAACGTCTGCAGATTGCTCAAGTCGAAGATATATTTGATCACATAGATAAGACACTGATCTTCGCTCGCGAAGCTCTGATCAAAACACGAAAACAAATGATGAATCAAGCTAACAAGCATAGAAAGAAGATCAATTACAAGATTGAATCAAAAATGTTTCTGAACGAACGAAACATCATTACAGTGAGACTCTTCAAGAAATTGAATGACAAGATGCTCGACTCTTTTCAGATTACAGACTCTGTTGACTCATTCTATAAGTTGAAACTATCAGAGACTATGCATATACATGACGTATTTCATTCAGAGCTTCTTCGTTCTGTTGTCAATGACTCTCTGCCTGATCAAAAGAATGAACTCTCGAAATCAATAGTGGTAAACGATGAAGATGAATGAAAAATCGACGATATATTGAACTCTCGATGATATTGAAGATGACTTCAATATCGAGTCAAATGAAAGAGCTATGACAACAATCTCAACTGATATAACGCTGACGACGACAAGTTTATGAACGCTCAAGAGATGATTGATGAATTTCATATCAGATATTCAAGAAAAGCGCACTAAGAAACAACATTCATGCAAACATGAATAGTCAAGAAAGAAGAGTAATGTTACAATTCTAGTCTTCATCTATTCTTCGCCTAGTCTTCGCCTGGTTTCATTCTAATCAAGTCTAGTGAGAACCTGATTTAGAGATGATATCATTGAGACTCTGCATCATATGTGTAAGACGTCAACCCAATCAAGCCTAGCACAGAGCTGAGAAACACACATATAAGAATCGAGTTCTTTTCTGTAGATACTTTTCTTTCTTAGCATTTATCTATTAGTTAAATGACATTCATATGACTCACTCTATGCTGATCTCTAACAGAACTTATTAATGATTCTGCCTCGTTTCAGCAGTATATGAATGACATTCTTTGAGACTTTCTAAATGACTTCTGTCAAGTCTATCTAGACGACATTCTAATCTACAGCAAAACTCAACGAGAACATTGACAACATGTCAAGATGATATTAGATCATCTACGAGAAGCTGATCTACAAGTAGATATTTGAAAGTGCAAATTCAACGTAAAAGAAACTGTCTTCTTAGAAGTCATAGTTTCAGAACAAGATCTTCGTATGAATTCTATCAAAGTGAAAGTCATAGTCAACTAAGCTACGTCAATCAATCTAAAAGAAGTTCAGAGCTTCATGAAATTTGTTAACTTCTATCGTCGTTTCATTAAGAACTTCTCGAAGCTAGTCAAATCATTCACTCAGTTAACTAGAAAAGATACATTTTTTGTTTGAAACAAAGTCTGTGTTCAAGCTTTTGATGATCTAAAGAAACAAGTCAGCTTGATCTCAGTTTTACGACATTTTAATTCAAAACAACAGACTATTCTAAAAATCAATGCATCTGACTACGTCAAAGATGAAATTCTATCACAGTATGATGATGAGAGAGTTCTTCACTCAGTAGCATTTTACAGCAAGAGCATGATCTTCACTGAATGCAATTATCATATCTATGACAAGAAATTACTAGTCATTATTCAATGTTTCAAACATTGAAGACTTGAGCTTGAATACACTAAACTACTCATTCAGATGTTCATCAATCATCAGACTTTGAAGATTTTCATGAAAAACAAACAGTTAACTCGACGTTTAGTCAATTATCTAGACATTTTATTCAAGTTTAACTTTCAGATTATTTTTCAATCAGACAAAATGAACTTTAAAGTCAATGTTCTAATCAGAATGTCTCTGATCGACGTCTCTGAATCAGCTCAGCGTACTGAAGATCACTATCAGATCATTCTGACACTCGATAGAATAAATATTCTAGCTATTGAATCTGAAGTTGATCTCTATCAGCGAGTAAAAGATGTCAATAAGACGAATGAGCTTTGCAATGAGTATAAACAAGCTATAAGCAAAAACAAGCTCAAGCTACATAGCATTGAATTGAAGCACTGCGAGATTGTTGACGACGTTCTGTTCAGAAAAGATCTACTGTGAGTTTCTGAGAAAATGCATACGAAATTGCTAAAGAAAATTCATGATCAGTCTTTCATCTTTCACTCTGACAATCAAAGAACTATCAATCTAGTTCAACGTTTCTACTATTGATCAGATCATCAAGCAATGATTAAACGTTACATTTGAAACTGTCATGTCTGTCAACAAAGCAAGACATCTAAAGATAGCATCAATGAACTTCTTCATTCTCTATCAATTTCACAGAAACGCTGAAAAGATATAGCTATGAACTTCATTACTGAGCTACTTCTATCAGAAGATTATAACGTCATTTGCACAATCATATGTTGACTCATCAAGAAACATCACTATGTTTTCTGTCATTGAAAAGATGAAGACATCTCAGTCGAAGAAACAATTTGAATCATGCTATGAAACGTCTATCAACTTCATGATTTATTCAGTTTCATTGTTTTGAACAGAGACTCTCAGTTCATATCAATCATGTGACAAAGTCTTTGCAAGCGACTAAGAATTACGACTAGTCTATCAATAGTCTATCATTCTGAGATCAATGATTAATTGAAACGAGCTAATCAAGATGTTGAACGCGAACTAAGAATTTACTGCAATTACATGCAGAACGACTGAGCAAAATGACTATCAATGATAGAATTCAGCAAGAATTTCAATATCTTCTCAATCATCTCAATGACTTCGTTCTACTTCAATAAGAGTTTTCACTCATGAATGAGTTTTAATTCAGATACTACTGACTACAAAACAATTCGTGAACGTCTTGAAGCTAGAAAAGCAAACGATATTGTCATTTGAATGAAAGAGCTTCTTATCTTTGATTGTCAGCAATTGAAAAAGACGAAGCAGATCATCGAAGCTCAGATCAATAAACATAGACGAAACGTCATCTATGAAGTAGACGACTGAGTTTGATTATTCTCTAGAAATATAAAGACAATTAGATCATGTAAGAATTTGAAAGACAAACAGCTAAAACTCTATCAAATCACTGTCAAAGTTGAAATCTTCTATCATCTTTGTTTATTGATAAGCATAAAGCAGTTGCATTCGATGTTCAGTTCAAAGCTATTACATTCTTATTTCAATGATCTTTTATCAGAACAGCATTCAGAATCTCTCAGATTGCTCACTATTGAAGACAATAATCATTGAGAGATAGATGACATTTTGAACTTTAGATGCTATCAAGATCAAGTACAATAAAAAGTCAAATGAACAGAACTAGATTGAAACAACGAATGATACTATGTTGATAAAGAAGAATTCAAGAACTTGAAAGAAGTTCTAGTTGAATTTCATAAACTCTATTCAGACAAGTCACACTAAATTGAAAAACAGTGAAAATTTGCGTTTCATTTGTTCTATTCATGCAAACATGAATTTTCGAAGAAGAAAGTAATGTTACGAATGTGTCAGAATTGATTAGAGTTAGTTAATGATCTAGTCGAGATCTAGTCGAGATCTGACCTAGATCTGACTCAGGTTTGACTCAGATATGACTCAGCATCTTTTCTCTTTTCTAGCATCTTCTAATCAGCTTTTATTGTCTTTTAAACAAACACACTTCTTTGTGTTACGAGTAGTCAACAAATTTCTATGACAAACACATTTCTTTGTGTTGCAAACATCTTTTGAATCAACATCTTTCTTGTGTTTCAACACATCTTCTTTAAGACTAACGTTGATCTGAATAACTACTATATAAAGCATGTTTTTCTTATCTTTTGTATCTTCTTTCTTCTGTATTCTTAAAGTCTTAGTTATAACTATCTTTATTGATCAAACATTCTAATCACGCATGCACTTTAATTAGTTTTTAGACACGATTTCAACAGCATGTGATCTTGATGCTCTCGTCAATGCAGCACTAGAAGATGAAAAGCATGAGAAGTTTGACTTTTTGAACAGTAGTATATTTGATGATCATAAATTATAAAGTATATAGTTTATTAAGTATACATTTACTCGAAAGTATCTGTCATATCAGCAAAAATAAAGTCGACAACGAGATTCATCTGTACATGATGTTGACTACGAATCTTTTGATTCTATTCTGTGTTCAAATAGAAGTCAAAAGAGTCAAGAGATCTTAATTCAACGCAGTTTGAATGATGTTAGAACGTTACGTGATCAAGAAAGCTGTTATGCAGAGTTTTCACTCATGCAACAGCATTTCTCTCTAACATTCACAATCAATCTACGAAGAAGATTAATGACATGTCGATGTCAGTAAGAGATGAAAAGATACTAGTAGTAGAATAGTTGATTCAGATGAAGAGTCTGAGAGTCGTGATTACAAGTGATTGAAGAATTTGCAACTCATCGACTGCATCAATATTGAAACGTCTTCATCACATCGACAATGTCATTAAGTAATTGATGAAAAGATATCAGATAGAATAAATGAATCAGATGATGAGTCTTGAGTTTGTGACTATATGTGCTTAAAGAAGTAGTGACTCGTCGATCACGCTGATATATTGAAAGAGTTTGAGTTCATCTTCTTTACTTGATGTCAAGTCATACATCTATCTACGTGGAAAATTAAGAGTGCACAAGAGCAATCAGAACGCATCTTTACTATCAATCAGCTAAGCATTGAACGATTGCAATTGCACATTTATACTAACAATTTATTCAACGTCTACATGACATAAGTCAAATCAAGAGAAGAAAAGAGTTATTCAGTACAATCACACTCTATTTTCTCATCGTGCACATCTCTCTTTCATCACACATTTCTCTGCTCAATGAATGACAATCATTAAGCAAGAGAACACAATTTCTGCGTTATAATCATGAGCATCATGAATGCAAAGAAACATCTTTTGTCTTCAAATCAAGAATTGAATCGAAACATCGTTGTATAAAATATTATCAATGAAGAGCAGAGCAAAGACGATGCATTACAACAAACAGCACAAACATTCATAAGAGTTTACTTGAGCATCACACGCTGAATAAAAGCTATAGATTTATTATTAATAACACAGTGTCAGTTTTATTGTTTCAACGATGTGAAGTCGTTGTATAGTCGACAAGCAATTTTCTTTCTCAGAGAGTTTTGTTCATTTGATATACATAGCATAGTTTTTCTCATGAGTTGAATTTAAATCAATGTCACAAGAATGTATGAATTCAAATCAAATCAAATCAAATCAAATCAGCAAAAATAGTAAATATACAAAGTATTAACAAGAAAAGAAATCAATTCGTATTTATATTTACTGTTATGCTTGCATGTCTGAAGTGATTGACTGCAAAATGATCTTTGTTACAAGCTTTCATCATCATATGCAAATATGCTTCAAAACTCATGACTTTAGTCAGCTTGTAATGTCTTTTGAGTCAGATCTTCAGCACTTGAATTGAGAGCATTAATCTCAGAGCACTCATTTATTAAAAAATGAATGCTGATTTCATGTTTTTAATCTATCTTTGATCTTTCTGACAGTTCTATGATTTCTTCAACATCGACAATGATCTTAGACGACAGTCTCTGCTGTAGATGCACTGCTATTTGATTCTTCTGAGTGAAACAAGAAAGAGAAAAGCATAGAGCTCTGAAATCACTCTGAAATCGCGCTGAAATCGCGCTGAAATTGATTCTGCAACACGTTAAATATACATGAAGAAATCATCTTTGTATAATCTCATATTACATATCAAATGAAAGAAATTAAAGATCTGTGAAATGATGACTAGACTTCTTCAGCGAGTTGATTGATTGTAAGACAAAATTTGCAAAGATGAATTTTCGATTTTGAAAATTCTAAATTCTGACTCACTCACTATGAAATAAAGATATTGTATCTCTAAATTTTACTAGAAGAGTTCATCTAGCAATTGACTAAATCTAGCAGTTGAACAGTTCTATAAAGCTGAAAATTCACATTTCATATCTTATTGATATAATTCTTCAACATATCAGCAAAACAATGACAATTATTTCTCTCATCTTTCTCATCTTCTCTATGTTTTTCATACCTTCTGAAGATATAGAACTTTTACAGAAAAAGTGCATAATGCTTGCTCATGCACGTTGAAACAAGACTTCAGCAGTCAATGAAAATTTCTTTCAAGCAAAAATCGCTCATTAATATGAAATATCAACTAGTACTTGTTACGATTCTAGCTACGCACCTTCGTTGATGACTATGTTGATGACTATGTTGATGACTATTCTGAGAACTATCGTCGATCGCTTGTCGCTAGAGCATAGGCTTGTTTCGAAGTCAACTCTATTCAGAGTTAGCTTATGTTCTTCTGAGTCATATAAGATAGTCGACTCTTCTCTTCTAGATACTTTTCTTTCTTAGCATTTATATACTCGTTACATTACACTCATATGACTCGCTCTATGCTGATCTCTAACATTATATAAATGCTTCTTCGTTACAGGCGAAGAGAAATAATCTGCATCGACTTGCTCTGCTCGATTCACACGACTATTGACTTTGATCTAGTCGACTCGCGATCATGCAGACACTCACTCTTCTTTCTCGTGAGCTGACTCAGCGAGAATAAACAAAAGATTCAAACTCGTGCGCTGATCAGCAAGTATAAACAAACGATCGAAACCATTCGACTAGATCAGAAGATCAGCGAATTAACCGTTCATTCAGATTCGCAAGAAATTCTTCGAATTTGATGAACAAACGAGATCAGTCATAGAACTGCGTGAAGTCTCTATCTCAAAGAGCAATCAAAGAGACCAGTCTAGAACTGCGTGAAGTCTCTATCTCAAGAAGCAAACTCTCAGTGAGTCTGCTTCAATGACATCGTCAATGCGATGATCTTCTCATCGCTCTACCTATCAGTGAATCGATTCGCCTACCAGTTCACGTGCAACTAGTGAGCCTGCTTCAATGACACCTATTCTCAATGCGATGACCTACTCGCTCTCATCGCCCTACCCATCAGTGAATCTGGTCATACGTTCACATGCAACTAGTGAGTCTGCTACAATGACGAGCTCAAAGTTGATCTCTTCGAGAAGCAAACCCTCAGTGAGTCTGCTTCAATGACATCGTCAATGCGATGATCTTCTCATCGTCCTACCTATCAGTGAATCGGTTCGCCTACCAGTTCACGTGCAACTAGTGAGCCTGCTTCAATGACATCTATTCTCAATGCAATGATCTACTCGCTCTCATCGTTCTACCCACCAGTGAATCTGGTCATACGTTCACGTGCAACTAGTGAGCCTGCTACAATGACGAGCTCAAAGTCGATCTCTTCGATGAGCAAGTCGATCAGTGAGCCTGCTTCAATGACACTGTCAATGCGATGATCTATTCGCTCTCATCGTTCTACTCATCAGTGAATCGATTCGCCTACTCGTTCATGTGCAACTAGTGAGTCTGCTACAATGACACTTCGTCAATGCAATGATTTACCTTCTCATCGTTCTACCTACCAGTGAATCGATCTGTCGACTCGTTCGCATGCAACTAGTGAGTCTGCTTCAATGACACTTCTACCTTGCATAGTGAGCCTGCTACAATAGACATTTCGATTCTACACAAGACTAAGAAAATACATTCATGCAAACATGAATCGTTGAAGAGAGAGAATAATGTTACGATTCTAGCTACGCATCTTCGTTGATGACTATGTTGATGACTATGTTGATGACTATTCTGAGAACTATCGCCGATCGCTCGTCGCTAGAGCATAGACTTGTTTCGAAGCCAACTTTATTCAGAGTTAGCTTATGTTCTTCTGAGTCATATAAGATAGTTGACCCTTCTCTTCTAGATACTTTTCTTTCTTAGCATTTATATACTCGTTACATTACACTCATATGACTCGCTCTATGCTGGTCTCTAACAGTACTCTTTGAGATCGAATCAATGATCAAAAGACTGTTGCTGCATGCAATCAGCAATTTCAAAGACTTAGTCAAGAAGAAGAAGAAGCTATATGTGACTAAATTCTACGTCTTCAGACTTGAAACTGATCTTCTCATGTGAAGCAAGTACATTCAATAACTCAAGAACTACTAATAAAAAAGAGTAATGATAAGTCAGTTGAAATCAATTGATTTCAGAAGTTTCTAAAACGTCATTTGCAAATTAAAACAGCATATGTTTCTTCGCTTGACAAAAAGCGTGCTATGACTTAGAATCATGATATTTTAGCTGATTGATTCAATCTTTTTCAGAGTTTGAAAGAAGAGCATGAAATAGAGATAGAAAATATCTACAACATGAACGAAAAGAAATTCATGCAGAGAGTTATTGCTAAGCTTCAAATCATGATTTTCAAGTATGAAAAGAAGACTCATATGACTCAATGTGACAATCGAGAGTGAGTCTCATTGATTGAGTGTATATTTATGAATGAAAGAGTCTTGAAGTCGTGAATTATCTTTAAAGAAAAAGTATAGCAGAAGATCTGATATGAAGTACTCAAAGAAGATCATATTGCTGTGAGCGAGAATGACTGAATCGACAACGAATTGAGTTTAGTCTGAATTTGAAAATGCTTTGATTCAGAAACTAAAATCTGTCAGAAAGATGAATATTGAATGTTATTAATCAATGATCATGCTTCTTATATTGCTACTCAGATGATTAACTATTGCGTCAGTCAGAAGATCATTCTACTGTGTCTTTCAACTCACATCACTCATCTGCTTCAATCACTTGATGTTGAGATCTTTGCTTCATTAACTACTGCATACAAGTCTCATGTTCAGCGAATTACTTGACTTGAAATCAGCTACTCAATCAATAAAACGAACTTTCTAAAGATATATCAACAGACTCGACATGAAGCAATTACATCACTGAATATCAGAAAGTTATAAACAGCTATGAAGCTTCTTTTGTTCAGCTCAGCATTAGTACTTCAGCACTTTTCTTCTAAGAAACTGAATCAATCACAGTAGTATAACATAGTCATTCATTCAACTACGTCTGTCAAGACTACAGTCACATACATCGATTTCAAAAACGATTTAGAAGTCGTTCTAACATTTGCAAATACTTCACAAGTACAGCAGCTTATTAAACAAGCAATAAAAGAAATGATTTCTAGTCAGATTCTTGAAAAGATGAGTAAAGCAGCAATATGAGTGTTAAAGACTGAGTTAAACTAGAGATACTATCAATATAAAAGACTAATATTATTATTACTTTGATAAAATTTAAATACAAGACAATACATCAAATAATGTACAAAATGAAAGACAAAGAGTGAAAGAAAAGAGCGAGAACTCAACTTTTATATACATGAATTGAGCAGAATCAAGACTAGACAGTAGTTTTATTTGTCACGATTCTAGTCTTGTCAGACTCAATCTTCTAGTCTTGTCAGATTTATTCTTGCTTCGTCATCTTGACTAGTCTCTATTGAGTCTAGCGTCGGCTGAGAAACACACATATGTAGTCAGCTTCTTTTCTGTAGCTATCTTTCTTTCTTAGCATTTATCTTCTAGTTAAATGACACTTTTATCTGACTCGCTCTAGACAGGTTTCTAACATTAGATAAATGCTAATCAACTACTCTGCTATCAACGTGTAAACGATACGAAATAATCTACTTCGTTCATTCAGAAAATTCGCAAGAAATTCTTTGAATTACTTTCATTAAAACACATTTTCAAATTTACTTAAATTTACTCAAATTTATCAAATCAACCATTCAATCTTCTCACAATCTATTTATCTTTACCTTCAATTTCTCACAATGACACACGACTCTGAATCAGTTGAGTCTCAAACAGCTCATCTGCTTAGAAGCATTGCTAATAGACGAGTTTTTCTTATTTCTTTCGATGCTTCAGCGAGATCTCAGAATGTCGCTATCTCATGAAACATCAACATAAGTCAACAACTTCGTCAATGAGCTATTGATCAGTCAGACGAGATCATCAAGATGCTGGTCGAGCTAAGAAATCAACGAGACATGACTTTGAAACTCAACAAGCAATGAATCAATGTTCAAGTTGATCACATCAAGAGACTTAATGAGTTAAAGATCAATCAAATGACAATAGACACTCAAGAAGAGATTATCATTGAACTACAAGAGAAAGTCTTGAGTCTAAAAAAGAAACAGCGTTCAGTGAATCAGTCTCAATCTCGTCAGTCTACTGAATCTCGAGTTTCTACGAAATCTCTACCTCGTCAATCTATCAAGAATCATACTTGACGTGAGTTGTTCACTTTATTTGATAATGATCATCACAAGTCTTTCAAGTTTTCGAACTCATCTGTATTCATCAATGAAGATGAATCAACATGAGATAGCTGAAGAATCAAGATGAACGACAAGCTTCAGACAAATGTTGATCACTTCAATAATGAGAATATCTGTATGATTTATGTGATATCTAGACTAGAAGATGATGCTGCTGAATATATCTTCGCTTGACATCATCATGACACTTTGCATTCTTACATCTCGATCTACAAGCTATTTGAGCATCTGAAAGAAATATATGATGAACTGAATAGAAATTGAAAGTGTCATCACAAGTACAACACTCTGAGATAAACAGACAAGCTCTTCAACGTCTTTTACTTCAACTTTATGAAGCTATTCAACTATCTAGACTACGATGATCGCATTCTGATGAACAATCTTCAGAATAAGATCAACAATCGCTTGCAGAATGCTCTGTCAGTATGCTTCAAAGACTTTGCTTCACTTCATCGTCTTAAGATCTTTCTTCAAGATGTGAATAATAAACAGCGAGTCAACTATCAGCTACGCAGTCAGCTTTGCACTGTCACTGTCAAAGTCACTGTCATATCTGATAAATGCGCTGCTACTTCATTGTCAGTGATGACTTTGATAATCGATTATGTTAAGTCTACTTTCTCTTCTATCTCTGAGTCAGCAAGATCGTCTATCATTTGCTATACTTGCAAGACTTCGAATCATTTGTTCAAGAATTATTCTCAGAACAAGATCAACACTTCTGCATCTTGTGCATTCACTCTTCGTTTACATGAAATCATCATTTCAAAGAATAAGAAGAATGAGAAAATGTCTTCTTTTGAAGATAGTGAGGCAAAAAACTAGAGACTTTCATCAAAGATGTGATGAAAGAGATGTTAATTTCTTCAACAATGAGCATGTCAGATGATTCTTTTGCTTCTGAATCTTTGACTACTGAATGTGTACTTTCTAGCAATGAAATTAGTTACTCATTGAAGTCATTGATAGAC
>JAABUK010011461.1_pt1 | contig 11546 bp, 22 predicted proteins | sample 5559141 | NCBI WGS metagenome assembly JAABUK01 (sample SAMN10711869, study PRJNA513367) | rock metagenome | isolation source: Antarctica rocks | place: Antarctica: Victoria Land, Pudding Butte nord | collected 2016-01-03 | reverse complement strand
AGGCTGACTAAGAGTTGAGTAACCTTGGCACACCTGAGTTTAGTAATTTTACGAAGGCATGCATGCATGCATCGAATTCGTTCTATCAGACTTGCGCACTTCACTAACATCGCCGTGAGCCTTCGATTGAAGTGGCTGAAATATTCTTGAGCAGCTGTCTTGCAGCCATGACTCCTAGGTTTGCACCGATTCCTGCCTTTGACACTATACATAGGGATTGGTGTCAAGCTTCGTGTCGTGCACCGCCATGGAGCCCACAACGGTCGCGTGTAACTGCAGAATATCTGATGTTTCCCAGCGGGGAATCAACGCATCGGCTGAAGCTACATCGTACTTTGCAGCGGTCATCAAGCTCAACGAAAGGCTTTGGTAAACGGAGTCTCAACGCCGCAGCAAACTTAAGCAAAGTTGTGTGTTCTTATTCTGGCCACAGCATCTTAATGCTACACATAGGTCGCCGGAGGACCCTGAGGGCAACATCGTCATGTCAATAGCTGAAAACAGGCTCACAGTAGACTTGATCAAAGACAAACTCCAGTCGAAGCTCAGCTTCCCCGATAGTGTCTTCTTCTACGACAACACAGCCGGTAGTGCCAAGATGAAAGCTGCTATGATCGGGCTGCTGCAGCACACCTTCATGAAGGTATCTGGCGTGCCTTTGCATGAAGGTTTTAGCCTTGTGCACACACACCCAGCTCTGTGTAGAAGTCCCTGGCTGTGATGTCTGATGCAATTTTGTGCACGCAGGGCCTCGAGCTGCATCCAGATAATGTGACTGTCTCATCTGGCTGCGGCGCTGTCATCAGTAATCTGATATACTGCGTCACACAGCCAGGAGAAGGGATAGCAATACCAGCCCCATATTACCCGGCATTTGACTTTGACCTCACAGTAAGGCACATGACTAACTGATTCAGCTTTACTTTGCAGATTTCAGTCTATTGTCCAAGCTTGTGTTGAGCGATGTTGCATTTTCAGCTAAAGTGTCGCTCACCTGCGCAACCTCACCCATGCTGCAAGTGCCAGTTGTAGACATCTTTTGATGCACAGACAGACATTGTCAACTACCTTGATGTCTGATGTGTACATGGCTTACTTTCTGGCCCAAATACGCACCTCAGTGCAATACAAACTTTGTTGCAGCAACAACCCACCTTTTCAACCCCTTTCAAGCTGCAACAGTGCTGCTGCAGTGCAAGAATGATGCAGTCCCTGTAGCAGTGCACCTCTCAGCGTCTGATCAGCCGTATGATCAGCAGCTACAGACTGCATCAGATGACTATCTGCAGAGAACAGGCAAGCGCCTAGTTGCTCTGCTTGTAACCAACCCTGACAACCCAACAGGCACTGTTTACTCTGAGCAGCACCTCCTACAGATGCTCAAGTGGTGCGTGCAAAACAAAGTACACATGATCAGGTAACATACTTGGCGTCAGGCTGTCTTGACACTGTTTGCTTACATATGTTTGGATCCCTGCATGGTAATTTATGTGCCCACGTTGTCTTGACATTGTGTAGTGGACTGTGTGGCTACTGTATTGCACAGCTGGCTTATATATTCCTCTCTGAACAGCCAGGATCATTGAGGTGCCAAAGGGCATTGAGCTCAGCATGTCTTAGCATGCATACAATGGAGCAAGTAGACAGAATGGCATAGCAAGCTGTCTGTACTTCAGCTGGAAGCCTCGTTGAGGTGTCAATGCATCAAGACCATAGTCTGCCCTGCAGTGCATCTGCTTCCATTTGACCAGCAACACCATGCATACATGCTGGGCTGCATATCCAGACATGCTAAGCTGCATATACTAGCTGGCAACCACAGGAAAAGGAAAGTCTGAAATTGTTACTGACGCTGCAGTGATGAGATCTATGCCAACTCCATCTTCAAGCCAGACTGTCAGTTCACCAGCATGGCAGTGCTAGCATCTACAGCTCAGGAGCACGGGCTAGACCTAGAAGATGTCAAAAGCTATGTGCACATCATCTTTGGCTTGAGCAAAGACTGGTGTGCCTCGGGCCTCAGAGTGGGTTGCCTGTGGACGCTCAATGCTCGGCTCCAAGCAGCACTGCAGAATGTGAATGCCTTCTATGGAGTGTCAGGCATAGCGCAGCACATGATAGCAGAGATGCTGGAGGACCTGTCATTTGTTGACAAGTACCTGAAGGAGAATAAAAGAAGGCTGGGAAGTGCTTATGATACCCTTGCAGGTTGGCTCTTCAGCTGGCCAAACCACACAACATTGTCGCGCTTGCAATTGACAACAAGTCTCAAATTGGCAATTCCTGCTGCTTTGCTGATACCAAAAGTTGCAACTAGGCATGCTGTTGTGCATTCATAGCCTGGTTGCAATTGTGTCTGAAGGCCTTGCATGTTGATCCGCTGCTGTCAGTGATGAGATAAAAGACTGGCGTCTGTAAAACACCACATCAATCATGTGACCTGCTCTGTGAGCCTGATGCATGGTCTGCTGTATCAGTGTGATGACAATTTGCTGTCTGTATGCAGGGGCCTTGACTGAGGCTGGCATCAAGTTCACGCCAGCAGTAGGCAGCGTCTTCTGCTGGGTTGACTTGCGCTCTGCTTTGTCACAACCAACCTGGGAGGCAGAAAGGGAGCTGTGGGAACAGGGGTTTGTGCAGCGCTGTGGGTTCATCATCACGCCAGGTACATCTGATGTTCATGTGCATGATCAGAAGGCGCTATGTGTAGCATAGACTACATGCAGATGTGATATGATGCTGAATGGAGCGCTGTGACATGAGTAATGGCATGGCCAGCTAGCGATCTTTGCCGTCACAGCATGTACATCTATTGTGTTTGACTTGACATTGATACAAAGCTACAAAGGTAATGACAAGCTGCTCTAGGTGAAGTGTAGCATTGGCTCATATATGTCTGTGAAAGTTATTAGGTACATGCTTAGCATGTTGACTGCCTTGTCCTTTCAGGTCAAGCATCGCATGCATCAGGGCCGGGCTTCTTCCGCATATGCTATGCCATTGTCGATCGTGAGACAATCCTGCAGCTTGTGCAAAGGCTAGTCGGCTTCATCACCAAGTCTGATGCTGAAAGACAGCAGGTTCCTCTGTGGATCAACACAGCGTCCATGCAGAAGGCAAAAGAGGAAATTGAAGAAGATCCAACACAGCCTGCAAAGCCGGCTTTTGAGTGATTTGCGTTGCTCCTGCACAGCTTCTGCTCCCACATATTGTGATGGCAAAGTGGTTACCCGTTGTGATGATTCACCTCCACATACGGGATGATACCATGATTTGTACAGCTACAAAGCCTGACAAGTAATGTGTGGGACAGTCACAAGGGTTGGGACAATTCTTGCAATCTCATATCAGGCAGGCCTGCATAGGGCGGCTGGGGCATATGCCCAGGCTATTGATTGTGTCAAGCACAGCTTCTATGTGCCGGTTCTTGCATGCGTGTGTGCCATTTATGCATATACTGGCACTTTTGATGTGCTCAAAGGCTGACCTTGGTGTCTTGACTGATTTCTATTTGAACACAGCTTCAAATTTGCAACACCACAATATTGGTCATTGAGCAATAATTGTTATTATTACTATATTGCTTTATCTCGCAGGAACTTTATATAGCTTGAGAGCTTCTTCTGCTGCGCTGCACAATCGGAGACATTGCGAACCATGACAATGTAACTACTGAAGTAGTAATCATTACTTATGTAAGGAAAATTTCAGGGAAAATTCGCAGGACATGTGCTTACAGACACAGCGCTACGCTGTAGTATACTGCTGGAGTACATATTGATGTGAGCCGACACCGAACTGAAAAGGATGTCTCACATAATCGTGTCCTGTTGCACATTCAAGATGCTGAGTCAACAACATAATGTTTGAGTGTACAAACGTCAGATGATTAGGGAACGGTTGTAGCCTTGCCCAGGTCATGATGGCATACACGTAGGCTCAGTTGGCATCTGGCCATGTTCACTTTGTAGCCGTATGCACGCACCTATATGTATGTGTGCCGGCCCTTTGAACAGCCAGCTAACTCATGACTCATCGCAATTTTCTGAGGCTGAGCAGATAAGGCGAATTAAGGTAAGGATAGTCGCCAGACTGTGTGTGTACAGTAACAGAAGCAGCCGGCTGGTAGGTCGAGTCGCGCAGGAAATATATACGGTAGCTTACATAAGTGACTGCCCCAAACTGACGGGTTGAATCTCTGCATTGACCGCTAAGTGACGCGTACCTTTCGGAAACACTACATTTACACTGGCAGATCTCGTCTGCAACTGACCACCTCGAGACAGTATGGCGAAGAAACGAACTTCAGGCAGAAGTTCGCCCACCAACAGCCCTTCAAAGGCTGCTGAACAGGTGTGCGAAGCCATCGCTGCATAGTGTTAGCCACATGTGGCTGCTCTGCCTCATGCTCAGTCAGCACTGTGCAGGGTGATTCGCAGACACAACTATCGGTCTTGCGGGATGAAGGCAACAAGTTTTTCGGCAAGAAAGACTATGCCAAGGCTCTGGAATGCTATGACAAAGCTCTGAAATCACTGCCTGCTTCACACCAGGACAAGCCACTGTTGCACAGCAACAAGGCAGCATGTCACATGATGGGCAAGAAGTAGGTTGCATGGCTTTGCATTGCAGTTCTGCTGCATCCTGTAGGTCAGAGCTGCCGACATGTACTAGTCTGCTGACAACGCATGTTATGTCTCACCAAAATCTATCATTGCAGATACAAGGAGGCAGTCAATGAGTGCACAGCTGCACTTGAAGCACAGCCAGGCTATCACAAAGCCCTGACACGAAGGGCAAAGGCATACGAACAGATGGGCCACTACAAGCAAGCCCTTTCTGATGTACAAAAGGCCAACAAGGGTAGTGAAGCCACTCCTGAAACTCAGGTATGCTGTGATATTGGCCCACTACAGATGCCCTGTAGGTTGCTGTGACACTTTGGTGGTCTGCAGCAATGTCCAGACAGCAGCTCACAACAAAATCAGCTCGAAGATCATCAAGGGGTGTGGTGTTGTTGCAACTTCTTGGATCCTATCACTGTCTGTAACTGCGGATCAAAGCTGCACTGGTCAATTCCATTGCCACTCCGACAGCAGTGCCTATTTCTACCAGTCTGTCCGGAAACAATGGATAAGTCCAACAGGCTACTGTGCACATGCACCTGACTCTGTGAACACACATCTGATTGCATTCTTCCCTGCAGGAAGCTGAGAAGCGGCTGAAAGACTTGCTGTCCGGCAAGAGGCCCAGCGGCGGCAACAACAACACGCTGGCCACAGCCAATGGCACCACAGCAGCTGCCAAGAAGCAGCCTGCGCGGCAGCAGCGGTCCCAGCCTTACGTCTTTCAAGCCAAGATTCAACTGGATGATGAGACCCGATCCATGCACATGACCGGTCAAGTCACCTATGCAGAGCTTCAGCACGCAGTGAAGGAGAAGTTCCCTGGCTCTGGGCCTCTCATCCTCAAGTACCTTGACAAGTATGCCCTCAACATCAAGCTGATGTAACCACCTGCTCACCTGGGCAGCCCTGTATAACACTTGGCTTTTCATTAATCTGACGCCGGGAGGCACACTCTTTTCTTCTCTGTCCGTCTGCTCTGTGAATCATGCGTGTGCAAGCACCAGCGCACTTCCTGGTGCAGCTTGATGAGCAGAACGGCCATCGCTGCCAAATGCATGCTGCACACACCGAAAAAGCTGCTGTCCATGCTTGTTGGGTTTTGTCTCATGCAATGAGCGTCAAAATTTGAGAGCAGCACATTTCAAGGCTGAGAGACAGATTGAACATGGATTCTGCTATCAGAAGCAAGGGTATGTTACAACGAGGAGCTTCTGTACGTGTCACTTGACTCTGACCAAAAGGGAAACGGGGTGACCATCACAGACAGGAATGACTTGCAGATGTACCATACAGTGGGGAGCTTACGCACATGATACTGGCTTTTCATAGGGAGGGAGACTTGGTGATCATCACAGACAGGAATGACTTGCACATGTATGATACAGTGGGGAGCTTACACACATGCTACTGGCTCTTTACAGGGAGGGAGACTTGGTGACCATCACAGACAGGAATGACCTGCAAGTCGCCCTGAAGGAGGTGGTAGAGCAGGCTGACAGGCTGCAGGCACAGCATGGCGGCCCCAAGCTGCCCAACATGGTCCCCCCCGTGCGGATACATGCCACCAGGGCCAAGAGCGAGGTCAGCCCCGCCTGACTCATCACATTACTCACAGAGCCTGCATCACATGGGTCATGAGTCATCCTGTTGACAGTCCTGAGTCTGTGTGTTCATCAGTGCTGCATGCTGTCTGCCTAGCCACGGCACTGACATGGCATTGGCAGGGCTACATCAGCGCCTACAAGGCAAATTTGAACATGGCAGCCTCCGTTCCAATGGCACCCAGTTGCTTTGCCTGTTGCACAGAGCTGGCAGAACAGCCTGAACGCGCAGAGCATGTGTTTCACGCTTGCATCTAGAGGGCACAGAGACTCAGTGTCACCATGCATGTGGTGAAAGTAAGGGGCTTACGTGAGCCTTTGGTTGGGTGCAGGCTGATGTGCCGACGCCCCCTGCTGAGGAGGAAAGTCAGTTCCAGCAGATAACGGCGGCGCGCAAGTACATCGCTGAGCAGGCCCTCAAGCAGCAAGCCAAGAAGGTAAACTGCTACGCTGACTTTTCAGTTGGTAGCAACCAGTGTGTGCCACCTGTCGGCATGGGATTCTGCATGCTGTCATTTACTTTATTGCTGGCAGTCATGTGAGATGTCATGCCACCGTCAGCAGAATTTGGGGCAGACACAGACAGACAGACAGACACATGCACACACAGCTTGTGTCTGCACCCTTTAGGCAGACACATACACAAGCAGGGCAATGCAGATCTGCACTCTTGTTTGCGTTGTGCACAAAATTGGGTACATGTCAAGCCCATCCCTTGCTTACAAAACAAGGGCATTGACTTCTGCTCTGGAACGAAGAGCTTGAATGTGGCTGGTTGCTTCTTGCTTGCCAGCTGGCTGCAGCAGCTCAAATGTTAGCAGTAGCTCTGAACCACAGCCTTTGGATTAATATAAGACAGGCTGCATTTAGCTGAGCACTAGGCTGTAGACATCCTTTGGGCATCTCCCCTCTCAAGTATTTGCAGTTTGCACAATTTGTAATTCTTGCAGCTCCCATACCAGTCACAAGGGCTTGTCTTCTCACCAAGAAAACACAACACTGTGTCTCTGATTAGTGTGGTACAGCCACATTGCAGGACTTTGTTCCAGAATGTTACTGCCTCGCGATCACCTCAACAAAAAAAAATGTTGATGTCTGTCCAGCAGAGTGCTGTTTCTGCAGAAGCTAGCAAAGCAGCCTTGCTCTTTTTGGTGGAAAAGGTGTCTTTGTGATTGTTTGCCAGGTGACGAGGCAATGCACAAGGCTTAGGTGTTGTACGTGTCAAGAAGACTGTGCAATTCAACCTCATGTATAGCAGTGTGCCTTGGATAACACTAACACATCATTGTACCAAGCAATACAAAGCAGTAAACGGCTCTGTTATACCCGTCAATCCATTCCATTCCTTCGTTCAGTGAACAGGTGCCCTGCCCTAGGGTGAAGTATGTTTTAATTCTGAGTATCTCCCTGTATCAGGCCCTGTTCTGGCGGACAGCGTACCAGTGTGCCATTTCAACTAGAAGCGGGGACTCGTACTGATTTGTGATTTCTGCCCTGTAGCCCTGACTGGCAGACAGAGTGCTTGTTGCTTGCAGCAACAATGGTGGGCACTCCTCAGTTGTGTTGTGTTGGCTGCAGGAGGAGCAAACGCCAGAGCAGCCACAGGAGCAGTATGCTGTAGACCAGTGGATCCTGGACTTTGCAAACCTGTTCCGGGAACAAACAGGTATACCTTGCATAACTGGGCTCACATTGAAGCTTGACGTTCCCCCTTGTTCATCTGCTCCTGCTCCTGAACATCAATTGTTTGAGCACTTGCAGTACCACTTGATCTCAGACATGATCTGGGCAGCATTTGCTTGCAGACAGTATAGTGTGACACAAAGGCTTGTTGCCGTGCAGCGTCTCTGCAAACATACCCCTATACGACTCTGCCAAGTGGGCGCTATCTCTACAATGTGCCTTCAAAGACAGATCTGTGCAGCCATGCCAACTGAGCTGTGTGCTTTGTGCAGGCATTGACCCTGACAAGCACCTAGATCTGCAGACGCTGGGGTGGGACAAGTGCACAGCTGCCATGGAGGAGGCCATCAGCTCAGAGAAGGCTGAGCCCATCTTCCAACTGGCCGCAGACAAGTTCCAGGAAGTTGCTGCCACAGGTGGGAGCCTCTCAAACATATCCCTAACATAGAAATGCATGTCAGGCTTTTGTGAGTTTAGCTTTTTACTGTAGGGATGACATTCTGAATGGACATAGATGCTCTAGGATTCAAAGGAGCACTCTGTCACTGTTGCTCAACTCCTGCAGCATTCATGCTAGCAATCTCAAGCCAGATTCCGACATCTGGGGTAGAGTCTATTGTGTTGCATGCTGCCTGCAGAGGTGTTCTGACTATCCATAGAAGGGGGGGGGAAGCAAAGACTAGACCTTGCTGGTGTGAGCTCAAGTCTCACTTTTATAACATGCTGCCCAACTGCGTCTGTCCATGCAGGCATGCTACAGTGGGGCAACTAAAGAGAATTTCAGTTTTATACCATGCCGCTCAACTGCGTCTGTCCATGCAGGCATGCTACAATGGGGCAACGTGTTCTTGAGCATAGCACGCAAGCTACTGGACGAGGCTGCCATCAAGGGCTCCTTCTCAGAGCACCAGGCCAGGATTGAGTCTGAGTTCGACAAGGCCACTGCCAAGTACAAGGAGGCTCTGAGCATCAAGGCTGACTTCTATGATGGGGAGATGCAGCTGGGCCAGGTGGACTTTGAGAGGGCCAAGCTCACTGCCGGATTCATCCCCCAACCTGTCAGGTAACACAACTGTCTAGTAGTAATTATCGTTGTTACTATTTTAATTCTTGAAAACAATATTGTTATTGTTACTATTATTGTCATCATCATTACTTATTTGCTGAGTGGGGCCAGCATTGGCTTGCTTTCCAGATGACGTGTGCATGGCAGGATCAAGGAATTGCTCAGTAACAAGTGCCTGCCTTGCATGGCGGCCTGCTAAGCAACGGCAGTAGCCCACACCCCATACCATACCCCTGCAAGCCTATTGAACAGGCATGTCTGTGTACTACAGGATAAACCCGACCGACGAGGAGGGGAAGAGCCGCACAGGTGAGAAGATGACAGAGCTGGTGCAGGAGGCCCACCAGGCCCACACCAAGAAGGCCCTCAATGGCCTCAAGGTATCGCCCCCTCGCAACCCCTGCTCCCAACCTTCTGCACATTTTCACACTACTGGTCCTTTGGTCATGGTTGGCCCCAAGACCCCTAATGAATGAATGAATGAATGCACTCAATCTACGCACCGCGTGGGATGTGAACTGCAAGTGCACACTACGCTTGGCTTCCAAAATCCATGGCAGTGGTATGACAGCTGGAGCCCTGGTTAAGGATGCCCTCGATACCCTTCACACTCTGTGCCTGCATCTCACCACTTTTGGGTTGTACACTGAGGATGCGCGCTCAAATTGTTCTGTCCTTGCACAGTTGCCTTTGTCTATGAAGTTAACAACATCAGCATATGCAGAGAGCCCTGACCAGAGCCACAGTCACTCTCTGACATTGAGTGCTAAAGCTGTCCTATGCCTGTGTTGTGCTTTCAGCTGTCACTTGTCTGCAAATCTGCGCTGTGCAGTTTGTCCGAGCATTTGCTCTGACACTTTCATCACTTACACAGCTACAAGTGGCCAAGTTACATCAGAGACCCTGTCCATGAGTGCAGCATTACATCAGAGTGCAACGGTTTTGTTCAACACTGAACGTCTGAAAGTAGGCAGATCGCTCATTGCTTGTCAGACTGTGCTGCTGCGTTGTGCAGAGTGAGGCTGTGGAGAAGAGCAAGCCCTTGTTCCAATCTGCAGTGCAGCATTACGAGGCTGCCATTCAGTTGTTACCTGAGGATGAGCGCAGCAAGCCCATCAAGCAGCAAGTAGCTGGGGTGAGTCTCTATTCCATGTATACACTATTATCTGTGTTGCCTGTACTGTTCTGTCTGTACGTACGGCTCACTTGAAGCAACAGAGCCCTGCTCTCGAGTTTTAGGCTCATGCATTCATCAGTCTTCTTCATTTTTGTTGATGCTGCTCAATGTGCCTCAAGACTGTGGTTGCAAACTTCTTTGACCCGGTGAGCAGCTGTTCAGCAACGCTCACTTTGGTCCAAAGTGTCCAAGTTTGCTCATGGCCCCTCTTGTAGCTGACTTTATCACTACTCAGCCAACACACACCATGTCTGTTGCAGCAGTGCATGATTCTGTGTTCAATCGGGTTGCTGATCAAATAGTGCTGCTGTGATGGCAGGACCCACCCAGCCCAGATGAGGACATCAACTTCTATGCTCAGAGCCTGGTGCTCATTGGCAACCTGCTGTATGAGCAGTCTCAAATCACTGCTGCAGTTGGACAAGAAGGCTGGAAGGATATGGTAAGATCCACATGCTCTTTGGCTGTGAAGCTCCTGTTGTGTTCGTTAGTACTCTGTCTTTGTTGATCCTCCCGTGATTTGAGTAAGTCTTGAAACAATTGTGCATGATCTCCCATGCTTGTGTTGCTTGTTACAGCCTCCAGTGCATTTCTACAGCATGTAAGATGGTGTTTGAAGACATGCTCCTCCTGCTGCAATGCGTCCTTGTTTGTTTCATTCATGCAACCTGTGGTGCATTGCCTGTGTCTATCTGCATGCGCCATCGTGCCACTCAACGTATTGCCTGTTGGATGGTCGCAAACCATTCACTTGTGCTGAAAATGGTTCTAAGGTGAGAATGTGCACAGGTGGAGAAGGCTGCCAAGCTGTTCAAGCAGGCAGGCTGTGTGCAGAGTGACATCAAGGCCGCGCTCACCAGTCACATCAAACACGATGAGATTGACATCCCACAAGATGAGCCTGAAGAGGCCAAAAACGTATAAACACCACCCCCCCCCCCCCCCTTTCCTTTTCCAAAATTTCCAATTGTTACTCAACTACTGCTCAAGGCCCTGCCCCCCCCCCCCCCTCTTTTCCAAATATCCAATTGTTACTCAACTACTGCTGAAGACTAGATCCTTGAGCTGAGCTCATGTCTCACTTTGCAAATTGGTGGATCTGACATGCACGCCATTGCATATTTCCTGTATTTACATGTTAGCAGTAATGCTGTTGAAGTCATGCCCTGCACATTTACTGTGCACAGCCGAGTCATAGTGTCAGTGTCATTGACATTGTGCAATTATCAGGCTCAAAGCACAGAGTGACACAATATGTGTTCTTACAGGAGGCAGCAGTAGAGGATGGAGCCAGCAAAAGCGAGCAGGCAAAGGAGCCTGTGAAGGGCCTTCCTAGCCTAGCACCAAAGGGCAAGGGCAACAAGAAGGCAGACAAGGAAGGGGAGTCAAGC
>JAABUK010011460.1_pt1 | contig 11546 bp, 13 predicted proteins | sample 5559141 | NCBI WGS metagenome assembly JAABUK01 (sample SAMN10711869, study PRJNA513367) | rock metagenome | isolation source: Antarctica rocks | place: Antarctica: Victoria Land, Pudding Butte nord | collected 2016-01-03 | reverse complement strand
ACGCCCCCCCCCCCCCCCCCCAAAACAGCACAGTCATTCTCTTTGATTTGACTGACATATGCATTATATTTTCAGTTCTCACCTCATGCTCAACTGCACCGTCAGCTTTGAGCCCAGGCAGATTGGTGCTAGCATAGGTGTTGCTGTCTTTGATTTGATGACAGATGCATGAAGACTTCAGTTCTCACCTCATGCTCAATAGCACCGTCAGCTTTGAGCCCAGGCAGATTTGTGCTAGCATGGGTGTTGTTGTCTTTGATTTGATGACAGCTGCATGAAGACTTCAGTTCTCACCTCATGCTCAACAGCGCCGTCAGCTTTGAGACCAGGCAGATTGGTGCTAGTATAGGTGTTGCTGTCTTTGATTTGATGACACATGCATGAATTTTTCGTTTCTCACCTCATGCTCAACAGCACCATCAGCTTTGAGCCCAGGCAGATTTGTGCTGGCAAATCGGCCTGCCAGCATTAGCCTGGAGCTGACAGAGGCCCCAGAAGCAACCAGCAGGGCATGAATGTCATCCCCTATCAGGTGATGCACCACCGCCAGGCCTTCGATGGCCACCGTCACGACCCTAGGGTTGTCATCATGCAGAGCTCTGACCAGCACGCTGACGATGCGAGGGAAGTCGAACTCTGCCTCGCTGTGAGTCAGCAGGGCCTGCATGTAACATCGCATGTTGACATACACCTGTGCTTTCAAGCCAGGATGTCTGATGAGTCACAACTGGCTCCACACCCCAGCCTGTAAGGTATAAAATGAATGAGACACGACACCCCTGTTTGCAGCTTGCAAATAATAATGATGCATTCTGACTGTGTACCAGGGCTGACATGCATGCTGGCATCAACTCTGTAATTTGAGACTGTCATGAAGGGTACAGCATGCCAAGTTTGAGATGATTGACACACCATGCAGTTTACACTTTGACACTCTTGTTTTGGTATGCAGGAAACTTGAGATTGACAAGGGGGAACAGGCAATACTGGAGTACAGACGTCCACACTGCAGCTTCCATGATATGACGATCATCATTCAAGTATGTCCATTCTGATGACATGCAGCATGTCGTTGCTGACGCTGCAGAGGCAGCTCACAGCCTGCAAGGCTGCATGTGACAATCAAGAGCTATCACATGAATGATGATGTTGCAAACACAGCTCCCAGTCTGCAAGAGTGCTGCTGCATGTGACAATCAAGAGGGGTCACCTGAATGATGATGTTGACTGCAGCTTCCCTGACACGCCAGTTGCCGTGCATGAGGGCAGGTGATAGGGCATCCAACACCACACCAGGCTGCAGCACATCCATCAGTACGGCCAGCAGCTTGCTGTTGGCCTGACGCACCGCTACCTTGTTGTCTCCTAGCTTGTCTATCAGGCCAGGCATGATGTCCCTACAGAGGTGATGACTTCAGCGTAGCAACTTTGGATGGCAGTTGCAACCACAGGGAGACATATGAAGACGACAGGACGCAGCACACTGCTGACTTGGGGTCCATTCTGTTCTGGGCTGCATTATTGCTTACAGTGCTGTTGCCATGCTCAATGCCTCCCAGAAAGTTTCTTGAACAGCACAGGTTCCTGTGCTCTGAGGCTAGTGTGTATGTTTCATGGCATTCTGGTGCCTTATGCTGATGATGCATAACTGCATGTGTACATGTACAGCAAGCAAAGCTCCCTGATGGCACGCACCGCAAATACTCCTGCTATGAAACAGGTTTGATAGTCCCTGCCGCCATGATGAGCAAAGCCTCGTGAGTGCACAAGACAATGAAGGATGACAACCTGCTAAACAGTGGTGCCTTGCAAAGCAGGTTGGCAGGAACATACCCGAGGTATGGTCTGATGTCTGCCCTTAGCTTGAGTGCCAAGTCTGCCAATATTTGCATTGTGGACAAGGAGATCTTGAAATTGGCATCTTCACCAAGTATGGAGAGGAAGCGCAGCAGCTTGGACAGTGTTGGCAGCAGTACATCCTTGTCCTGCACTCTTTGCAGGGCACTGTACAGCTTATCAACTGCTGCTGACCTGGCCTACAATGGCAGAATGTAAACAACTCAGCATCGACCCCGACCACTGCAATTGATGCAGCAATTGGCTACCTCAAGTTGGCAATATGCGCTGTAATGACATGTTTGCATACGTACAAGGTGGCTTACCTTCCAGTTGCCTATCTCCTCTAGCTCCTTGACCACCTGGCTGGAGACAAATCCAAACTCCATGGACATCAGCAGTGTGGCAAAGGCCTCTGTACCGCCAGGGAGTGGACAACGCCGGGGGCTAGAGAGAGCAGTGTAACGCTTAGTCCCGCTCCTCAAACCCAAAGTCCAATGGACGACAGGTGTTTCGCGATTGCATTGCGAGTCAGAGCAAGCGCACTTCTCGTCTCGATGTTTGTGATGCTCGTCGCCGAAGGCGAATTACCGCAATATGTGGCTTTTCGTTGAGGCCACAGGGCTGCTGTGATTTCGATATAGCATACAAGCAATCGGGCATAAAGGCTAGCTCTGAAAATGGATGTCGCAATGAAGACAAGTCAATTCATGGACCTGGTCATTATTGATGCCCGAGAGAGTACACGACGGATGCTGTGTACACCTTGAGCAAACAAGGCGCGATGGCTTGCCAACACACAGTGCGCACACCTGGATCAAGCAGCGATGTTGTGCAAGTCGGGACTGCCGGCTGAGCAGGAGCCTCGTATTTGTGTGCTCCGCTGGAGCATTGCAAACCTGCGCTTTCTGCGCAAAGTGGTCCTACAGTTACGGTCATACACGTATATACCGTAACAAACTCTTTTGAGGCCGTGCACCCGTGTAAGTTGCCTGGCGTAAATTGCCCAGGCAACGTTAGTTTGCGTACCAAACGGATTGATTTGGGGTCGATAATTGCACGCCAGCATCTTGCTTGACAGGTTTGTCACTTGTCTGCAATTCTCTGGGAAATCCCTTGCAGCCCAAAGTTGCCATGCGTTGCTGCTCTTTCATTTGTCTACCAAAAAGACAGGTTGTCTGTCAACCAGGAATTTAATAGCTTCACCAACTCTGACAACTCAGTTCGGCTTTCAGGAGCCCAGCAGAGTGTCTATGCCCGAAATGCAGTCAGTGCCCTGGTACAAAGGCGCCAGCAAAGATGCTCATCAGGCTATCACACGATCCACGTCAATGAAGTATAAGCTGCAGGCCATAGATGCATACATAGACAGCAAGATGGACCTCTACTTAGATATGCGCATGAACCCGCACGACCAGTCAGGTGTCTTGCAAAGGAAGATTGAGCAGTTGGCGCGCTGTTTACCTGACTCAGACGCTGACTTACTCAGAGCCCGTGGAAACTACTTCATTGAACATATAGCTGGACTGTGCAACCAGTGGAGCCGCAAGTCAACTTTCAGCACATCTGCCTCAGCAACAGCCGCCTTCCAGGCCGATCGTGCATTCAACTGGAGCGACGGCCTTGCCATCATCAAACAGTACCTGCTCAGAAGCACACACAAGAAACAAGGGCCGCGTGCGCGCTTTGAAGCCATGCGTGAAGCTCGTCATGCACTTCAGGCTGCAATTGCTTTTCCAAAACCACCACAGTGGCAGACCGAATTGGATCAATTCATGCAGCAAGAAGCCTTGCATGGAGTTCTTGCTGATCCTGGTTACTACAGTGAAACAGCTGCAAGGGTTCTCAACACGGCGCCTCAACATAAGGTGGTGAGTTTGGCTGACAGATACTTTTACAGCAAGATTGTCACCCCTTGGTCTGTAGCTGTCAATCAAGGACACATTGATGACAAGCTGTATGCTCTACTTCCACAGTTGCGCATCCCAGAACTGCAGCAGATCGTGCAGGATCGAGCTGAGTGCTGCAAAGCTACCATGCGTTACATGCTCCGAAACCACATTGCCCAGCAGAGCCGGCATCATCACGCAGCCGACTATGCAGCAAGCTTTGTCCAGGCCGCAAACAGCAGCTCTCCATCTGTTTCTGGTGCAGCAGCCACCAAGGGTGTGAGTTTTGTAGCTGTCCCTGATGGGGAGGTATGCTTTGTACATTCCCCTGATGGTGATTGCCAAATTGCGCGTAGAACTCCAGCTTGAAGTTGACCCAGTTACAGTTGGAATAGTTTAAACAGTGAGCTTGTTGGACCTGTTGTGTTTTGACAGATTTGCATGGGAGGTCACGTACATTCTTGCTTCTTGTTTCTATGTTTTGTGTGGTAACTATAGTACCGTACTACGTGCAGTTAAAATTATGCTTGAAGTTGTTTTAATATATGTGCCGCTTATTATTTCCAGCTGGTGACTTGAGATTTAGTCAAACATCTTGCATTTGTGCTTATGTCTGATCAAATTACTCTGTTGAAGTATGAGGAGCATGTTTTGCTAGTCTCCAAAACGGTTTCTGTCAATCTCAAGAGTAAGCCGTGTTTCACTAGACACCAACTGTGACACACAGTTACTGTGACAAACAGCATGGTCTGCTATGATTGTCAACTTTGAACCCTATTCGTATTGTTTGTGTCTACCGTATTGGGTGTTGTATACATATGCCTGTTGTTACTACAAAGTTGACCGAACTTTTGTACCAGCTGCCTCTTTTGTATTAATGCGTTTGTGAACATCCAGGACAGAGTGCCGTGTGTTACACGTGCTTTTCCACATTCTTGCATTTCATCAAGATGCATTGGAGTCACTGAGGCCTCAGCAAAACGCCGAAATATCAAGTGTAGCAGCTGAGACAACGATAACAGCACTCTACATTAAAAAGCACTGACAGGTCCACCAGGTTGCAGCTTTGTAATAGGAGTCAGCCGTATCTCTGAAGTCCCGTGACAAAGCATTGAGAACGCAAAGTTGTGAAGATGAAGAAAGCTGCCTAGATTCTTGTGCATGTCTGTCACGATGCTCAGCGCAGATGTTGCAAACAATTGGTACGCAAAATGCCAAAGCAAAACCATACAGAGAAGCTACTCTCTGACATCAGGACTGTATACGCCTGACCCTCAGAGAAGACACATATTTACTTGAACTGGATAAATGGATGAACAACCGATTGCTGGAAAGAATTGGCTGGACATTTGTGCTTGTCACATCTCTGCTTTATCACGTTCCCAAGCAGAAATCTCCATGCACATGAGCTGTCAGCATACAGCTCACGAATGCCAAGAGTGTTTGCTTGACAACTTCCCTTGAAAGCGCAGCAGTGTTGTACCACCTATTGAGCAGGTTCTCATCGCTGGATAGACATCAGGTTCTGAGGTAGCGCCATGCCAACTGATACAACAATTTCTGCAGCTCACCCATGAGCTCATGTCAGTCACATTTCAACAATCCAAGCAGAGACATTAAGACAACACAGTCAAGCCTCAAAATGAAGTGATCGGCAAAGATGCAAATGCAAACAAAATGCTGGTCGAATGGCCAGTGTCCCATGCAATATGGTTGCTGTGTGTTGGATTGGTACGAAGCAACAGCATCAATGTGGTGCGACCGTTTTGCAAGCAAGGAGATTGTGATGACTCACCCAAACCTTCCCTGACAGACAGGTTGACCTTGATGATATCTTGCTTGCCAAGCAGAAAGACATCTCCCACATAAATATGGTTTGTGGGGACATACACACTGAACAGCTGTACATCTCCATGTACGTCCTGCAATGGAAAGCAAAGACTCGTTTAGATTGATACACTTGTGTTTGCTGATCAACAGTCAACCTGCTGATCCTGAAAACCTGAAAACCACAACGTCAGAATAGTTGATAATCTTGCAAAAGTCTACCGACATGGCAAGTTATCATCCTCTTCTGGAAGCACTTCATCTCTGTACAACAAAATAAGTCGGACAAAACTCGATTCATGAAACTGAAGGATGGTTCTGGTAGACACGTGTCTCTAAAGCTCTATTCCAGAAACTGGATGGTGAATTTGCATGTGGCTGTTAGTGCAGGTCATGCAACTTGCTGTGGAAATTGCAGCATATGGTGAGGTATTCGCTGCTGTGAGCTTGTCAAACCTATCCGCTGCTGCAGAAGTTTGTTGCCTAAGAGCTTTGGCCAAGCTAGGAATGCAACACAGTGTCTGACCTGCAGCAATGTTGAGCCAGTAATGAAGCCAAACGCATACTCCCCATTGCGGGGGTGCCGTATGAGGACACACTCCCGGAAGGACTGTGTCGTCTCATTTGCTGGGTTCACAGCTGCACTGACTTGTTTGGCCGCTGAGTAGATGTGCTTGACAAGGGGAAGCTTCTTGATTATCCACTCTCCAACTTGTAAAAGTAAGCTGCCCAGCCAGGATGAAACAAAAACACCTGGATAACACATCTCATGCACAAGCATACATGGACAATAATAACAGTGATACTAATAATAATAACAATGATAATTGTGCTTTCCAGCTCATGATGAGCTAGCTAAGTGCAGGACGAACACCATGGCTACTATAGAAATTTGCATAGAGCAATCACCCATGAGTTGACATTGTCACTTCAAGCTAAGATGAAGTTAAAGCACAAATAGATGAAAAACTCGTGTATTTTAGGAACATGTTGGCTGGCAAGATGTATCCTTTTGTGCATGCATGCATCAAGTGAGAGATCATAGCTCAAGACCTGCTATGTTTGTAATGGAATGCTCAAGCATAAGCAGTGTGTTGTTATGCAATGTAAATATGGATGTGAGCATTACCTGTGCAAAAGATAAAAGCCATGGAGGTCACAAAGCCAAGTCCAAAGACATGGAACCCAAAAAGAGCTTCATAAACTGGCTGCAGCAGCACCAGTGTATGCCTTGTTGATTTCATTGTGAGTCCTTGATTACATGCCTGGCATGCAAGGTGCTATAACCTCATCACTGGCAGATAGTTTGTCATCATCTCACCGAGAAGAAGTTGTCAAAGAAGGTCAAGAACCACCAGGTGACATAAACTGTCACAACCAGAGGGAACAACACCGCACTGCAGCACGTGCAGAGTTTGGCTTGCTTCGCTTGCATACTGCTGCAGCATGACTGACTGCTGAAGCAGCTCTAAAGCCTACCAGCCACTAAGAAAACGTCGTGATACCCAACTAGAGGTGACTGCTGATGCCACCTGGAAGCAGTAACAGAGATGTCAAATAATGCTGGCTGTGGTCATGCAGGTCTGTTATAGAGATGAGTGCTGTGCAAAAAAAAGTGAATTGCTTCGAGCTGTTTTGATCACCTCTTTGGATGTCGAGTGTCCATGCCTCGGGGACTTCGATTTGGGGCTGTCCTCCCCGGTGGTGATTTCAACTAGACTGTCTTCAGGATTCAGGGGCTGTATCTCCTCTTCGCTTTTGCCCATGCCGAGTGGCCAGAAATTTGTTGGGGACCTCTTGCGCTCAACCTTTCGTTCCAGCCTGATGAGTCAAGCTGTAATGCCGGCTTTCGGGTCTTGTCTCACCGTGCTACGACATCGCTTTCGCTAAGTGATCCTAGACCTAACTGTGATCAGAGCTTTCTGGTCTCGAGCACGTCGCGGCACAAAAATGTAAGGGACAACTGCGTCCGCGATGCAGCAGTCTAGAAGCAGAAGCAGGGAGTTAAGCCTTTGTCAGGAGACGCTATGCCACATGCAAGTCAATGACAGGCTCAGGCCTTAATTAAGGTTGTTGCTGAGGTCAAAATTGCCCTTCCTCTTCTTGAAACTGTATGTATATCTCTTGCACTCTGCATTCTGCTCTGCACTGGAGCGTCAAGCAAGCCGAGTGCTGGCTCACAAACATATGTCCATCTGGTGGTCTGCGAATATGGTCTGATTATTGCGCACGACAAGGAAGACCACTTGTAGACCCATATGACTTCCCTCAGCAGCAAGCAAGCTGTTTGTCGAAGCCACACTTCGTCTGTGCTGACAATCAGAAGACCTTTGCGAAATCGTGGACACAGTTGTTCGTTGCCTTCGCACACGGAACTTCATCGATGCAGACGTGCCTCCGGAACCAGAAGTGTGCAAGTCCCTGCCGCTCGGCAAAGCATACAGCCCTCCACATCTCAGATAGCAATCACAGCATCCTCACAACAGCAGCCTTTCTTTTTGCTGAGGAGTCAGCTGGCCAATAAGCAAGTTGTCACACGGACGGATGGGCGTATACTGGGTGTTGTGGACTACTTGATAGCAGACCCCAACACCTGCATGGTGGTTGCTTTGAGCCTCAAAGAGCCACCTTCAAGTGATGCTTTACCTGGAGATGCACTTAGGCAGATTGGACTAATGAGCTTGAAGCAGATATCAGATGTACTGCTGGTACATGACGACCGCGTACTGCTGCAACAGCAGCTCACTGTCGGAGTTGGGTATGTCAAGATGGTTGGGACAGTTGTCAAGACAGCTGATGGCAAGACCGTTGGCAAGGTAGTGCTAGCATATCACCAACATCATCCTGAGCCACTCTGCAACAGTCACAACTCCACTTTCTCACAAACATCTTGCTGCCAAATCTACTTTGGATGAACACATGCGTGAGGTCATGCGTTGCATCTGCACATGATGAAGCTTTTGTGCTGTGTGTGTTTGTGTGTGCTTATCTGCAATGTTTGGGCTCAAACCAGGTTTGTTCGGTACCTTCATCATCTGATGCAGGTTGGACAATTCCCTTGTGACCCCCAACAAAAACAAAAACAAACTGCAATGTTTGCATTTGTTGTACAGGTACGGGACTTTGAGTTCAGTCCTGATGATGGCAGAATAGCAGGTCTGGTCATCGATGCCCTAGGCATCCCTGCACTGCCAGTCAAGCTGCTGGGCTGCTCCTCGGTCAAAATCCAGCTGGTGCAGAACATCACATGGAACTGCATCACCCTCAGTCCTGGCTCGGAGGCTTACATACAAAAGCTGACCACAGGGCTGTTCGACAATGCTGTCAATGTTCTCAGGGTGAGCCAGCTGTTGGCTCCACATGTCACATTGTTTGTCATGTCATATCGTCTGACACTCTACCTCACGCGTGCTGTGTGCCAGCCAAAAGATACTGGTGTACAGCAAACTGCATACAAGAGCAGCATCAAGTCTCTGCATGCCAAACCCGGTTTGTTAATGCAATGGACTGCAGCAGATCAGAGCACACACAGCCACAGTCATCAGACATGCTGTCAATGACACCCACCTGTGAGATGATGCCCTGAAATGGCTGCTACTCGTCAACAACCAACACTGCTTGATGCTAGATCACCTGAGAAGTTCGCATGCAAAGCTGTGCAGTCTGCTGCTGCTGTGTCACATGCTATTTCTGACTCTGCCTGATTTGCTATGCATAGTGAGAGTTTGCAGTCAACAACAAACGCACAGCATTAGGATGATTCATCATTCATCAATCACACATGTGTCTTCTCCTAGGGTCAGGTGCATGCATGTATCAGTAGCTCCCTGTATGAAGTCCTGTTTTGGCATCAGAGTGCTGCAAAGTGCAATTTGCAACATTGCAAAGGGCACTGTTGGCTGCAGACGGCGCAGCAGTATACGGCATTTGCAGAGCCCGACGATGATGCTGGCTCTCGTGATGATCCAGGCTATGTTCAGTGGTATCTGGACCATGGGAAAGCATACCAGCAGGCCGATCCCGGAAGGGTGAGTCATGTTTTCAGCTTGAAACTGTGTTTCGCCTGAAGGTTGCCAGTTTGCATGCATGTGTCTACTGTATGCTGTGATGCATGTTCTGTTACCCTGTGTGAGTTCCAGAACTGCTTTGTAAGTGCGCACTTTGTGACTGCATAAGCTTGGCATCACCTCCTGTCTCATGGTGCATTGCATCATGCATATCATATGCTGGCACCTCTGTGGATGGTCTGTCCATGCTACAGTCATACTACAGCATGGTGCATCCTGTGTACTGTAGTGTTACAGAACCTGTTACCAGCACTTACCTTGCTGCGTTCTCTGCTGCAGAAACTGGCCGTCCCTTCAGACATAGCAATTCAAAGCGCGCTGCAAGCCCGACAGGCGCAACAGCCGCAGGCTCTGCCCCCAGGCCGCCAGCCTAGCTACGCCTCCCAGCTTCAACCACAGCTGCAGTCACAGCAGCCACAGCTGCAGCCAGAGCCAGTTCCATGGCCTGGCCCTCAACAAGGCCAGAACCAGCAAAGGCAACAGCCCCAGTGGGGGTCATATCAGCAGCAAATGCCTTCACAGTCTGCAAGCTGGGACCAAAGGCAGCCGCCACCGCCACAGCAGCAGGAGCCACAGCTGGCCCAGCGGCCACCGCCAAGCTGGCAGCAGCCACAGCCACCACAGCTGCAGCAGCAAGCCCCACCCCCAGGGCCGCAGTATCAGTCACAGTCACAGCTGCCACAGCAGCAGCAGCTGTCAGGGCAGCTGCCACAACGTCAGAGCAGCCGTGAGTCAAGGTATGCTGGTCAGTTGTCAGACCAGCCGTCAACCGCTACTGATTTCTATGCAAGCTCTCCAAGCAAGCTTGAGCAGCAGCGTCGGTCTGCATCCAGGTCGGGGGCAGCCATCACAGAGCCCAGGCCTGACCCCCGCAGGCGCAAACCAGGCACTGCACCGTCAGCACCAAGTGCTTTCCAGCAAGCCCAAGCAGCAGCGGCCGCCAAGACATCCAATCAGTCTCGTGGACCTGGCGCTTCTAGTATTCAATATCCAGCGCAGCAAAGAAACAGCAGTCAGAGCTCGTACAGCGGACCAGTGCAAACAGCAGGAGCACTAGAGACTAGGTGTGATAGCTCTGGGAACAGCGGGCAACCCCGCAATGCCAGTCAGGGTCTTCAGGGCCAGACAAATCAGCCTGAGACACAGCAGCAAGGTCCTCAGAATGTTGCAGCTCAGAGGCGATCAGGTGCCTCAGAAAGGCAGCAGCCAAGCAATCAAGGCAGCAGTGGTGTTGCTGCTGAGCAGTCTTTTCAAAGTTGGGCTCAGGCCTCAAATACAAATTCGAATGGGGCTGTAGCTGTCACGGCTGATGGCTTCCTTGATGCAGCTTAGATCTACCCAGTGATGTTGCTGCTGTTCCTGCTTGCTGTCTTTGGTGTACTGTTTGACTAAAATACTGAAATCCATTTCATGTTTGACTGGATGCTGTTTGGCAACCTACCTGGGCAGCTAAACAGCTGTATCCACACCAGACATCTGATTAAAATCGGATTTTGTTTCAAACAGCGCTGTGCACCCCTTCATGATGCACATCTTTGATGACTGCCTCTGTGCACACATGCACCTGCATGCCTGGCTCATTCATATAAACTGCAGCATTCATTTGCTGGCATTTCAGCAAGGGTTGATGATTATGTCAAATGCCTCAGTCATTTGAGGGCTGAGCGGGCGTGCATTGCACTCCAGTTCTGCATCAATCACCTTTACAGAAGGCACAATCAAATGCAACTCAGTAGAACAAGAGACAACACTAAGCGCTTTGTTTAACCGTCACAATGCAAGTTCAGACAGGAGACTCCCTAAGACCTCTCAAGTAGGAGTGCACTGGCACTCAATAGAAAAGAAACATGCGTTGATGTTTCACAGCTTCTGTTCATTCTGAAATCAACAACCTAGAGACGTGCTTTTATTTGAGTTGGGTATGCCA
>JAABUK010011459.1_pt1 | contig 11549 bp, 13 predicted proteins | sample 5559141 | NCBI WGS metagenome assembly JAABUK01 (sample SAMN10711869, study PRJNA513367) | rock metagenome | isolation source: Antarctica rocks | place: Antarctica: Victoria Land, Pudding Butte nord | collected 2016-01-03 | reverse complement strand
ACCTTAGCTGCAGGTGCCACCCGGACACCCTTACCCAACGGTGATTGTCGGCTGATCCACACTCGCCGGACCGCCCAGGTCTCGACACCAATACTTCTGGAAATTTTTGAGAAACAAGTGGTGCATTAAATGCCGGCTGTGTCTTCAAAAACTAGCTCAGATGAATCATGGTGAGTAGACCCCCGGTCCTTTTACCAACAATTTTGGTTGCGCATGACGGCAGAAGCAAGAATCAATAGGCATGGTGCCTATAATCAGTCTCTCTGATACCCATGGGGCTTGTGCTGTCACGTTTTTTCTGCTCTCTTCTGGTGCATCGGGTGCTTCCTTTTCTGCAAGGTTGTGTGCGAGCCTCGCGAAGTCCGCCAGGGCATTCTGTGCTACATTATTTGCTGTGCCTTTCTAGCGCTTCGAAATGCATGTTAGTGGCATGCTGGGCCCTTGTTTTCTTCTGCACGTTCGCGCACTGCAAGGCTGGCAACCCTCGAAACCCGGAAGCTCTCAAATCCGTGCCCTGCTACCAAGTCTTCCTGCAACGGTACGCTGACAGATCTGGGACACAATAGCACTCGTTCAGACCTCTTTCCAGCTCGACTACCCGCTTGCCTCGGATCAGGAGTATCTTGTTCAGGGAAGGCCATTCTCCAACACCTCGCATTTGCCGGCCGATCTCAACAGTCCCTCACGACACAACCGCAGAAATGGCAATGTGAATCAGTCATTGGCCAGTCCGCTCGCATTGCCCGGCCACAACATCTTTGGCTATACTGCACAGCAATCTGTCCTCCAAGATGCATCGTAAGTGGTCCCTGTGATTTTGATTAGGGCCCCACCATGCACAACAGCCCCTCTTTCATTGCCCTGTGCCTACGTAGCAGTACCCAGCCCAGTCGTTGTGCAATGGGATTCAAGCACGAGCCCCAAGGGCATTGACAACTGCCACGATCACTCTAAGCGGCAACGAAAATACATCTGGGGCATGCTTTACAAGGCTCTTGGTCATTATTTTCGTGACTAGCCTCTTGAACCAATAATCGTGCCGACTCTGAGGTGCAGTCTATCGTTCGGACCCGCAAAAGTTGCACACGTCGATTGCGTCGTGGTTTTCTGCTTCCTTGCCCTCAAACGTTCTTCGGCAGAAGCTAACACTGGCCTTCGGAAGATGTAGATTACAGTCAACCACCCAGCTTTTGAGTCCACCAGAGTCTTGCAGTGGCTCTGGATCAATAGGTACCAATTCAGCAGCGTCACCTTACGCCTACTCGGCCTTGCCAGTAGTCTATCATAGCAATGCGACCGGAGCAGAGAACTATTCGCATGCAGCTTCCTCTTTCCTGCCGCAGCCGCTATCGTGGAATGATAGCAACATGTCCGACTACAGACAGCGGGTGCCTGCACTGTAGGTAACTACCTTCATGAATGGAGAATCTGGGAACTCACGGTTAATTCAAATGCTGACTCGAGGAACAGCCCTCCACCCCATTTGTCACCCAGCACGTCTCACGGTGCAACTTATTCGATGCCGGCATCCTCAATAGGAAGCAGATTGTTAGGAGACCTGAGTTCTGCCTCTGGTTACCCTGTGAACCGTCCAGGTTTCCCGCCGCTCATGTCTCACGATCCAGATCTGCCTAATTATGCAAGTTTTAATCCTCAACCACGGCAGGTTGGGCATTTGAGCAACAGCTTTCCGCCGCAGATATCGAGCTACAATCCCACTATTGCTGGCATGCCTCTCGACCAAGTCTCGAGAAGCTCAAGTATGGGAGCACAAGACGGGCCTCCATTCGAAGACACGAAGGTCATTTACCCAGTCACCACTGCTCGAAATCAACAGTTGGCGCCGAAAATCGACGCCAAAATTCAGAAAGGATTTTTCAAAGTTGATCATAAGTGGACGTGTTATCGTCGGAATTATTTCACTGTCTCCTGTTCATTCGCCTTGAAACCTGCAACTTACGAACCACAATTTTACCTTCAAAGGCATGCGAACCAGCAGCACGAGCAGATCAATGCATTTGCGATGCAGATTTCGGCAAAGACAGCCGTTGTGAACAATCAGGAGAGCGAGTTGCGCAATCTTGTTCAGCACACCCCCAAACGAGACAAAGCGACAGAGTCCGTCCCCGGCAAGGTGATCTTGCAACCAGCTCAGCCATCCATCTTGAGCAATCCAGGCCCATATCATGGAAGTAGCACCATGTACGGGACGCAACCAAACGTCCCTCCCAGCATGATCTTGGATTACAATTCCCAGCAATACAGCTCGGCTCAGCACCAAGGCCCTCCTCAGTCTCATACATTTGAGCGCATTCAATTTCAGAAAGCGACGGCAAATAATGGAAAACGCAGAGCGCAGCAACAATACTTTCATGTTGTAGTTGAACTTTTCGCTGATGTTGGAAGACATGGAGACACACAGTGGGTCAAGATAGCAACTGCACAATCACATCCTATGGTTGTGCGAGGAAGGTCACCGGGCCACTACAAGGACAATAGACGAGACAGCGCCGCCAGCATGGATCCTGATCGAGGTGCAGGTGCTGGAGGTGATATTTCTGGTGGTGCATCCTCCATGGGATCTTACCTTGGTCCGGCACACGGACGATCTTCGACAATGGATTGGGAGTCAACGCATAGGGGCTCTTCGCAGATGGGCGGAAATTATCGGCATCTGGCCGAAGATTGCTCACCCAAGAGTGCAAGGTCCCATGAGACGTCGAGCAGCTCATGTGGGGAATTAGAACTCGATGTCCTACGCAACGAAACGACAAAGAATTCTGCAAACTTGATAAGTCCTGGCTCGACGCTTGTTGACCAGAAAGCACTTACTTCCTTACTCGGTTTCAGGTCACGACCCGCCTCGAGAACTTTACAAGCTCAAGGGAACAATAGTCAATCTTGTTTTGCCAATAATGCAGCCAATGGGCATGACTCGCTGCGTTCTGGCGTCAATCACTTGGGCCAGATGGGCGCCCTGGAGATGCCGTTACACCAAGCATTATGCTCGTCATAGGTTCTTTTTCATTTCCATCAGTCTTTGGACGCAACCTGCTTTTAATCCTCATACTCTTCCCTCTACTTCATATCTCACGATTTTTGGGCTTTTATCGGCATTACTACATCATGATGAAGACGAGCTTCGAATGGAGGCCGACACTTTTGTCATGTCGAAAGCGATCTGGACAGATGAATGCTTGTACGCATGACATCCTCTACTATTCACGATCTCAGCCTTCATCGAAAAGCATGGACCGTCGCGTGGCAGTTGTGTAGCGAGCGTTTGGCGCCCTCCTACACACCCAGGATAGAAACTACACATTGAATGGTCTACAAACGCATGAAGGCGCATGGAGGTTCACTGCATATACTAGGAGTCAGGATCCTAACGTTTGGTGTGCGCTGAGCTACGAGGCAGTCTCTCAAATACGAAATGGCTACTTCTCGCCGTTCTTGGAGCCTTTTGACGGCTCATAAAACTTCAAGCATGATTGACATTCGCGTAGTCAGCTAGTGGCCTCGGACGAGCCGCAAAGAGCCTAGGACGTGTTGAAGTCGTGCGAAAGCTGGACAAGTTTGGTGGTAGCGAAGTCCTGTCAGATACACTGCAAAGTGTGACGACAGGTGGTGTTTACTGTGAGACGAGGCGGTGCTTAAGGGCTGACGGCATGGTCGGAACACAGAAGTTCGCGGTTGATGTGACCGGCACGTGCTGGCGGCTGCTGCAATGTGTGCACGGCGAGAGGTAAGGTGTGGGGGGGAAGGATCACAACGGTAACGGTGAGTATCCTAAGATTGGGCAGCCATCCATGAATCCGTGATCGTGGGTCTGTTCAACCAAGAGAGAAAAGGTAAACCGGCCCAGGGATCAATTACTGACGTGGTTCCCCGAACGACCTGGTCCAAATCACCATGTCGCATTTGTCTTTCCTGGCCGACTAGCCAGGAATGGTGCCGCATCAGATACCTTCACCAGTCACAACGACATATATGTGCCAGCGCACCCTGAGAGTAATCTATATCGTCCTTTTAGACAGCACCGGCGCTGGCAGCCGGTGCATACCCGCCACGATATCCACAACCCTTCTCTGGCATCTTCAATTTTGTTCCTTCTGTGGAAAATGACGATTTTGCCAAGCAAAATCCCGGAACATGCTGCATCGGAAATCGATCCAATCCATGGTCTTTGACATGCATGAAAGGCGTAGAAAGGTTAGCTAGAGCTGCTGGACTCACTCGTGCAGCTGCAGACTACCCACGAGTAGAAGGAGCCGCAGCTAGAAGCCTCGAATACCATCGTGTTCGAAGATCAAGACTCGGCCTCGATTGGAATGATGTCTCAGCAGGCAATCTCTCACAATAGGGGTCACCTTACAGTTACCACATCCTACCAGAGAGGTATCAGAGATGCAAGCCATTGACGATCGCACATTTGATACAATCAACCCCTGTTGCTGATCAGCAGAGAACATAATCTTTGTGTGACCCTAGAGGATCGCCAGAGTTTTCTTCAATTCTTCAGGTGCAACGCCAGATCCGACAGATCGGTTCATCCAATCTCACCATGTTTGACGCCTGCAGAGATGCACAATGCACAATGCTTAAAGCGGAGGGGGGGTGTGGCCCCTGTCAGTGCTCATGATCCGCAGCATTCTCTCTCGGCTCCTCTGGCCGTTTTGCATGGGGAAATCTACCCCCTATCCTGGCGTATATCAGTTGCCAGTGGTGCCACGTGATCAAGGCGCTAGCTGGGGCTTGATCTCGCTTCTGCAGTAGCTAGGAACTTGGCTTTCAACACAACACCCAATACCGTCATTTCAATACCTACCCATCACCAGTGCCGGTAAGATCAAAGGCCAAGTCTCCAAACAGGAGCGAGGAAAAGGTCGTCGTCGGAATTGACAATTGGTACTAGCAGGTGCTACGTGTCCTAACGCGAAGCTATTTGCGCCCTATTTTCGGACGGCCGAAACCCCGCCCAAGTGCCCGTCAAAGTTTGGATCGTTGCGAGATTCTCTCAGCTAAAATGACTACTACGTAGTAGTCCCCGAGGTGCCCGCATGGTTGCGCCATCTGGCTTCGTGTTTGAGCGCACCCGTGCCTCTCCTAAGTCAATTCTCCGAGGGGCTCACGAGACACCCTATCAACTTCAGTGAGATGCGCGGGCACCAGGTCAGGTACTGTGAGCGCCTGGAGACTCCTTCGCTGGTAGCAGATAAGTCTCTCCAGCCTTCTTTTCCATATGCACCTACCACACAACCTTACACCGACTCCAAATAATGCTAGCGAAAGGAATACGATACCTATCCTTGCCAAACGGCCAATCCTCCATCGCTGCTCCCCAGAAAACCGACTGCAGATCTCATACCAATACGCAGAACTATTCTGGCTCCGGCCCAAGAGAGTCCACTGCCTCTTTGGCCCTGGTCTAGGTGTCTTGGTTGAGTGATGCACATGTCATCAGCTGACCGCTGGTTCGCATTAAAAAGAACTAGTCGAGTGCGTGAATCGCTTCCCCAAGCCCTGCCTTGCTTCTCCCAACAGTATCGACCTGGAAAAAGATCAGAAAGCATGGCTATGCCGAGAATGGTCTGCTTTCAGCTCGTTCCATTAAACTAGCCATCAATGCACCTTATTCTCATCCGTGATCAACGGCCCAGACAGCCAATGGTTCGGTGAGCACTGAAAACTTCTTCCGGCTGAGTTGCCAGAGATCGCGATCCACGACAGGACCCGAAGTGGTCATTCAGTCGCATGTGCTAAACCATCATATGGTCCGGCGATGTCTACCTAGCTTGACATCCAGTTTTTTCACAACTCGAATCCCTACCCACATCACGAGATCTCTGCTTGGGTCGTTCCGCCGGCGTCGTGCTACTTAGCCAGGATTGCATAGTTCGATTCAGAGCTCAGGAATCAGAGGTCGTAAGGGCTTGGGGAAGGACGGATTGCCCACCCCAGCCTTGTAAGTACAGCTTCCCTAGAAAGGGCTAATTGGATTGCTTGAGGCTGCCCGCAACAATGCTTGGTGGCCGGCTCAGGCGGCGGCAAGTCATAGCGTTGCGTGCTCGTACTTTGTACTATGTAACTTGGAACGCGAGCCGGTTTAAGCCGGCCGTCTTTTCTCTTGGCAGGGCTGACCTTGGCATTTTTGCTTCCACGTCCAACATCATTTCCGCAGCGGAACACTCTCACTATCGCCTTCCACCTTTCTGGTGTGGGTCTATCATTCACCGGACCGCTCAATCTGTGGCACCAAGCTGCAACTGGCTTCTAACCACCTTTGTTGGAAAATACACCTGTCTTTCAGGGGTATCGCTTTCTTCTCCGGTGGTGCACCATGGGTCCTGTGAGACTTCCAGCTGCCAAACGATACACACAAAGCGTGCCACTGTATACCCACCAGGCTCAATTTGTGCCTGGAACACTACATCTCATCTGATCTACCCCACTTTCCGCTAACTTCTTATCCGTCTAACCAGCGTGGACTCACACTTCCACCCGCATCCACAACTTCGGCAAAGGCCTTCCGCAGTGCCTTCTACTGCGAACTCTGCTCGAAGGGCTATTCCCGCCAGAATGAATACGATGCGCACGAGTCCAGCTATGACCATCAGCATAAGAAAAGATTGAAAGAGATGAAGAGTATGCAAAAACAGGCGCAGCAGCCGACCAAAGGCAAGGAAGAGAAGGTTCCCCTTGTGCAGATCAAGCTAGGTGGTGGGAAGACGAGTGAAGGCACTGGCATTATCGAGGGTGGTGCAATGAGAAAAGGCGGCTTCAAGAAGGGAGGTTTTAAGAGTGCTTTTGGATCTGCCGACGAGGAGGAGCAGGTAGAGATGAAAAAGGATGAGAATTTTGTCACCGGAGAAGTGAAGGGAAAACCTGTGGAGGATGAGGACGGTGATCTCACGGACGAGGAAGATTACTATGACCCGAGACAGCCAACTGGTTGTATGCCTGGATGCATGAGCAGGGTTGTTGCTGCAGTGGGATGAGACCGTGCAAAAGCTCTCATGATTCTTTTTCAAGCGAAGTTGTTTCCAGAGCTCTTGTTACATGATCCGATGGGCAGCACGAATCGGCGTTTTGAGAACGACGAACGACATATTGCTCATTGGTATTTCATTGCCCGCTCTCAATGAACCACTGGTACCTTGGGCGGACGTCCAAGTATCTGTCGCGTTGGGGGCTGCCGAACTCAGTATTGCGACAACTTCACTTTGTCATCAGCTTGAGGCTTCTCTACTGCGAAGTGGAGACATGTGCCCAAAATCCTGCGATCTCTGACATCATAAATCTTTTTCCACAGCCGACTCCGCAAGCCGGCAGCACCGATAGAAGATCTACGCACCCGACCAAACGCTTCAGCTCCCGCAATCCCTCGTACACAACAGTAATCGGCTCAATACCCTTCCAGATACCCGGGATCAGGGTAAGGTTGTTATCAAAGACCTTCCAATCAATGAACATAGAGACATACTACTAGACTGCTAGCTAAGGATATCTATACCGCGCGGCTGGCGATATTTGCTCTCTCTAGCGGCGTGTGAAATCCTACCAGCCAGCTACAACAAACATCAGATTTGCAAATCATGAAAACTCCTCATTGTTCCCCTGGAACACGGATCACTCGCGGAAATGTGCCTGGTCCGGATACGAAGTGATGACTGGTGACGAGCATAACCAATTTACGCTATCTGTGATTATTGACAGAGTAGGCACCGAGAATCCTCTCGTTCACAACGAATACCAATGACGTATAGATATCTGTTCGTCAAGACTAACTGGCAGCTACCTCCATAATTCACGTGACAAGAAACGAGTAAATTCTTCTCCTGCTCCTCGCCAAGAGATCCAATTTTCACAAGGTCCCTATCAGCAGAAGGTGTGTCGACGCAATTTACTGGGAAACGAGAGCCAATCTGCCTTTACATAACGTGTGTTTGTGACTTTCCCCTTGTCAAAGACGGTCCGTATTCCAGTACCCAAAAAACCTGCGTCTCCCTCCCCTCGAGAAGCACTGCCTGATCAAGTAGAAAGCTGAAAGACCCCCTCTCTCTTTCTCTCTTCTGCGTTAAGCAGTGAGCGAGTGAGCGACGCTCCTCTCATCTGAAATCAGACATAGCGTGGACAACCAGTTGACTCCATTTTCCATACTTGCGGCACGGAGGATTATGGATCAGAACGGCCGATTAACTGACTGCAAGTTTTCTATTCCGTGCCTCCATCTCGTCCTTCTAAAGTGTCATCACCAACTTTGTAGCAACATAGCAAGCCGATGGCTTCTTTTATTCAAAATTATTGATACAACAGGCTTTTGCTGATCACTGCTTTGCCACTTAGGCGGTTTAAGGTAGTCATCATTCTGGATTGTGATATCGAGGTCTTTGTTTTCTTTCTTGTTGCAATGTCGTCCTGAGGAGAATTTATCTGGTCTGGACCCAAGTGTTCTAATTTTTTGGAATAAGTCTATATATGCTGAAGCTTTTGCTGATGAAGAGGCATGGGCACGATGAATCTCTCCTCCCCTCCTCTCTCTCCCTCTCCTCCGTTCCTCTCTCTCCGTTCCTCTCCCTCTCCATCCCTTGCTCTCTGCCTTTGTCCTCCCCCCGCCTCGCTTTCGAGACCTCCCTCCCTCCCATTTCCAGACTTCATCAATCTGGAAAAGAAGAAGCCGTGAATGATACTTATCTGAGTATCAGCATATCGACATATGCAACGACAGACACGACATTGTCTGCGTTGTTGTATTTCTCGCTCTCGCAAGAGTATTCTCTACCCATATCTATCAGTCAGGCAATCAATCTATCAGTCAATCCACCTATCAGTCAATCAATCTATCAGGCAATCAATCTATCAGGCAATCAATCTATCAGGCAATCAATCTATCAGGCAATCAATCTATCAGGCAATTAACCTATCAGTCAATCTATCTATCAGTTAATTGATCAGCTCTATGCCCCAACCCGATTCCTCATGTCACAGCCGCGCTATTAAAGAGAAGCAAACGAAGATTGTACTTCGTTCTTTTGAATTGGCCATTGGAGTACTATTCTGCAAAGACCCAAGCAAAGGTGCGCTAGCGTACGCGTAGTGGGCATCTGGATGACAACACGGTTGCTGAAATCATCTTGATTCGGACGCCCTGAGTTCTGTGACTGATGTTATTCTTCGGGTGGAGGAGCATCACGTCAGGCATGCTCCATCGTGACGGCAAACAGCGGCTGTCGTAAATTAAAGATGGAGAACGGGATGTAACTGTGGCTGGCTGAGATGGTGCCGTGTTCCATCGCTCACGCTTGAGTTGTGACGCTCGTCCACATGAGCTCTGCAGTTCGAAGAGTCCGAAAGGTTCTTCCAGGCGTGTTTTGTGAGAGATGGTGTTCGGTCGAACTATGCCGATGAGCTTTCAGATTCAGGCATCCTCGTTGCACAAACGCAAAGCATCAGGCAACACGTGACAACAGGTTTAATACTACACACAGCCGCGAGCTCAACAGCTGAGCAATAATTGCACCCTAACGCGGTGAGAGCACATTCCAATTTTTGTCTGAGAATTCATCGGATATTCCCAGCATGATTGATTGGGTACCGTGAAGAAATGCTTGCAGATAATCTTGGTCTTGAGCCACTGAGGGGTGATGCGACTTCTCCTTAACATGAGTGACCGGTGCCATTCCTTCAGAACAAGACCGCTCCAGTACAATTTTTCCTGCGTCCTCTGATGTCCCTTGCCTCTCCCTTTGCTGTCCGAACTCTCATGGCAAGTGCCCACGACTTACTTGCTTGAAGCAGGGCTCGCGACCACTTTGGCCCTGAATGCTGGACATGGCAGCGTGCGAAGCGGATTTTCAAAACCTCGAAGACTTCGTGTATCTCTCGAGGCGCCACCCATCTCTGTGAACGAAGCTGGGGCTACTCGTAATCCTTGCACCCTTTTTTCCTGCCAGTATTGCACCGAAGCCGTGGTCGTTGTGAGTCTATTCATGGTACTCCTTTCATCGACCCGCTCGTTCTCAATGGGATATTCTTCACTGACAGAAAACATGCTCGCACGGCTCTAGGGCAGCGACTGCAACATTGTTCTACCTGTACAGCGACTTCCAAGAAGCTCCAGCACGTTACGCTCGATCTACTCTCCTAACTCTCGGCATCTGCTCCTTTAACTCTTTCTCATCTTCCTTGCTCGGCACAAGCCCAAGTGCGTTCTCAATCTGATCCGAGAATAGAAGCGCTAGGGCCGCATTGGCCATGATACCGATACCGAAGAAGAGTCGAGTACGGGGAGAAAGCGAAGTGTATGATCTGCAGTGAAAGATGTTAGGGTTGTAAATGAAGTAAAGGTGCAAAGATGTCAAGGGCACAGAAGTTGGAGGAAGCTCACGACCAGAGTGACATGGCGTCGGGATGATGTTCGTGCTCGAAAGCTTCAGGGAACTTGGCGGAGGATCTTTGTTCTGGCTCCAGGAATGAGTACGGCTCTTGGGCAAGTTTGATGTTAGGGAAAATGCCGCAAGGAACAAATTCGCGAATTGAAGCCAAAGCGGTCGAAAGCGGCAGAATCTCTATTACTTATACCGGAAGAGGCAAGTGAGCGATAATTAGAGCTTCCATTCCCGAAAGTGAGAGACACCAAAATCTTCCGTAGGAATGCATAACAACACGGCATTGTCATAGAACCCATCTGCTGCTAGCCTGCGTGCATATTCAACCTTACCAGAAAAAAGAGTCCTGCCCAGATCCTCCAATCTCATCTTCATCATGGCCGAGTCCAACGCGCAATCGTCCCCATCCCTAATCTCAATGCGCGAGCTCGACCCATCCCCCGTCGAGTCCCCCCTCTCCCCCCAATCACCCTCGGCCGCTTCGCAAGAAAAGCCAAGCGAGAAAGACTCTCCATATTTCACACCGCCCGCCCACTCCTCCACGACCTCAACCCGCGGCCTAAGCAACCACACCCTAACCTCCACCCTGATCTTCCTCCAGAAATACTCCACCTACCCCTTCGCCCTCTTCCTCGGCCTCCACATCACCAACACCGCTCTCATCCCCCTCGCAAGCCGCAACCTCCACACCTCAGACAACCTCCTCCTCCTGACTCGGCCCTACTACCAATCCCCCGCCCTCGAACCCCTCCTCATCCTCGCCCCACTAGCAACCCACATCCTCTCCGGCCTCGCCCTCCGCACCCACAGACGCAGACTCAACGTCCAGCGCCACGGCGCCGAGTCACGCGCCGACCGGCGTCGGATACCGTGGCCGAAGCTCTCGACGCAGAGCCTGCTGGGCTACCTCTTCGTCCCCTTGATCGTCGGACACAGCTTCGTGAATCGCTGGCTCCCTCTCTGGCTCGAGGGGGGAAGCTCGGGCGTCGGACTCCGCTATGTAGCCCACGGGGTTGCGAAACATCCTCTGATTGCCAATCTGGGCTACGTGGCGCTGGTCGGGGTGGGGAGTTGGCACTTCGTGGGGGGAGCGGCCAAGTGGTTGAGGGTTTCGGAGGAGTTTGTGACGGAAGGGGGCGATGATGGGAGGGTGAGGAGGAA
>JAABUK010011458.1_pt1 | contig 11551 bp, 6 predicted proteins | sample 5559141 | NCBI WGS metagenome assembly JAABUK01 (sample SAMN10711869, study PRJNA513367) | rock metagenome | isolation source: Antarctica rocks | place: Antarctica: Victoria Land, Pudding Butte nord | collected 2016-01-03 | reverse complement strand
ATTATCCAACTCGTCCCCTCTACTCATCGGGCGTTTCGAGTCGGTCGGCCTCAATTCTCTTCATCGACGTCTCGGACCGCCTTGCCCACCCTGAAGACGCAACTTCCCGCAGCGCCATCACCTCCCTGCTGGTCCCGTCCGAGTGACCCGGCCGGCCCACAATCCTCACTTCTCAGTGCCGCACAAGCTACCGCGCTGGAACTGGGCAATACCGACGATTGTCGCTGTGCTCGCCTCTCCAGCCTGAAGCACGCAGTCTACGGCGTGTGGGACCCGACTAGAACCTAGAATATTGCCCTTGCGCCAACTTGGAAACTTCGCCCCCCGGCTGTTCTCAGTTCAAGAAGCAAGCGCAAGATTGCAGCATCTGATCAGGCCGCGCCTTAGGCTGGACGTTGCCTGCGAGTCCAAGAACCCAAGTTCCGCAACTTCTCCGCGACTTTCAGCACCCGAGTCATCGCATTGGTGCTGCCGTGATATCGTCAACACATCATAGTATAAAAGCGTCATCCGAGAAGTTGCCTTGAACTTCTTTGTGAACATACAAGGGACCAACAATTACCGCAGGTCTGCTGCTATAAATTGGGAAGGCTTACTCCTGGCGGATCCTGTTTCTGTTTTGGGTCTTACCAAAAGACATCTCGCATAGTCGGATCATCTTTCCTCCCAAGCTGTGTCACATCGATCTGCTGTACAAGCGGCTAAAGACGATCTGTCTCCTCATTTCTGGTACATCACATCCACCTTGCGTTAGATGATGAAGCTCTGAGGATTCCATGATCTGCCCTCACGATCTGATTGAAGATCTGCTCATTTAAAAAGTTTGGTATCTGTTTTCACATCTTCTTCTGGACTGCTCGGACAATCAAAGCACAAACCGACCCTTCAATTGCAATGAAATCCTCGGCTTGCCATCGGCCTTGGGAGGCCAGGATTTCGAACACCCGCACACCTCCTGGGCAAGCACAACAAACACTACCTTCCATAACAACCTTGACGTCCACCATGAATCCCACCTCTGCTGAGCAACCTCCCCTCAACTTGTCAATGAGCGCGGTTCAAAGAGACTCCGGTGCATGGTCAATGCCGCCGAGCACCCGTAAGTACCACATTCTCTCCTCCACTCCGCTTTCGTTTTCGTTCTCTCTGCTGCTACCAATCGCCGAACTAGGGTTGCTGATTGTGAGATAGGCTCGTCAGCTTATTCAGCCAGCACTATGCCGTATCTCAATTCATCACAGCCTTCTCCCAACCAGCTGTCTGGCTCGGAGAGAGCGACATTCACCCCAGACACATCGGTTACACCTTCTTCCGCTGGCCCACAACCATCACCTGGCTTTTCCAACTCGCAGCAAAACACGACCTTGCCATCCATCAACCAAAGTTTTGATGCATCCGGCCAGAAGGGGGGTGGAGATTTTCAGGAATCCCTTCACAGCAGTTTGGACGTCCGAGTACACCAAGGAATGGACAAGCTCGCTCTCAACGCACAGTCACCATACGGTAGTACGAATGCCTCGCAGGCGTCCCTCGTGTCTGGTCTGCAAAGAGAAAGAGGTATCCAGACCAATGGTTATCGTGGCCCCCGATCATCTGGTGGTTCCCTTTCTTCTCCGCTCGGCTCGCGAGCCGCTGAAAGTCGAAGTGGCTTTGCTGCAGGGCGGATTGCTCCTCCTATTGCAGAAAATCCCAGATCAGATATTTATAACGCCGAGGCTCCGACGGCTGGTCAGGCATATGCTTTCCCTGATCCAGAAGCCCCTGTTCCTCCGCCGCCAGCTACATATTCTCGACGGAATAGCTTCGCGGATTCTTTCACTAGCAGTATATACACGAATGATTCTAGATTGCCCTCAGGCCAGCACGGTAAGGTCCTACCGCCGTGTGCAGCTTTAGGTGCTAACCACCCACTAGAACTCCCAGGGTCCTTGCACCACCACACCTTGCAGCACAAACAGATTGCAGATATCATGCATGATCCCGACTCACCGAACAGTACCACTCCCTACAGCCGAACGCCCGAGCTCAGAGTGACTCACAAACTGGCTGAAAGAAAGCGCCGGAGCGAGATGAAGGATTGCTTTGAAGCCCTCAGAACACGTCTACCACCAAGTCAGACCAATAAATCTAGCAAGTGGGAGACGTTGACCAGAGGTAGGCACCCAAGATTCGAGAGGTCGAACATGTTGTGCTGATTCTATTGTAGCTATAGACTATATCACACAACTGGAAAGCTCCCATAAATCCATGCGGAATGAAATGGCAGAGCTTCGACAACGGGATATTGAGAGACAAGCACAGCTCGGGAAAGTCGGCCAACCGGTCAGCCGCTTTCAGCAGCATCAGACCCAGGGTTCGTATGAAGGCCCGTCTGGTCATGTCTATGGTGGTCACTTTCCACCAAACGGTACCGAACCACCCAGAACCCTTCCGCCTTTGATGAATGGCGCTGGACTCTCAGCAATGCAAGGCGTACAATACTCTGATGATAGACGATGATATGACCATGTTTGGGGTCACAGATAGCATTCATCAGCATCTTGGAGGCTTGATGTGGTGCTCAGATTCAGTCATTTCGCCTGCAGCAGGGGAGTGTACGAACAGGTCAATAATGAAATTACTCGGGTTCTACCCCGGGGTTGGGATTGGATCCGGCAGCAGGCTTTCCACTGCGGAAGGTGGTAATTATTAATCAGATTTTTGGTCTACCCCTTCTGGCAGACGCTGCTTGGGTGAGCACTCCGGGGACAAGGCGTTAAGGAAGGGTGGAACCAAAAGATGCATGGTATGTCTCGGTCCATGAAGTGCGTGGATTATGAAAGGGATCTTCGGCAAATCGGACTTCGGCTATCTCGATGTTGTCAATGAAAAGGCCTCCAATGCAATGTCTTGAATCCTAAGGAGACGTGGTGATGAATCTTCGTAGCAAGCTTGAGCATTTTCGCAGCACCCCAGATGTGGCAGGCAAGTCCTTTCGGAGCACTGGCAACTGTCACTGTCTGGAATCGATCGTTGAATGCATGTTGAGCTGATACTCCGAAGCTCATGTGGATAGCACCTAATCTCGTTCCACGATCGCTTGCATTGTGTCTGGATTCAGGCGCTTCGAAAGGAGAGGTGCGGTCTCGCGTACGAAAGCCTTTGTGGACGATTGGCTGTCGCGAAGAGGAGCTAGGTTTTGACAAGGCCGACAGCGGCTAACCAGGCATCGTCGTCCATCTGGAGCTCTTCCCGACCTTTCATCCCTTCAAGATGAATCTGTTCTCGCCGCGTATCAGTGAACCGGTCGATACTTGGGCGCCTACTGGTGTGGAGGTCGCCATTCGACGATGACTTCGATCAATCTTTGGGCAGGCGTTTGCGGCTCTGCCATTGGCAGTGGCCGAAAGCTGCATTCATGGCCGAGAATAGAATTGATTCGAGGTAGCCCGGTTGTGATCTGGATCTCTCCAGCATCGAGACGAGCTATGGTTGTTGTGCTTTGCTTGTCGCTTGGTCTCTCCTTTCATGATGTCTCCGTTTTCACAATGTGTTGTGTGGAGTAAAGACACCAGTGTTCACTTTCTTTGTTGCAATTTCTCTGTACACCACTGCAGCCTCGTTCGCCATTGCTATCCATCCAGTCCTTCTCAATTTTAATCCAGTACTCTTCTCTCCGTTTCCCACGCTCTAAATCTCCAGGCTCGCTGCAGGTCAACAGGTCGCAGTTTCCGGGCAAATGGTAACTCCGTCCCCAGCCTGCACTTCCCGTGCTTTACTGACTGAAGATTATGGTATAGAAAAGGTGCCTAGATTAAAAATATCATGTCCTCGAACCTACTCAACAACAATGGTATTTTGCAACAACTACATGTACCGCAAACCACCTCCAAATTTCCCTTGTCCTCCCCGATCAGTGATGACCAGATTTCCAACCGATCTTTTGAGAGCAAAAGGACGGCCAACTCATCAGACCTAGGCGGGTCACCGCATAGCTCGCAGAATCCCTTCGGCGATACTGAGAGCGGCAACACCAGTGGGCAGGACGAGTTTCACCTTGAGAGATACAGTGAGTCCTCCACATGGACAAAAACCGGGCATACGAAACATCGTGAAGAGGAGAAAGGCAGAGGCGTACAAGAAGGGCAAGACGCGTCGACCGGAAGGAGGAAAAAGCCTGGTCTGAACCTTGTAACCAACTTTTCGAATCCTGCTAAGCACGCCCTGGTGGAGAATCGTACAATAAGCCAAGTGCGTGTCCGGCGGCCAAAGGTTGGGAAGGAGAACAGCATACCGTCCACAGAACCGCAGCCAAGTGTTAGGAAAGGAGGATTGGAAGCGAGACTACGAAATCCTGGATTTGTGAATCTGAGTGATCTGGAAGGGTTGCGGAAGAACAAGAAGAGCAAGATCCGGCCGAAAGAGAGGAAAGGAACCAAGGATTGCGAACCAAACTCTCATAAGGCAACACAAACAGGGGAGGAGGACGATAGCACTAGGATTGGTAAAACAGTCGCTGACCCAAAATTGCGGGGACCTTTCCGAAGCGAGCCATTCAAGTCTTTGAAAGGAGATCAACACGACGTTCCGCGATATCTTCAAGCACCCTGGCAAGAGACGCATGAAGTCTCTCCCACAGCACGATCGGTTGTTATTGGTATCAGCATCCCCGAAAACGAGGTCGAAGCCCACAAGCCGAGCGACGAAGCAAGCAGTGCACTAACTTTGCAGACGCCTACCACGCCCACCATTGTAGTGACGCCAGCTGATGCCACGGTAGGCTGGTCCCATCATGCTCTCCGTGGCCCTTCGAAAAGGCCGGCGTCGAGCATGTATTCGCAAATGACCGGAATTGTCTACAAACAGGATGCTGATGCGCCTCCGATGCCATCACTACGCGATCTTCACAAACAGTTCCCAGCTTTTGAGCCAGAGCAGCCGAGACGTTCAATCGATGCCTGGGAAGCAAGCCCGCAGAGTACCGACCGGCCTTTCTCGTCCGAGACCATTATTGATGAGGGTGATGCGCACCAAGTGGAAACTTGGCCTTTGTCTGCTGGGAGCAAGGACCAGATCTTACCGTCGAGTTGTGACACAGGAAGGCCTCGGTCGAAAGGATGGTGGAATCTGATGCTCTCGCCTATGCTGTCCCGAACTGGCACCATTGCAACCAAGAAAAGCACAACGCCAGTAGAGGAAGCACCAGTTCTTCCACGCCTCTCTACAACGACTGAGAAGGGCCTCGGCGTGGATGAGCAAACTTCGGCGAGCGCCATATCGCCTGAGACGCCAAGAAGAGCTGGGCTTGACAACAGCAGGAATAGCACTTGGTCGAACTGGACTCAATGGGAACGCGGCAGAGCGCAAGCGCACGTGTCACGACAATTGTCGGACGCTGCGGATGACCCAGAGTCAGACACACCCGTGGACAATGAACCAGACCAATATCGCCCGGTTGTGGTCAACACTTCTGCGAAGAAGCTAGGCCTTGCAGCAGAGTACTATCAGGCCTGTGCATTTGATCTCCTCAACCCCGAGCCGCACTTTGAATGTGTGAATCACGATTGTGCAAATGCATTGCCGAAACTTCGCGCCTGCTCCGAGGGCGCCACAGGTCCGAAAAACACAGACAGCGTCCCAGACTCAGGAGCCGAGGGCGTGATGGAAAGGCGTGCAATGGAATCTTCTTCGCCGCCTGGGGAGAATCGATTGCGATCAGACAGTGACTCGACCATCATCGAAGATGACCCGATAGAGCTTTCACCAAACGTGCGCAAGGCCCATGCACGACCGATTCTGAAAGCGGCCCAGCCCCAAAAGATCGATGCGTCGTCCAACAACGATTGCGATGAGACAGATCAACCTCAAGTACCCGCCGTTGCGGATGAAAAGGCTGTTGCGCCTGCTGCCAGATCTACCACGCCGCCACCTTACTCTCCACCTCCTGCAAAACCAAGCATGCCACGCTACGTGGGTGTTATGCCGCCCAGCCGCCAATTCGTGCCACCCTCCCCTGGTCCACTCTCTCCCGAGGCTCAGAGAGCTATGAATTCAAACGGAGGGATTCCTATGTCCCAGGTCCAGCAACCTGGACCCACCTTTGTCACTTTCAATTCCACGTATCCAGCTGATCTTCCCCCTCGACCGGCTGCTGCTTGTGTGTCATTGTCGGACATTGAAAATCCGGTGGAGGTGCGCAAGAAGGCAGAAGCCAGGCGAAGACGTCTGGAGCAGGAAGATGCGATGGCACATAAGGCGGGTGGCCTCTGGCGAGGAAGAGGATGTTTTCCAAAGAACGGCTGCTTTGGCCGAGGTGGCTCCGTAGGCAGAACGCGACGGAGATGGCATATTGTCATAGCCACGAGCTTTGTGTTGATGATCATATTGATCGTTGTTTTGGCCACCCAGCTCACGCGACGAGGCGATGCGACACCAGTGCAAAGTCAGTGGCTGAACCTGACAGGATATCCACCCATGCCTACCGGCATCTCAACGATTGCGCGCCCTGATGTCGCAAGCACGGTCACGGCGTGTGTACAGCCAAGCTCACTATGGAGTTGTGCGTTGCCGCGAGAAGATCAAGCACGCGATTTGCCCAATGATTCGGACCAGCCCAACTTCAGACTTGAGATCAGATTTCGAAATGGCAGTGTGACCGCTAAGGGGACTACACCAGTTTCGAGGGCGAATGACAAACGCGACATCAATTCTCGACGTGTGGCATTGCTCGGGCGGCAAAGTGACCCGTTTACAAACTCGCTTTTCGAGCCTAGGCCTGCACCACCTGGCCTGGCGGAGCAAACCTTCCTCGGCAACAACACGGACAACAGCACGTTTCCGTTCTGTGGAGAGGCTACCCCGTTCTTTATCACTTTGCTAACGAGTGATCCGTCCGTGCCCGAAACCTTCAATGACACGAATAAGCCTTCGGGGCGGCGCCTGAGACGCCAGATCGGATCCAGCTCAGGCAGTGTACCGGCTCCTGCAATTCTTCTGGACGGCACAGCGGCGCCCGCGAACCTGTTACCAAGCAATCCACTGCCATTCAGCCAGCCAGTCATGCTCTACAATCGTGGTTTGAATACCGAACATTACGGCTTCTACACGTATTTCGACAGAAGCATCTTCGTCAAGACCACAGCCCAGTTCAACACGTCGTCTTCTTCAAACGGCAGCGGGAGCGACCATGATCCTGATAACTCGAACGGTGGCTCGGCAAAGCAAGATGCGGATCTGAGATGTACATGGGCGCAGACCCGATTTTTGGTGCAGATTTGGACAAATGCGAAGTTCGGGGGCCCGCTTCTTCCTTCTGCAAATGGCACTGCGATGTCTTCCGGACCGGCCAATGGCCGCCCGCAAGGCAAACCCAACTCTGGAAAGTCTTCTGCAACAGATTTCAGTCGCCCCGGCAGTTTCCCATACCCGGCCACCGTGACTCTAGACCGTCATGGAGGTGACAGTTCCCAGAAAGGCGTTTATTGTTATGGCATGGATGGGCAGCAAAAGATCGTGGTGAGCGAGAAGAAATTGGTGGGCGAGCTACGGGGGGCGGGGGGGACATTGATCAACGGGGCCCCTGGTATATTCTCGAATGCTGCTGGTGATGGTGGGTTTGATCCGAAAGCAGGAGGTATTGATGGAGGCACAGGCGGCTGTGGATGTGAGTGGAGGAATTGGGCTGGGAATGGAGGGCAATGATGAGACGGCACGAGTAAAGCATCCTTTGAGATTCGCACAATTCAGCGTTGGATCAGCGAGCATGGGTTTGGCGAAGGATAGGCTTTATTTCCGCATGGCGACGGCGTGGGGATAGATTGATAGATCACCGACTCTACATACTCTACCCTGGGTCCTTGTGGGTGATCAGCAAGCGTGCGTTTGCAGACCTAAGTCCTTCGAAGCGGAAATGGACAGCATCATTCATAGATCACACCGCAATGATGGAATGACGGCGGCGCTTGACGGGACTGTGCATGCCGGTCAGCGTCCGCTCACCCATGATCGTCGACTCAACACACAAACCGCTTTTGATTCTCCATCCTTTCCGGATAAGCATCCAGAGGGCTTCAGTTCCTTGCCCGACGATCCAAGCCTCCTGGAATATGTGCCGAATAGGCCTGGCTGCTGAACGGGTACCATCGAGGTTGCTTCCGCTCTCTCTTGACCTTTCATTGCCCGCCGACCCCATTTCTGGAGCGCTTGGAGATGCCTTGGCTTGACAAGGGCTTGCAATTGCAAAGCTCGTGGCTTGCCACTGCTGGTTCGTGTGGAGGGAGCGCGGCTCTCAGGAACCGGCGCCCACTGGTCAGAACTTGCAGGGCTGCTGACGGCTAAGAGAACGTCTTGACAGCTGGGTACGAGTCGGAATCCTCAGGACGGACCCAAGGACGAGTCGTAGATGTCGAGGAGCGAATCGGTCCATGGCGAGGAAGCGCGGGCGGATAGCACGCCACCGGGCTGCAACAGACGCGGTGTTGCTGTGAGGAGAGAGTGGAGTGCTACGAGGACACCGGGGGGAGAGGTTCGCCGTGGGCCATTCCTTCGGCCAGCCTCATGGAGGTGGATGGCCGTGCGCGAGGGAGGAGAGCATGGTGTTGATGGTGCCTCGAAGGGTGTGCGATGAGAAGACTGGTAACCTGATCTTTCGTGCGACCCAGGCCTCTGAGTGAGCTGGGCAGCAGTCATCTGTCACCGTGACCCGACCGATACCACCTCTGTTGAGTCCGCTTCGATTTGGCAGTGGTGATCGACTTCACCTTGGATCCTGCTGTGCCTTTCTGCTGTGCCTTTCACACACGACACAAGAACCTCATAGCTGTGATCCACCTAACCCCCCAGCGGTTCGTCCTTCATCCTTCCCCTTTCCTTTCCTGCTTGCACACTCGATGCATACTGGTACAGCCAGCCTCACCTTTACCTTGATACCACTTTTCCGCTGCCGATATCGAGGTGAGTGAACACACTGAGGATCTAGCCCGGTACATTCGCTCGATGATCAGCAATCGTGTAATCGAGCTTCGCAACATTCACTGACTGTCTGAAGGCTACATGCCAGCGCAGTCGAGCCTCGCAAGCAGACCCACCAAGACATGGCTGGCGGAACAGAGACAGTCAACACCCCCAAGGAGCAATACCATGCCGACGAAAAAGCCAATGATTACGAGAGCTCCGATAGCGACGATGCAGATGCGCCCACGACGGAAGAACGACAGACCCTACGTAAAGTGGCAGACAAGTTGCCATGGTCAGCTTTCTTGGTAGCTCTGGTGGAGCTCTGTGAACGTTTCGCTTACTACGGCTTGACGGGTCCCTTTCAGGTGAGACCTTCATCAGAGGGGAATCAACATTCGTGTAGAGAATGACGAACATTCCGCCAGAACTATATTCAAAGACCTTACAAAGATCCTGCCGGTCCAGGTGCTATCGGCCTGGGCCAGACCGGAGCAACTGGCTTGAGCAACTTCTTCCAGGTTCGTTTGAGTGTAATTCCACTGGCTATATTCTGCTGATAATGCATCTAGTTTTGGTGTTATGTGACACCCATTCTTGGTGCCATCATCGCTGATCAATATCTGGGGAAATACAACACTATCCTCTACTTCGCCCTTGTCTACATCTGTGGACTGCTCATTCTTGTCACAACAGCGCTTCCGGTGGCTATTACGGGCGGTGCTTCTCTTGGAGGTTTGATTGCAGCGATGATCGTGATCGGTCTCGGAACGGGAGGGATCAAGTCAAACGTCAGCCCACTGATCGCTGAACAATACACCAATACCACACAGAAGATCAAGGTCCTGAAATCAGGAGAGAGGGTCATCGTGGACCCGGCCCTCACTATCCAGCGGATCTACATGATCTTCTATCTTTGCATCAACGTCGGCTCTCTTTCTGCAATCGCGACAACCGAAATGGAGTTACACATCGGTTTCTGGGCGGCCTATCTTTTACCCTTGTGCATGTTCATCGTTGGATTCATCGCCATCGTCGTGGGCAAGAAACACTACGTCCAGCGGCCCCCTCGAGGATCAGTCATATTCCACGCCTTCAAAGCAATGTGGATTGGCGTCACCCACAAATTCAACATGGATGCCGCAAAACCCTCTTGTCGAGACGAGTTCGGCGGTTCCTACGCCACACCCTGGGACGATCAGTTCATTCTCGAGATCAAGCGAGCTCTCATCGCCTGCCGAGTCTTCGTCTTCTTCCCCATCTACTGGGTCGTCTACGGCCAAATGCTCAACAACTTCATCTCGCAAGCCGGCCAAATGCAACTTCACGGCATCCCCAACGACATCATGCAAAACATCGACCCCTTGACAATCATCATCTTCATCCCCATCATGGACCGCGTCGTCTACCCGGGCCTTCGCAAGATTGGCATCCCATTCAAACCCATCACCCGCATCACATTCGGCTTCTTCTTCGCCGCAGCAGCAATGGTCTACGCCGCCATCGTCCAACACCTCATCTACACCTCCCCTCCCTGCTACGACGCGCCCCTAGAATGCCCCGCCAGCAACGACGGCGCCGAACACAACCACATTCACGTCGCTGTCCAGACACCTGCCTACCTCTTCATCGGCCTCTCCGAGATCTTCGCCAGTATCACTGGGCTAGAGTACGCATACACGAAAGCCCCGGCGACGATGAAGTCGTTCGTCATGTCCATATTCCTCCTCACGAATGCCTTCGGCGCCGCGCTGGGGATTGCGCTCAGCCCCACCGCGGTCAATCCGAAGGTCCTGTGGATGTATACTGGCTTGGCGATGGCGACGTTCATTGCTGGCTGTGTGTTCTGGTTTTTGTTTAGCCGATACAACGAGAGTGAGGATAGGATGAATGAGTTGGAGAAACGGGGGGTGAAGCCTGTGAGGGCGAATGCTGTGCCAGCAGCCGGGGTAGTTAGGGAGGGAAGTACGGATGGAGGAGTAGGGGCAGGGCCAGGGCCAGGGCCAGGGGCTGGAGCTGGGCGGAGATCTAGCAGTACGAGGATGGAGGAGAAGCTGTGAGTGAGCGAGTAAGTGAATGGAGATGGTGGACTAGTCTGCAAGCAGAAAGGTTTGCGACTTGCGCGCTCCGACCGGCTCCGGCTCAGCGAGCTATTCCTCTTCCCATGCGAAACGAAACGAAACGCTACAAAATTGTCTTATCCGCACTACACTAGAAAGGAGAGAGTCAGTCCGTAGAAGTAAAGCAAAGCAAAGCAAAGCCTAGCCAGGCTAACCTTCTCATCATCCTGAAACCACCAAATCAACGTAGACCAAACCCCAGCGCCGCATCAATCACCCACCAGTTTCCCCCCCCCCATCCTACCTCCTGCACATCCCCCACCTCCATGCCTACCTATCCAACTAACCTGAAGACGCTGACGCTGACGCTGACGCTGATTAAGCGATATATATCCCCCACCACAAGAACAACACGATAATGAAGAAGAAGAAAAAAGGAAAGATTCGAGTGAGTGAGGTGCAGGATTTGGATTTGTTTTGCTGAGGAACCTGGAGCTATTTAGATAAGTGGTTTTGGAATAGATTGATCTCTGTGTGTGTCTCTCTCTCCCCTAACTACG
>JAABUK010011457.1_pt1 | contig 11552 bp, 8 predicted proteins | sample 5559141 | NCBI WGS metagenome assembly JAABUK01 (sample SAMN10711869, study PRJNA513367) | rock metagenome | isolation source: Antarctica rocks | place: Antarctica: Victoria Land, Pudding Butte nord | collected 2016-01-03 | reverse complement strand
ATTGTGCTCGCTGATGGTAAGCAACCGACTGAAATGGATTGATAGATGATGGTAAAGATAGTAGAGACAAGGCCTTATTGTAAAGAAAGGTGAGCCTAGCGAAGGTCTGTTCGGGCAACACAAGAGTCGGGGTTGGGCTATCCCCAGGACTTGTACCGTTAACATAATTAGTAATCATCTTAGCAACGCTCACGCAGGCTGCAGGCCAGAGTTTTCGACAGTGCCGTAAGAGTCGAACAATCACCGTCATGATTGTTGTTTCGGACATTGGTTGATAAACGACACTTCTAGTCGCCCTACCGTTCCTCATCCTTTGTGGCCATGACTGGGGCATGGCTGCAATCTCAAGTCCAACTTTGGATTTTGTTGCCCACTTATTGCGAGGCGTCCCCAGCAAGCGATGCCAAGCATGTACCATCAGCAGCTTCAAAGCATACCCGTTCATATCTCTCCGGCGAAGAAGCAATAAGAATACAAACGTCGGAATCAGCACACCGCTCATCCCATCTGAGGGACTTGCCAACATCATCAACCTTGTGGCTGCCTTCGCCGCGGATTTGGCAGTTAGGATCCATGTCCAGGACATCAGATCCGAAACTGACCATCCTTTGAGTTGTAGCAATTTTAAACTCTCATCGTCGAAAGTCTTAAGCAAAGTAGTGTCGAAGTCTGGTGTCCGCGAGCGCAAGTCATCAGCCAGTCTACAGGACCTGACAAGAGGATGAAGATTTTGGATGTATTGAACGAGTATGGTTAATTGGGTTTTGGGAGGGTTGTGCCGTAAGGCGCTGCTTGTTGCTGTCTTTCGCAAGCTAGATATGTGATATTTGCTCAACAAAATCGGTGCACAATATGACAGATCTAGCTTGTTAGAGAAAATCCGGGGTTTTCTATAATGTTGAGCAACTGAACCCAGCGCAGCTATTAGAGCATGGGAGGGGCTTGCAGAACGAGTAGCAAGCTCATAACGACTTCTGACACGACGTAGCCTAGGCACAGCTTTGATGGAAGCTCTAGAGCCCACCTTTATTCTCGACGCAGTAGATGACTCTGTACATGTGACATGACTGTTGTTGACCGTAACTGGGCCTGTAGTTGTCCTGTGCCCCTGCACGCGACCGCCACGTTGCGCGTCTCCTCGAGAGTGGAACCGAAGACTAATACACAAGGTCCGGCTGGTTTGGGGGAAGCAGCGCTTTCCGGGAAGCTACGGCGACATCAGTGAATGCATTTGAAAAATTTGGTGGAAGGCTTACAACGAGCCATGGCAGCGACGTTGTGACCGAGTATACTAAGGCCGGAAGTTTGCCTCCTTCCTTATCCAAATACAAAACTCTTGGAATTGGTAGCATTCATCATCGATGCTTCAGGTTGAACACTCTATGGAGTATGGACAAGTGCTTCAGTCTGCTCAATCATTCCTGTTTATTCGTACTAGCTACGAGTAAGGTACATATAATACAACTAGCGTGTTGCAGTTACATAAGGTAAGGTACAGTACCTTTCATCTATACCTAAGTGGTCTTAGCCTTGTGGGGATATAAGGTCCCATAACTCCGTTGATTCTGAACCGGCATCCACAGTGAATATGAGGGGCAGCATTGGTGCGCACTTTCGCCAACTCCCGATTCAAAACCTCTGCCTATGCCTACAGCCGCGCTCATCAACAGTCAGCCCCCTTTCCCAGACAATGTGCCCACCTGTGATCTTTCCAAACTTTCATATAGAAGACTGCTAGCGAAAGACCCAGCCGAGTCCGACAAGCTCTTCCGAGCATGCAAAGAAACTGGCTTCTTTCTGATTGATCTACAAAGTATAGCAGAAGGCGAGAGCCTTCTCAAACATGCTGAAAGCCTTCTCCAACTCGATCATGAATTTGGTGCATTGAGTAATCTGGAGAAATCCAGATACGCCTCCAAGCCACCGGAAGTAACTGGGTGAGCGCACTTCTCTTTCATACGGCAGCGGCTATTAGCCATCTACCACTCTATGGAAGCATGCTATGATAGAGCTAAGGCGTTCTTAAACATAGCTGGACGACATTCGGCGAGCTTCGGACAGAATATGGCAACACCCATCGATGTGAATTCTACAGCGTTAGTCAGGACGAGATCCTCGGTACTACAGCCCCGGGCGTCAATCCTCTGCTCATAGACAGAGCTAAACCTCTTTTGAAGGCTTTCAATGTACACTCGTATGAGGTTGCTAATCTCATCCTTTCCCACCTTGACAAGCATCTTGGTCTTCGTGATGGAACACTTGGCGCCTTGCATCCAACATCAAAGCCATCTAGAAGCACTGTTCGTCTGATTCACTGTGCGCCTCAACCTGCCGAAGATCGAAAGACTAGCCTTTTTGGCCATACTGACAATGGAAGCGTGACTGTGCTTTTCAATATCATTGGAGGCTTGCAAATCCTTCCACCAGGGCTTATCGACGTAGAACAGAATTGGCGCTGGGTCCGTCCAGAGCCTGGATGTGCCATTGTCAACCTAGGCGATGCCTTAGTCCAGTGGAGCGGAGGGATCCTTCACAGCAATAAGCACCGAATTGTGAACGCTCCGGTTGCACAAGCCAAGAGTGAGCGGTACAGTTTTGCGTATGTGCTTAAGCCGAATAATGAGGCCCCTATGCGAAGACTGGTGGGTGTGGATGTAGAGCCATGCGAAGACCAAGACGCTGGATATACTTATGCAAACTGGCATAAGATTAAAGAAGCAGCATCTCGGAAAGGAAAGAACCTGATTCGAGTCACTGACGGTTCTAAGGCTGAAGCGTGAAAGTTCACGTGGTCAGACGAGTGACTGCGTTCGGTTGGGAAAAGACTTCGGATTGATGAATTTGCTGTCGTCCAAGGTCTAGAGAAAAATACGATTCTTTCAATGTAAAGAAGCAGTGCGAAGCGTCTTAGCATCTTAGCCACGAAGCCATGCATCTGTGTCGAGAATGCTTCTTGTGAAGTAACAATAGTAACCTTGCTATAGTCATGATATATATACTCTTGACGAGTTTGATCTAGCGTTCGTGATGCTCAAAGTCACTAACTTTTTCATTACTGGCGAACGTAGTGGTTGGCGACCGTAATTGCCGGCGACCGTAGAATAGCGCCTTATCAAATGAACCTGTACGAGTAGTTGTGCTTTGACGCTTCAATTCTCATCGAATCTTAACGCGACTTTCCAGATCTTCCATAGTGGGAGAACCGTGGAATTTGGTCTGTATGACCTCCTAGTCGTTTTATTAAGGGTTTCTGCTTCGCCATCCCTTGCACCATCGCCGGCGAAATGAGGTGAACCCTGTCGAGGAACACGATAATCTTTCACCAACCATCGCGCAACCTGAGCCTAGGCGCAGAAGCTAACCTCACGCTCACACATCCTGTGTACCCAAAGCGATACCCCAATGTGCGCCGGTTTTTGAAACGTAGGTTCGATGAGTAACATGGCCCGCTGTGTGAAGATGTGTAAGGACGGAGCTGATGTTGGGTACTAGATAGCTTTACCCGAAGTTATCTTTGAGTCGCTCCCGATCATCTACTCTCCGAATTATGTCCGTTTCGACTGCTTCACACACTCCCTTGGACGATACTGCATCTTTGATACAGACCAACGGAAAGCGCAAACGAGTGAACAGCCCAGAAGACAGCAAAGGCTTCATCGACCTCAGCGAAAGCGAAAATACACATTACGATGAATTCTATGCGCTACTAAAGGATATACTCGTAATCCTAAAGAGGTCTGCTTTCCCTCCTGTCCCATAGTTTGCCTGTTTATGTTGTCCTTGCAAATAATTCCCTCGCATTACTGATCGTTCTGCTTCGACGCAGTCATGATACGACACCCTCTGCATTAAATCGTCCTATCAACTCGACCACAGAGCAAGACCACGCTGCGAAACGTACCAAGCTTACAGATCCCACTACGGATATCACTGTTGCCTCGCAAATTGATTCCAATGCCTACGCCACGGTGGAAGAGCTCGTGGCGGACGTGGACAAGGTGGTGTGTGCCGTGATTTCTGACCTTTCGGGAAATAGGGACCTCAGCGAGAGCCCGGCTTTTCCAGCAAATGCGCACCAGAAGCAAGCAGAGATCGTACGGGCTACAGCACTTCGGAAAGAGCTTGACAGCATCATACTCAGGGAAAAAGTGCAAAGACCAAAGCTTCTGCAGACAGGTACTGAGTATATCTCAAATCTCCACAAGGATGCTGTAGGAGGCAAAAGGATGAAGAATTCTAGTCGGAGCATTGGGGATACGAATACCGGCCGAAATGTCTTGACGCTCTTTGGTGGTGCTCCTCAGCCTAAACAGCTCTTTTCAAGCCTGCAGCAAACCATTCCGGTTAAGTCAGAACAACCAGAAAAATACTCTCTCGAAAAGTCAATCCTAGTATATGCGCCTCTCAGGGAGCTCGCATTACCAAATGGTATCTCCACGACAAGGATTATTCCTATACATAGTACCTCTTCAGGCGACGGAAAGAAAGGAGTGCCCACGATCGGAGAATTATTTGCACCTCCTCCTACCTTAGCTCCGCTCAATCCACCAAGGCAGTCAAGGCACACGGCTACCAGAAGCTCTTCTGTAAATTGGTTCAATGCTTCAGAAGCACCCTCTTCCGGAAAAAGCCACCGAAAAGAAAGCTATACAACTCAGCCTCTGACTACTCCTCAATGGCTGACATACAACGTCGCTCCCCCCCCGAAGGAGCTCTCTTCGCCAGAAGCGAAACGCAAGCAGCGTGATCGAGCTTTGAGCATCGGCGAGGCTCAAAGTACATTGTCCGAAGAAGCGGTTGCAGAGCACCAACAAGCAAAAGAGGATGCATTATTTCGTAGCGTATACTCGAGCTTTGCTCCCGACCGAGACAATGCTGCCGCGTTAGTATCAGAGCGCACGAAGAATAGAATATGGTGGAAGCGAGTTGGTGAGAGCAAATATCAGGTGCTGTCGGCTTTCTCAAACGCAGAGGCGTTCGATTCTGATGCAAATATTACTGCTGGCGATGATGGAATTGACGAGGACGTCTTGTTCAAGGAGGCTGTAGACGATTGGATGCCAGAGGACCTTCCGACAGAAATGAAGGGACAAGGGGATGATTCTACACAAACGCCTGAAGCAGCCAAAGAAGTGGAAGAAATTCTGCAAGGGATATCGGAGCTTCTGGAGACTTTGAACTCTTATCAACGCGTTAGGAACTTGTCACTTTCTGGCAACACGCGAGCAATTGCTGGACAGAACTCCCAGTTCAGTGCCACGTCCGCTAGTTCGACTAACCCATCAGATGCAGAATTTGACGTTTACAAGCTACTTAAATCGCAGTTGGCTATCATGGTACAGATGTTGCCACCTTATGCGCTCGCTAAATTGAACGGAGAGCAACTTGGGATCCTGAACGTCAATACCAAGATTCAGATTGAGGGCAAGAACTACAAAGGCTCGATGGAAGAAGATGAAGTTACCTCAAAGGCAAAACTTGGTGCTACTGCTGCATATGCGGCACGATCACTTAATGCAAGTACGAGTCTGCCCGCAAGAAGCAGTGGATACCACCAAACCACTGCCCCTATGCCAGTCCCTCGCTCAAACTATGCATCGCAGCCTACAGTCCAACGACCTGCTACCGGATCAGCCGCTTACCTCCCAAATCAACAATACTCCAGTCGACCGCCCTCTGCTAATCACTATTTCTCTGGTAATTCGCGCTCGTCATACTCCCAACCGCGTCCCGCGCCGTCGGCATCAGAGCGCTATTCATATTCCACCTCGCAACATTACAGCACTCAACCGTCACAGAATCCCCATAGCCAGTACTCTAACGGTTATCGCCAGTACCCAGCCACCAACGGGAATTCCTACAGTCAGCAATACTCAACCCCACAGCATGGAGGCTCCTCCGTTCCAGCACAAGGATCCCAGCAACGACCAAGTCAGCCAGGGTACCAGCAGCGCGCCATGAATTCACAAGGATATGGATATAGTCCTACGACCTCTGGTAGAAGCGCGTCGCCTCCGAAGGTGGCGTCAGCATACAGCCCTCCACATCAAGAGCAGTCCACATACTCTACTCAAAGCTCAACACCGAATCAGCAGCGGCCACCGTTGTACCACCAAAACTCCTCTCAACATGGAGGGCAAACCCCAACCCCAACACAGGTTAATGGCACGAATATAGGCGGATCAGAGACCCAGCGCACATATAGGACTGCTAACGAGCAAGCGACGTTGATGAACCGGCAGAAGGCGCAATTGGCGGAGCAACAGACTCCTCCTGTCAGGCAAGGCTCGGGTACTCCACAGCCGGCGAGTGAGGCCCAGCACAATGGAACAGTAGCGGTGCAGCAGAACGGGGTAATGGCAGGGCAAGGACAATGAAAAGCATAGACAGGAGCGTCTTTCTAAGGTGGATTCCCACCTCGTATTTCGGGAGTCTTGCTTGCTCGGATATATATCACGGGCATATCTGGGGTTCTTTGTCCGCGAGTAGAGTTTTCGAGATTAACCTTCGAGATGGATAATATCTCCGAGCGCTTTTGTCTGAAAATGAATGAACCAGTTATTGAATGATCAACATGCCCCATTGAACAACCTTTCTGGAATTGTGTTTGCAATTATATCTCCGTGCAGTGTGACGTACTGTACTCCCCATCCTATCACGACGACCCGATTAGATGATGCATTAAGCGGACGCATAGCCAATATGCAAAGATAGATGGTTGCCGAATTAAAGCGAAACACGCATAAACGCCGCCTCCTGTCCATCCACCCAAACCACCAAGGCAAAGTCAATTTGTGAGGCGTACAGCCGTGCAGGCAAGGAGCCAGTACGATTATGCGGGCAGGCGCAGGATATGGCCTGTTGTTGTACAAGTGAAAGGATGACCCCGCCGATCATGGCGCAAAGTCTCGAGTATCAGGTGGGCTGTTGGCTGTTGCGATAACTTATGGCTATGGCCTCCTTTGACTGGTTTGGACTGTTTCATTACTGTTACAGTGTCCCATACTCCTGTTCTCGAGATGGATATCATGAGATGCAGTCCGTGCCCTGCTCTTTCTGAGAGCATATTACTTCGTTCCTTCTTCCGTCTCTCAATTGCGATACATTGACTTCTATTCAGCTGACCTGAGCCCCGGCCCGAACACGATTGTGGCCTATACTAGGAGCAGAGTTGGACTACAAACCAAAAACAAGTTGGTGTGCACGAGTAACTAGATTCCTAAGAGGTTGCAAGCAGCATCAGCAACTTGTGCATTATGCCTTCTATTACTGACACACGCCGCCGTTATTCAAAGCCATCGTCATCGAAAAAGTCCAGTCCAACTTCAGCTTCGGCGAGCCTGTTTTTTGGCAAGGGGAGGAGCAATTCAACTCCCAACCCAGAGCCAGTGTCACGGTTGAATACACGACAATTGAAGCAGAATGGGTCCAAGGAACAACCCATCGATGAGCAAAGTAATGAGAATGCACGCTTAATGGTTTCTTGTGCAGACCCTTCAGGAACTGCCATCCTGCCTGACGTATTCACATTCTTGGAGAAAGAAGATGGATTTCACAGTGATGCCGAGGACGAAGGTGCTGGAGCGACTATTCAAGGTGGTCCTGTCTCTACCAGTCCACACCCAGAGATTCCGATGCCGAATACTCCTCATTATAGCGACTTGGAAGTACATGCTGATGAATCCCACGAACAAAACATATGGGACTGTACTCGACACGACACTAGTTTCCATTCAGACTCTGGGATATCTATGGGTACTAGCAGCCCAGAAGTAAAGTCGCGGATGCCAAAGAGGAGGCAGTCAAGTATCTACACCGGTACATGGCCGGATGATACCGGGCTAGATCCGTTCAGAGAAGAGCCTTATGGCTTAAAAGATACATCAAGTCCAACTCCCCTCCCAAACTTTGCTTCTCTCCCGCGAAACTGGACATCCATCCCAGCAAACCTCGACGACACACCAGAGGCTTATTATACCACACTACCGCATGTCATACCGAAAACAGCACCGTGTTCCAGGACACCAATATCTGAAGATTCTTCACCAGCCGCAAGCCAAGCTGTACAGGAAGGACTCTATCGGCATGAGAACCCTCTCGTTAAATCCAACGGCTCAGGCTATGACCTGCTTGCTTCATCTATTGATTCAAAGAGCGAAGAGTTCCTACGGCCAATATACCGCAAATTTGAAACTCTGAACAACCGGATGTTACTTTACCTCCAGGACGAGATATCGGAGATCGAGGACAGGCTGCGGGAATTAGATAGCACCATTACGCAAGAGAGTCAATATTACGGTAACAGACCTGCATCCAGAAGAATCGAGGCCAGGTTCCCTTCCCACTTGCAATTACAGAGGATGGACTTATTAGCAAGGAGTTTTGCGAAGGTCGAGCAGTACAGTAAGACTGAGATAGACCATGGAATTATCTTCAAGCGCTGACATGCTATCAAGACCGTGCTCTTTCCTCGTACAGTAATCTTACCAAGATTCTCGAGCCCGCATCCGCTCCCGACATCACAGCATATCGTGAGTGGATCACAAATCACGCTCCCATAGCTAAAGAAGAAGCGACTTTCCTCGAGCACGAAGCAGACCTTGTCGTTGCGGCTACGAGCAAGACCTCGATCCCATTACCTGCACCGTCGCAACACGACAGGGAACTTCAGACTCATGTTATAATTGTCGCCTTCACCTTGGTCTCAACAGTCATTGTCTTTAGAGTCGTACCGCAACTGCTCGCACGGCTTGTCATTAGTGCAATGGTCGGAATCGCATCGCTCTGTACTTTACAGCCAGCTGTTCTCTCCGATTTAAGGAGTATAAGAGATTGGAGGAAAGGCATTACAATGTCCGTCTTTCGGTGACGGGATTACTAAGGATTGCAACTTGCTAACTTACTTTCACGATAGCTATGTGGCCGTCATGCTGGTGCTTGCGATAGTTGTAGGTTGAAGCATTAGCCATGCCACCTTTCTAAGTCTCTTCTTACTCAACTCGATGAACCACCACGAGAGTTTTTCATGTCAGCCGAAGTCTACAACTGGTCTTCATGGCTCGCACAACTTCCTCTGCCTCACCTCACGAAAGAAAGTATGCAGATGTATGAACAGGTATGGTTTTGGTCGCTGGGTCGCAGAAGACGACTAAACTAAAGCAGTTACCAAGCACATTCTACCAAGACAAAGGTCTCTATCCAACGATTTCGACAATTGTGCTATCGCTCTGCATACACGTGACAGGCTCGGGTCTGACGCTTGCAAAAACGTCTTGATGTATGTAGACAATGAGGGCAAGCCTGGGGGCTTAGCAGTTCAACAGTAGCATGGCACTGGCCAGTCTTATGAGACAATAATAGATGATAGTTTAAGAAATTCATACCGTATAGAATATGATCCACCAATCAGCCTGGATTTGCTATCAGCTAAGGCGCAATTGGCCTAGCGTGATCGAAGCCCTTTGAAGCTCTCTGAAGCACACTCACGAGAATGTTTACCATCATCAAGTGACAATCATCACCAACTACGGAGATCGCCCTGTTATATATTTGCGCACAAGATAATGGCTTGGTTCTCATATACAGCCGCTTAATTACCGGAACTAGCAGCGGCGGGGACGGGCTGTTGATCAAATCGCGTCGTCCAATCCTCCATGTCGTTCTTTAAATCTCCTTCAAGCAGACTGCTTGCCAGGGCAAAAGCCTTGCCGTTTCGACCATGCAGTAGACTCCGTTCACATGGCGGTCTGTTTCTGCTGAAGCAGCAACGCTTCCTCTTGAGCCCTTCCACCCCTTTTTCAATTCTCAAATCCAAGGTAGGTCATTTCATCGTACGAACCATCCTTGAACCTAGCTGACTGTGTTCCTCTATGTAGGGCGCTCAGGTAGGCCGAGCCGAGCATACGAGTTCGAGTTTTACTTCGAACACCCGAAGGTTCTACCAGAGCTCCAGCGAACATTATCCTCCCCAATCTAGATGGCAGCGCCACACCCCAAATATTGTCACTGGGGGGGCTGTTGGGCTCTGTCTGATTGGATATGCCTACCGCCTTTTTTCAATACATCAATATACCAACGTCCATGATAGACGGCATATCGATATCGTTGAACGGAATTTTGTCAACTCTCGCGAAAACCTCCAAAAAGGAAGATGGTGGACTTTGATAACATCCTCTTTTATGCACTATAACTTTATGCATATTGCGTTCAACATGGCTACTTTGATAAGCTTTGGTCCTCATGCCGTTAGGCTCTTTGGCCCCAGCGGCTTTGCAGTACTCTGGGTTGGATCAGCTGCGGCCTGTGGAGCGGCTCATGTACTTTGGGATCAGGTCCAAGAACAGGAGCGCAGAAAGAGGGGGAAAGATCGGATCACAATACTGGGGTATCAAGTGGTTAAAGACGATCCGACAGTGTCGACAACGTCGACGCAATCCATCGGAGCCTCTGGATCCATATTAGGGATCGTCACTGCTATCGGTTGTTTTCAACCACAAATGGGGATATCCATGTTACTTGTTCCATTCTACATACCAGCATGGGGAGCTGCTTTGATATTCGCGAATTTCAGTTTCTATGCCATGGTCACTGGCATCCTGCCTTGGATGGGACATGCTGGCCATTTGGGTGGTATGGCTTTTGGAGCTGCATACTACTATACATGGCTAAAGCGGAGGCTGCGTCTTCCAAGGTTCTAGATCTCACAGGGGACTGGATTTGCGACTTACTCCTGTGCACCGCCATCAGCTGTAGGTTGCACTGACTTCCTGGAAGTCTGTTTATCGTGTTACTATCCTAGTACTCGGTCCTCCATGTATCGATAGATATCGCATGGTGCAACAGCTTTGTTCCGATTAGAACGAGTTCCACGGCCGTGAAGGTGGTGGCACAAGCTACGAGTACTGGACATCGGTGGACATGTTTAACCTAAGCGAGGAGACAATCACACATCTTTCAAGACATGGCTAATGCCTGGTTACTTATCTCAGTGCACTGATCGCAAGTAGCGCCTGACAGTCCTTTCGGCATGATACCGTAGCCAACAATTCCACTTACTTTACTACCATCCTTCACTAGCAATTTCTTCGATACTGAGGAGTTGATTTAGCTGTCACCGTGCAGGGTTTTGTACCCATTCGACAAATACATCACGCCTTGCCAGCCTAAAATTAGAATGTGTTAATGAACAGACGATGATTTGGTGATAGGTTATTGAGCCGGTTAAGAGACGGTCGGCATGCGCGGCTTCTTTGAATTTGAGTGGTTCTGACCCAAACACAAGGGGCATCTCTGCGCTCCGGAGCAATCAACCCTAAAGACATCCATTCGGATCGGGTTTTGGGTTCCCTGCTCTATCTTTCTCTTTTGGCGCCCAAGACCGGCCCATTTCTAGATTGGGGCTCGCTCCGGCCCCCACGATGCACTGCAAGTCCGCAAGAGTCCCAGTTCGCTAATAATACAAGCACGAGAAACATGGAAACAGCCTACAAGGCTTTGATACCGAAGCAAATAAGGAAGCTCCCATAAAAATCAATCAACGTGAGAATGGTACA
>JAABUK010011456.1_pt1 | contig 11556 bp, 1 predicted proteins | sample 5559141 | NCBI WGS metagenome assembly JAABUK01 (sample SAMN10711869, study PRJNA513367) | rock metagenome | isolation source: Antarctica rocks | place: Antarctica: Victoria Land, Pudding Butte nord | collected 2016-01-03 | reverse complement strand
GTGGCACAATCAACGATCTCCCTCTCCTACGCTTCCGGCCCGTCAAGATGCTCGTGGTTTTGATGAAGACCGTGCCACCCCTCTTAGCCGTCAGGAGCTACAGAATCCACCTCCAATCTCGAACACTATAGATCCTTCGTGGCACAATCAACGATCTCCCTCTCCTACGCTTCCGGCCCGTCAAGATGCTCGTGATTTTAATAGAGACCGTGCCACCCCTCTTAGCCGTCAGGAGCCACAGTATCCACCTCCAATTTCGAACAATATCGATCGTTCGTGGCACGATCAACGATCACCGATCGACCAGGACTCTGGATCCATCTCCATAGATTCGAAATTCCCATCACGCGGCTCGAGCAAGGATCACTATGGTTCACGCAGTGGGCTGAGCTTTGTGCAGCCTACCAGTCCGCCGCCACGGCTTTCTTCTCCGCGCTTTGATGAGGATTCTTTCTTTGATCGCAAGCCTGACTCGCTCCCATCAAACCAGTATCGAGCACCGCTTTTCCCAAGGTCAACCCGGACTGGGGCGCCCGGACCTCCAACAATTCAAGACCAGAAGCTTGATCCCAGCTCCAATCGTCCTTTCTCTAGTGGAGAGTCATCAGACCCACCATCCTCACCCAGAGGTGCCTTGCCTCCGAATCTTCCTGCAACTATGGGTGGGAAGCCGACATCAACTCCCAATGTGCAAACTCTCAAGTCGCCTAAAAGTAGCTTTGCTCCATATGACCTGCCAGGAGGACAACATGAGCAGGACAACGCTGGCGAGAAGGCAACGGCAAAGCCTATATCAATGGACGCCCGAGGCAAGAAACCACCCTTCGGGGGGTTCCCATCATTCTCTGCAAGAAACTTGAAAACGGGTAAGAAATCTTCCGAAGACGGCCAGAAAGACCCAAATTTACCAGCCGCCTCTTTCACAGACTCCAAGACAGGGGGAAACCTTTCAGGAAAACCGATCAATGGTGAGAAGGGGTCTGCGCGGGAAGCAACTCTTGCTGAGGCGTCTGAGGTCTGGCCAAAGACAAATCAGTCACACCAACGGAGTGATCCAAAGATCATGACTTCAGACAAGAATCGTGTTCCAGGGCCGTCAACCATTGCAGATAGTGAAGCAAAGGAGGCCCCTGCGTGGATGCCCAACACCAACTGGCCTGAACAGCCAGAATCTGGGAAGAGTGGACCGCTTGATTCTTCGAACCAAGACAAAGCGCCATTACCCCCACCACCCTTGCGGATGGGCTTACCCGTTAGGCCCACGCCAGGACGCAAAGGTACAATGCCTGGGTTTGATGGCAAGGGGCCCGGACTTAGCGACAGAGTCTTCGTACCCAACGGTGAAAGCCCTGAAAGCGAAGACAAGGTACCAGAGCTCCGAAGAAAAGATCATGAAGCGCCTCGTGATCAGAGAGGCGATGTGCAATTGCCAAGCTCACAGTTTGGCCAACCTAGAGCTCAACCACAAATCAGGGGACGGATTGATCTGGAACCCACCAACCCGAGCACTACGAACGAGTTTGACGAGTATATCCAGCGGAACACCGAAACACCTATTCCATTGTCGGGATCTGGAAAACCCATGGACACAGCAGCAGAAGTGGTCCCTCCTCAAGGCCGGTTTCCTGCCCAGAATGGACAACAGTCAGAAAAAGATCGGCCCTTACCAACTTTCCAAAAAGGTCCAACTCTACCTAAATTACAGAATAGGAATGCATCCGATGCAGGACAGAAGTCATCACTAGGTCCAAATATTTCGCAGAGTTCGACCAAACCAGACGCATCTACGACATCGTTTGCAAGCGGGCCTGATGTTGCACCAGATGGGTCACTTCCATCTGGTATTCAGAACCCTTTTGTGCCTTTAAGTCAACGGCAAGGACCATCTAAACCATTTTCACAGACAGCTCCTGGACCTCGATCTGTGCCGCCAGTTCAACCTACTCCTAGCACAAACATCCCGAACAAAGCACCGGGTCACCCTTTCCCTGGTGTAGCACCAAATGGTCAGCCGGCTCCTTCGCCACAAAAGAACATGGGAATGCCTGTGGGTCTTCAGTCTGGGGTGCCCTCTACGAGCGCGACGAAGGATGGCCTACAGCCTGTAGGCTCTAATGGCAAGCCACCTGGGGTTGACACACAACGAGGAATGCCGCCTTTTGGCTTCCTGAAGACCCCAACAAATCCGTCGCTTATGACGCAAAAGACATTCCTATCACAATCTGATGTGCCCCAGAAAGGGCCTGGCCCTCCAGATATGGTGCCCAAGATGCCGACACCTTCGAGTACACAGAATGCAGCTGTTCCTTCCTTGCCAAATAGACCACCTCAGGCACCCAACATGCTTCCTAAAGGATCGATACGACCTCCAGCCATGATCTCTAAAGGACCATCGCCTCCGCCGGACAATATGCCGAAAGGATCAACGCCCTCTGCGAACATGCCGCCGAAAGAATCAGCGCCCTATGCGGAAATGCCGCCGAAAGAATCAGCGCCCTATGCGGAAATGCCCCCTCGGGGACCATTGCCACCATCAACGAACATGACCCCAGGAAATCAACTACCTCCGAATGCGGTACCGGAAGGACCAAGGCCTCCGCCCGGGATGGGTCTCAGAGGCCAAGATTCATCTTCCGCGACCAAAAATGGCCTGCCTTTCTTGCCTCCTTCAGGCAAGCTACCAACTCCGTCAGCACCGATCTCTGGCGAGGCCCAGAAGAGCTCTGCTACTCCAACCGTCCAGCGTGGCCCACCAGCATCGACAATACCGCAACAGGGCTCAGAACCACCACAAGCCACCTTGGGCAAGTTACCAAGTATGCCAGGCCCATTCTTCGGGGGACTACAAAGAAAGGGGCTCCAAAATGCACCAAACAGCACAACTTCCTCCTCAGCCATGCAGAAAGGGTCAACTCCCCCACATCCTACTATGATGCCTTCTAAAGCAACCCCTAATAGCACGCCACAGACTCCACCAATGGCTCCTAACACCTCGAAGAATCAAGGCCTCCAAGGGGCGGCCCCAGCTCAGGGTAGAAGTGCATTTTTTGGCATGGGAAACAAGCCACCGCTCCAAGATGCAGGAAAAACTGCCTCGCCCCAGCAAGGAGGGTCAAAGCAGCCCGCGGTCCCTCAGTTCGGCCAAAACGGCCCTCCGCCGTTGGGAGTGCAAGCCACACCGGACGCAGTGAACAAGAGCCAAAGCGGTCCAGCCCAGTTGGGTGTACCAAAACAGCCCATATTCCCAAATCCAGGACAACAGGCTTCTACCGCACCTCCAATGCAAACCAAGCCAGGGGCCTTCCAGAGCAGCCAGCCATTGGCGCCATCGAAACAGCCAGCACTGCCAAACATCTTACAAAATCGCCCACCACCAACTGGAAATCAAGCAAAGCCAACTTTTCCGAATATGACACAAGGTAGCCAACCAGCAACGACACAGAAACAGCCAAATCCCTCAACTGCTATGACTGGCCTACAGAAGCAGCCAACATTTCCAAAGACCCCTCCAACTAACGGGCCTCCGAAAGGACCGCAAGATAGCTCAACAAATGGAAACTTTACTGGAATGGGCAAGACTACAAGCGAGTTCACCGGCCCCAACAAGCCCCAGGCAAGTATTCCTCAGAATGCAGCACCTCCGTTCGGTCAAGGCAACCTTGGGGGTCCGTCAAGTGCAGGAAAAGCAAGTTCCCTCACGCAACAAGCCAAAATGCCACTCAAGATCCAAACAGACCCAGGAGCGTTCTCTTCGGGCCCAAAGCCACCATCAAATCTGGTACCAGGAAAACCGCCTCAGAACAACATGTCCAACGCGAGTGGGTTGTCCGGAAGCTCGAAATCTGGCCCGGTGATGCCGCCGAATAAACAACTTCCAGTCAATTCATCAACTGGAAATGGATTGTTTGGACGGTCAACTCCTGGTCCGACCAATCCGCCACTCAATCCGCCACTCAATCCGCCACTCAATCCGCCACTCAATCCGCCACTCAATCCGCCACTCAATCCGCCTCCCAATAAGGCACCTAATGGAGGAGGCTTCTTTGGGCGTTCACAGACGAACAACGCACCTTCGAACATTCCGCCAAACGGAAATAGTGATTTTGGCACAAACACAAATCCGGCTATCGCACCAAGCAAGCTCCAGAACAATGTCTTGACAGGAGGAGGTATGTTTGGGAAAGTGCGGCCAGCTCCTGCCATGCCCTACGTCGTTCCTCCGCAAAAGCCGCAGCCTCATGGAAGCGCAGCTCTAGCTGGGTCGAAGCAAGCTCCTGGTGGGTCGAATGTGCCTTTTGGGAAAGCAAATCCAGTGATGCCGCAGAACAGCGGTTCTCAGACATCTTCCTCAGGCGTCTTCAGCAAGCCGGCACCTCCAGAGACGGCGCAGAACAAGCCTTCTCCCCCGACCACAGGAGGACTGTTTGGAGCCAAGTCAACCACACAGAAGATCAACCAAGACAAAGCGAATGCAGGAGATCCTATAGGCTTCCCAAAACCACCCACTCAACCGGCTGCTATGCAAGCACCCAAACACAACCCGCCGCAAAAGCCTCCTGCCCCGACCACAGGAGGACTGTTTGGAGGCAAGTCAACCACACAGAAAATCAATCAAGATAAAGTAAATGCAGGAGATCCTTTAGGCTTCCCCAAACCACCCTCTCAACCGGCTGCTATGCAAGCACCCAAACACAACCCGCCGAAAGTTGCAGGTATGTATGGCGATGTGTCGAATACGTCGGAATCCAAATCCGGTCCTGCCAAACCATTCCAGGTAAATCACGTGGCCGCTCCGTTCGGAGGCCTGTCAAGCAAGGCCCTACCACCTCCCAGCAAGGCCCTGCCACCTCCCAGCAAGCCCCTACCACCTCCCAGCAAGGCCCTGCCACCTCCCAGCAAGGCCCTGCCACCTCCCAGCAAGGCCCTGCCACCTCCCAGCAAGGCCCTGCCACCTCCAAACAACCCATCCAAGACCATAGCACAACCCCAATTGAACCCCCAAGAAAACGCCAACGGAGGCATCTTCGGCATGTTCGGCAGCAGCAACGACAACAAGAAATTCATTGCCCCACACCAACCACCACCACCACCTCAAAACCATCGAACCATGCCACCACAGCAAAAGAGTCATCCGCAACCAAGCGGAGGCCTTTTCGGAGGCAGCGGAAAGGAAAATAAATCCTCGAACCACCCGCCGCCACCGCAGAGCAAGAAGGGAACACCAGCAACAGCAGGAGCAGGAGCAGGAGCGATGAGTTTCAGTAAGCCTGGGGATATGAGACAGGGGAGTGATTTGGGGGGGGGCTTTTCGAAGGGGAGGGGAGGGAGGAATGCGCCTGCGCCGGTCAAGGCGAAGCCTGTGGTTCAGCCAAAGCCGAAGAGCAGTCATCATAATCTTATCACGATTGTGAATGGGAAGAAGGTGAATTTGTGATTTGTGGGAAGGTTGATTCACTTTTCACGTTTTGGAAGATCTTATTAAGGAGTTTGGTTTTGTGGTGATGACTAGCATTTTCTGAAGCGTGTGTGTGTGTGATAGGAGGTAAGATCGGCTGCTGTTCAATTGTTACATAGCAAGCGATTGTGCCTTTGGGATTGATTCACTGGTGATGGGATGTGCTTATATGTTGGTTTGGTTCGTATTTTTCTATAGATATATATCTCCTCGATCGAGAGAATTGCATCCACGAGACATTGTTTCTTGATTATACTTGATGATCGTTGGCATTTGTGATTCACCTGTTACGAAGCATATATCGAGCTGGTTACATCCAGGGTAGTTAGTATGTAGCAAGACGCCACAACCCCTATCCATCCTCAGTCCGTCGTTGATTCAATAATAAATATACAATTCACATGCCTCTCAGAGAGAGAGAGGGAGAGAGAGAGGGCCTGACATCGATCAGTCCGCGCGCAGTTGGAGCACTAACTGTAGAGTTGATTATATAAGAAAAACTAGTGCCTACCAGGATATCGATAGATCGATTCCCCACTACAGCTGCGTGCGTGCGTGCGCCCCCCTTTTGAATATATACGTTCTCTCTCTCTCAAGACACATCCCCTCTTTGACCATTTTAAGATGGATTCAAAGGTCCTATTTGGGAATAGAATAGCTAGCTCTAAGTAAGTCAAGTTGGCCGGACAATGATGAATCCAAATGAAAACTGCTCTGGATATAATAAGGATTCTCAGTTAAAAATCCTACTCCTCCGGATCTCTCTCTACACAATTGTCGTCGTCGTTCTGAGTCGTAATGTAACACACAGACACACACACTCTCTCTCTCTCCAAATTGCATTGTGTGAGATGCTGTCAAACAGCCTAGGTCTCAGGGCGTCCATTGGCAGGGTTTCGGCTAGCCTGCGCCCTGTCCAACCGCTCTGTCCAACAGGCTATTTCGAGCGTTTTTCTTGAGTATATAACACTCATTTAAGGCGCGATTCTACATAGATTTAGACAGTCAATTGCATCAATTCAACAGACATTCTACTAGCTTTCTAGGCGGATTTGTCTGACAGTTATGAGCCCGGAGCTGTTACTCTGCAATCAACACTATAATCTACACTAAGTATTTATATTCTCTATTCAATTGACTCAAATATTGATATTTAAGCTATTCATATTAGTCATAATATTCTCTCCTCTATCATCGATCATCAGAACGACGGTCATTCTCGATTCCTTAAGAGATTGAGATGAATGACTATTTATAGTCCAAAAAAGAGCATAGAATGATGATATATCGTTATATATTGACGTGAATTTAGAGAAAGAGTTATCTATTCTCAAAAAGCCATTCGATCTAATATTTAGGGATGTTAACCCGACAGCAATATCAGTTACTGAGCTAAACAGAGATTAAATAGAGATGTATAAGCTTCTTTGAGAAGAATATAAGAATAAGCTCTCTGATTATAAGAAAAAAAGAGCCGTATTAAGCGATTTATAGAAATTCATTATAGAGATCATTTCGCGTTTAAATTTGGTCTTTATAATAGATCTCGACACTATATACGACATTCTCAAGATTCTACAAAAAAGGCTTGTTCTAATAGACAGAGCTCGATAATTAGAGCTATCTCAGCTATATTAGAGCCTGAAAAAGGCTTTAAAAGATTAATAGTATGAGAAATGATTTTAATAATAAGAAAAGGTGTATATAGACGTTAAGAGAGTGAATCTTTTAGAGATTTAGAATGAGTATTCTCTATACAACCTAATTAGAGTTATCAAGAGAGTTGATCTAATGTTTGCAAGCTTTTATGAGCTATATCTGAAGAAGAAAATTAGAAAAAGAGTGAATATATCGACTTTATTTGATCTAATTGAGTCATTTCGGAATCACATTCGGATTAACAGGATAGAATTTAAGGCGCCCTCTTATATAGCTTTTGCAATGCTGTAAGAAGATCCTGCTGAGTTTATTATAGCTACTCAATTCTCTGCAAAATCAACGCCCCTGCCTACTAGATTCTGTCTCTGCTCTGAGATTCATCTCTTCTCCGCCTGTTCTTATATAATCAAGTAAATTTGACCAGTCGGGTGGATCACAAATATAGAGATTCAGAAGGCTGTAAATGAGAAAATCGCTTAGAATAAGAAAATCAAGAGAATAGTAGAAATGCTGCGAAAAAGAGCTTATTTTAAGAGCAAGAAAAATCAGAATTCCGAGTCAGAATCTTAAGAAGAGAAAAAACGCTCAGAAACAGAGATATCTACGAAAATAATCGTCTTTGCAGTAGATCAAAATAGCTATGAGCTACGAGATATCTGAATACTCGATTCAGGCGCGAATTCTCATATTTGCAATAATCCATCAAGATTTAAATTCGAGCGTACAGCTACTGAGAATGACAAGCTAATAGCAGGCAAAACAGTCTATTTTATTGAGGCGTTTGGGAGTGTAAATATCTCTATTCAAACGTCTACAGACCTGGAGACGATAATCCTTTTTGAGGTGATCCTCGCTTCTAATTTTTTTATAAATACAGTCTCCCTATACAGATTTACGTTAAAAGGGGTCTACTGAAATACAGAAAAACAGCGTCTATATTATCAGAATAGCAGGAAGACATTCTGCACTATATAACGGGTTAGATCTCATTAAGCACTCGAATATAATCCTCTTAAGACCTCTATATTAAATTTCACGTTAAGCACAGCTCCGCGGGTAGATATAGAGGCGTCAGTTACTTAATAACACGTTATAATAAGTCATCTAGGGCAAGACATCATCTCTCATCTTCAAAATAATGCTACAGGCGTTATTATCACAAATTCGATTCTGTTTACCGCCTGTGAAATCTGTGCGTTAAGCAAGATAATAGAAATAGTGTTAAGAAGGCCTGATAAGGAAGATTCTGCGAATAAGTCTCTTGCCCGCGTCTTATATAATCTAATTCAGCTGTTGACGGTCTATAATAACGAAAAATGGGTCAGCTATTTCTATTATTATTTTACTGACATGGATTTTATGTATACACACGCAAAAAAGTCGCAGAGCGTTAAAATAGTCACCAAATTTCTTAATATAGTGAAGACTTGATTTAGATGAGAAATTTATTATTTTCGGACTGATAAAGAGACCTTCTTAAATTACAAATATAACGAGTTGATTACAGAAAGAGAGATTACTACAGAATACTTAACATCAGCTACTTAGACTCAGAATAACTTCGCCGAACGCTCTAAAGAGGTGATTATATAAAAAGCTCGCTGTATATAAATAACAAGCTCTTTATCAGATAATTTATAGCCTGAAATTTTCAAAGCAGCTAACTATCTTAATAATCATACGCTCAAACACTTTTTAAGCTGGAAAATGTTTATTAAAACTTTTATAAACGCAAAATCCGATCTATCTTATCTTTATATCTATAACTATCAAGTCTATTCTCTAAATAAGCATATCTTCTGTATTCAGAAGCTTAAGTTAAGAGCTTATATCGGGCATCTTATTAATTACGATTCATCGAATATCTATAGAATTTGAATATTTAATCAGAAGAAAATGATTAAAATAAGAGACGTTAAATTTAATGATTCTCTATTCTACAGTCCAGAAGATATCAATTTAAATCATTTTCTACGTGAGAAGATTAAGCAGATCATCGAAATTCTCGATATTCAGTTATTAAGCTCTTCCTCATTAAATACAGCTGTTAAGAGTATTATTAATACTCAAAATAAGGAAATTAGCGCCTTCGAAGACATTAAATTCTTCACGCTCTTAAATAAGACGTAGACACACTCTTCTAACTTAAATTTAACATTAAATCAGTTACTTACATCTGATTCTACTTCTGAGCTCTCTACTATTCCGAATCAGCTCAAATAGATTTATAACCGCCTGTTAAACGTCTACAAAGAGCCTGCGCCTGATAACGAGCAGAATTCTTATTTAATAGTTGAATTTAATCCTCAAAATATACTTTCAGAAGACGCAAAACACACTCGAAAATCTACACACCGCGCAGTTTACACAGTGACCCTCGAACAGAGCTTTAAGCTCACCTTCTTCTATTCTGTCTTCGCCTTCTTAATACAAAGTTAAATTAACAGAAAAGAAGATCTATATCAAGATACACTACTCGCTAAGTCAAAAGCGTGATAACAGCTTATTAAATATTGATTTGCGAGAGAATTTCAATAGACAGCTTAAATTAAGATACAAGAACTTGAAAAAAGAGGCACATATAAATGAATAAATAAAAATACCGATTTGAGAGCTAGACTCTTATTCTTAATATAAATATTTAAGTATAAATTCGATATAAACAATTATCTCAGCAAATTTAAAACTCGAATTTGCGTATAAGAAGATTTGCAATCAATTGAGCAAGATACTTACATAATTACATTAACTGCGCGCACTTTTCGAGCTCTTATAGCTCTAATAATTGTCTTTAATCTGAAAATTCATCAATATAATATTATTAACGCCTTTATCAATAATAAGCTAAATAAGCAGATATATTACTATTCTTTTAAGAACTTTTAACGTCTAAATTCAGTATAACTTCTTTTCCGCGCCCTTTACAGTCTTAAGCAATCTCCACTCTTATAATATAATCATCTTAATACAGTTCTTGAAGAGCTAAATCTACATTTAGTATTAAATATTAACTGTCTATATACTAATAATCGTCTTCTAGTATTTTTCTATATCGACAATATTGTTATTCTTCATAATAAGAAGAATTTCAATTGTTTTCAGATCTTTAAGACAGCTCTTCTACGTAAATTTGAAATGAGATTTCTAGGCGAGCTAAAATAATTTCTAGATATTCAAATTGAGCGAAATCAAGACACTTGAAAAATATAATTATGTCAAGACTTATATATAGCTAAAATCGCCTCAAAATTCAGTCTTATTAACATTTCACAATCTTCAAAAAACTCTATCTTCTTCATCAACATTTTTCTATAAAATAATAACGCGCAGATTATCTCACAGCAAATTCTTACCTATTAACAATAAGTGAGCTCTCTAAATTTCGCAGCTATTATTTCTCAGTCTGATATAATATTTTCTATCTCTAAATTAGCTTAATTTCTTATTAACTTATCTGCAACTTATTTAGCTGCTTTAAATCGCGTTATTTCCTATCTCTATATCTCATAAAATCTAATCATTAAATACTTAGAATATGATAATAGCGAGCTATTTAAATGCTTAAATAACATCGCCTTCGCAGACAATTTAACTACTTATCGCAGCTTCGATAAATACCTCTTTAAGCTCTATCAGAAAGTCATCAATTAAAGAGCTGCTAGACAGAAAACAGTTATTATATTAAGTATAGAAGTCGAGTTTCTATCGCTGTTTCTGATCTCTCGAGAATTACTGTGATGAGAACGCTTTTTTCGAGCTATATAATTTAATACCGAGTAATAGATTATCATTAATTATGATAATTAATAGATCATTTGAATTATCAAGAAAGAGATGTTTAAGCTAGATATTAAGCTGCGTTATATTGATATATATTAGCACTAACTTTGATAGGAGGTTCAAGCTGATTGAATAGCTGTTAAATAGATTTTAACAGCTGAAATGCCCGCCGACGGTCTCATCAAGACTTTACCCACTCAAAAACACGCTATATTTATTTAACAGCTAAATCTAGTTGATATATCAGACAGGCTGGCCTGTATGAAGAAGATGGATAATGAGAATAGTGAATAACTCGCAAATAGTCTGTTTTTTACGACGTCATCATCGACATTATTGACACAGGATAGTATAAAGATCTATTCTATTGTTTTCTTCTTTCTCTTCTTCTTCATCATCAAGCTGGGGGAGCTCGGCAGGAGAGAGAGAAGTGTGATGGCGCCAGCGTTGATTTTCAGCACAAAAGCGGACGCTAGAAGCATTTCTACGCGTTTCAAGGTCATTCAAGGCCTGATCCACTCATTTAACGCTATTTCGCGTTATTTCGGCTCATATCCAGCTTCAATTTCGCCCGAAATGGAAGCTGAGGGGGTGTGTCAAACAGCCTAGGTCTCAGGGCGTCCATTGGCAGGGTTTCGGCTAGCCTGCGCCCTGTCCAACCG
>JAABUK010011455.1_pt1 | contig 11556 bp, 8 predicted proteins | sample 5559141 | NCBI WGS metagenome assembly JAABUK01 (sample SAMN10711869, study PRJNA513367) | rock metagenome | isolation source: Antarctica rocks | place: Antarctica: Victoria Land, Pudding Butte nord | collected 2016-01-03 | reverse complement strand
ACTGGAGCTGCCCAACTTCGTGTACTCGCTGCAGGGCGACCGCTCGCGGCGCATCGGGCTGCAGCCTCAAGTTGGGCGCAACGAAGTGGACGGCTTCTTCGCCAAGACGATCTTGGACCTTTCAGCCAACGCGCACCGCACCGATTCGCTGCTGGTGGACACGCTGCAGAAGCGCGGCCTGGGCCTGGGCTTCAACCGCGAGCTGGCGGGCGGCGCGGGGCTGCTTTATTTGTATGGCGTCAGCGGGCGGGGGCTGAGCTCGGGCAGCAACGGCAGCTCGGCGGGGCGCGAGCTGGACGCGCGGCTGCAGCGCGCCTTCAACATCGGGCCGAGCCTGCGCTCGACGATCAACCTCGATTCGTCGAGCAACAACACGCTGGCCGGGGCGGGGCGCAGCAACACCAACGGCGAGTTCGAGCTGAATTTCGCGCCTCAAAACAGCGGCACCAGCGGCAGCCTGCAGCTTCACCTCAACAACTCGAAGGACCCATTCTCGACTTACACGCAGCGTTCGAGCACGCTGGACTTGAGCCGCCAGTTCGGGAGCGGCTGGGACGCCTCGCTCAACACCAGCTACAACGGCAACACTTCGAGCAGCGCGGGCCTGAGCGGTGAGTCGAGCTCAAGCCGGCAGTCGATCCTCGACAACACTGCCATCCTCAACCGCCACGCCAACCTCTTCGACGCCGCCCTGACCGCCGAGCTGCACAACGACCTCACCGGCCAGAGCCAGCACAACGGAGCCTACGCGCTGGAGCGGCTGCCCGAGCTTTTGCTCAGGACGGACACGCGGCGGCTGGGGCTCGATTCGGGCGCGCTGGGCAAGGCGCTTGAGGGCAACCTGGTGGTTTCGATGGGCGAGTTCAACGAGCCGGCGACCTTGATGCGCCTGAGCCGAACCCACTTCGAGTTCGAGCCGCGCTCGCGCACGCTGCGCCTGATCGACACCAGGGGCCTGCGGTCGAGCTTCGACCTGGACGGCGGCTTCGGGCAAAACGCCTACTCGGACAACACTGCGCGCTACGATTACAACACCAACATCGTCTTCAACACCGAGGTCGGGCGCCGCCGCCTGCTTTCCTACGACAGCGAGCTGGGCAACCTGAGCGAAGACACCGCGCCGCTGCAGCTGCGCGCCAGCTACCTCAAGGTCAAGGCGGTGGGCTACACGCCGTTCCAGTTCGACTTTTTGCCGCCATCCGAGGTGGTGGACGCGCGCGGCATCTTCCAGCCATCGAGCAAGCTGCGCCTGGAAGTCGCCGGGGGCCGCGACCTCCAAAACGGCATCAGCCGCGACCTGACCGGCACGGTGCGGCTGGCTCCCTCGCAGGCCATCGGCATCAACCTGACGACGGCGTACTCGCTGCAGCTGAAGCAGTTCAGCGACGTGCTGGGCAGCCTGCTCATCCGCCGGCGGCGCGACCGCTTCCTGGGCGGCGCGCTCTCGATCGGCACGCGCTACTCGCCCCAGGAAGGCATCTTCTCGCGCATCGACGTGGGGGCCGATGTGCAGCTGGGCTCCAGGACACAGCTGCAGGTGTTCTCGGGCTACAACGGCTTTGCGAAGCAGTTCGACATCCAGCAGTTCCGCGTCGTGCGCGACCTGCACTGCTTCAACCTGTACGCGAGCTACGACGCTCAGCGCAAGGAATTCCGCTTCGACCTGGCGCTCAAAGCCTTCCCCTTCGTCGATTCGCGCCTGGGCCAGACCGCCCTGGGCGAGGGCTTCGACCCCGCCAGCGGCATCGTGCGCTGAGCTTAAAGCTGTGCTGAGCTGAGGTGACAGGCTGCCGGACGCCCGCTCGCCCAACCGCAGCTCCTGAAGCGCAACACGGGCGAGAGGACCTCGCCCCTACCTCTCACTCGGATTGGAACCGCTATAAGCGGCTGCAAGTACTTGAGCAGCCTCATCGCGTGGCCTCGGCGCGGTAGAATAGCCGCGCGATGCCTCAAGCTCCTCAAGCCCTTGCTCCTCAAGCCTTTGCTCGTCAAGCGCCCGCTCGGTTTGCTCAGCCGCGCGCGGTGTGGCTTTCGCTGGGGCTTTCGCTGCTGGCTCTGGCTCTGCTGCAGGCGTGGCGGCCCTTTTACTTCCTGACCGACGACAATTTGTGCGGCTGGATGCCCCTCGTGGTCGATGTCGGGCGCTCGCTGGCGCACCTCGGCTCGCCCTTTGTCAACGCGCATTTGTATGGCGGAGGCCACGCCTTGCTGGGCGACCCGGCCAACCTGTGCCTGTGGCATCCGCTTGTGCTCGGCTTGGCTCTGCTGGGCCAGAGCCGGTCCTTCGCCGCGCTGCCCGACGTTTACGTCTCGCTGAACCTGCTGCTGTGCGCCTTCGCGATGGCGCACTTGCTGCTGCGCCTGCGCGAGCTGCAAGCGCCGGAGCTTTCGGATCGGCGCATCGTGCTGCTCACCTTGAGCTTCACGTTCTCGGCCTACGCGCTGATCGCGGACGCTTCGTGGGCGACTTTCGCGGCCAACCAAGCCGCCCTGCCCATCTTGATGCTGGGGCTGCTGCACCCTCGGCGGCGTGCGGGAACCTTGCTCATCGGCGGCGGCGCTTTGCACGCCCTGCTCGGCGGGCACCTCAGCCCGTTCATCTTCGCGCTGCTCTTCGCGAGCCTCTTCATCGCGGTTCAGGGCGTGCTCACGCGCAGCCACGAGATGACCTGGCGCTGGCTCGTGGGGCTTGGGCTGGCCTTGCTGCTGGCCTCGCCGCTGCTGATTCCCGCCGCGCGCGGCTTCGCGGGCACCGCTCGCAGCGGCAGTTTGCCGGGGTCGTTCACCTCGTTCCTGCACATTCCGCTGCCTGTTTTCGTGGCGTCCTTCCTGGGCGGCAAGCTGAGCGTGCTCTTCGAGAGCAGCGAGCAGGGCGCTATCCCGAGCAGCCTGTCGAACATCGTGTGCTGCGTCGGCGCGCTGACGATCTTCGACTCTGTGGGCGCGCGCCGCCGCCAGAGCCCGCTCGAATGGGCGTTTTTGAGCGTCGCCTTGCTCTCGGTTGTGTTCATCGTGCGCCCGCTGTGGCTGACCACGCTGCTCAGCCACCTGCCGATCCTGCGCTCGCTGCGCATCCCGATGCGCGAGGTGCTGGTTTTCCTCTTCTTCATTCACTGCTGGATCGCGCTGCGCCCGGTCGCCCTCGACGCCCGGCTCAGGCGCGCGGCACTGGCCGTGGGCGCGGCTCTGTTCGCGGCTTCGTTCTGGAGCCTGGGGCCGCCCTCGTTCTCCAACATGGAGCTGGACCGGCGGCTGCTGCTCTCGGGCGGCGCGGCGCGACACTGGGACTCGCTGCGCCCCAGGCTGGCGGGGCGGCGCTACATCGCGGCCATCGAGGTGCCGCTCCCGCTGCTCAACGCCAACCTCAACCGCGTGCCGTGGAGCTTGCTCGGGGCCTACAACTACGCGGCTTTGTTCGGCGTGCCCGCGCGCGCGGGCTACATGGTTCCCGGCCTGGCGCAGGCCGAGCCGGGAGCGCAACCGCTGCGGGCCGTCATGGGAATCTACTCCCTGCGCGCCGCCCGCCGGCTGCAGGCGCGCCACCCCGAGGTCGTGATCCTTTCGCTCGCCTCGCTGCACCCAACGCGCATCGACTGGATCGAAGGCAGCACGCGCCGCGGCCTCTTGCTGCCGCCCGAAGCCATCGTTCCGGGGCCGCTGCAACAACCTTATCGCTGAAGCCGCTTGTACGGGCCGCCGCCTACTCAAACTCCAGCGCGGTCATCGAGCGCGGCGCGAAACTCCAACGCAGCGTCTTGCCCCGGACTTTTGTCTCCACGCCGCTCTCGACTTCGCGCACTGTCTCCTGCCTCCGGTTGTCCGAGGCGAAGTCCGGCCCCGTCACGACCCAGCGGCGCGCGTGCCTGGCCGCGAAGCCGTTGAGCGTGATCGTGGTATCAATGGGCAGCCGCGCGTCCTTATTGAAGACCATCACGAACAGCTTCTTGCCGTCCGCCGAGCGCGAGGCGGTCGAGGTGAGCAGCTGGTAAGCCGGGAAGTGCTGCAGCCCCAGCGCAAGTACTTGCACCCGGCGCACCTCGAAAGTACCCGAAACCGGCTGCGCGCCGCCCAGGATGCGCCACACAACTGAGACCCCCGGCGAGCCGGGAAGCGCCACCAGGCGGCCCTCGAAGGTGCTCCACTCGCGCGTGCTCTGCGCGCCCTCGGCGGCCATGCCCGAGTGCGTGGCGTCCCAGCCGCGCGCGTCGATCAGGCTCAGGCCCAGCTTGGTGCTGCTCAAGCCCTCACTGGAACGCGCCTGGAAGCGCAAGACGTAGCTCTGCCCCACCACGGGCGACTTGATGTCGAGCAGGCTCAGGTAATGCTCGCCGGTCAGGTTGGTGGCCTGGACGCGCCACACGCCATCGCCAAGTACTTGCACCGCGACCGCCGCGTCTTTGACGCCCGAATCCGCCGGGCTTCGGCTGCCCAGCAAGTTGACCGCGCCGACAGTCTCGGGCTGGAAAACCATCCCCGAAGCCGGCTGCACGCTGGGCACCAGCCCCTCGAAAGCGCGGCGCGGCGACTTCACTTGAGACGACACCAGCTGCGAGCCGAAGTGCCCGGCCCACAGGCGAAACAGGAAGTAGGCCGGGAATAGCTTCCAGCCGGGCCTGTCGCCGGGCAGGTGCGGGCCCTGCACCGTGCCGCAGTAGCCGTTGAGGAAGTGCCAGTAGTTCGCCATCAGCACGTTGGAGCCGGGCTGCAGCAGGATGCGCTGGTAGTCAGCCGAGAACAGGGCCGGGCCAAAGGCGAAGCGATACGGCTGCGGCTCTTCCTGCACCAGGCCCACGTTGTACTCGGTGATCGCCAAAGGCACCGGGCGGCCCGTGAACTTCCTCACCTTCGCGCGATACTGCTCCAGCATCGCCGAGGTCTGCTCGCCGGCAGCCATGCACGCCCGCATCAGTTGATCCGCAGGCTCGCTGAGTGCGCCTCCGGGAGCCCACGCGCTGGCAACGTAGGTGTGCACAATGATGAAGTCGGTGCGCTTCACCTGGCTCAGCACCACATCGTTCCACGGGTCGCCGGGCCCGGTGCCTGTTCCCATCAGCGCCCCGATTTGAATCGTGGGGTCTACCGCCCGCATCTTCTGCGCGCACTCGTTGAACCAGGCGGCATACTGGGGCGCGCTCCATTTCCGGCGCGGCAGCAGGTCGTGGTTGCCGTGGTCGGTTTCGTTGCCCATCTCGAAGTACTTGACGGCGTAGGGGGCGGCGTGGCCATCTACTGCGCGCTTCCTGGCCCAGGCGTGGGCGGCGTCGGCGGGCGCGTTGAGGTACTCGACTAAATCGGCGGCGTCCTGGGGCGTGCCGGTATAATCGGACACCGTGATGAGCGGGGCGGCTGCGGTCGCCGCGCACAGCTTGAGATATTCGCCCAGCCCGAAGGCCCACTGCGGGCGCGACTGCAGCGGGCCGATGGTCGCCTTCCAGTCGAAGCCGTGCGCCAGGCAGCCGCCGGGATAGCGCAGCAGGGAAGCGCCCACATCGCGCGTCAGGCGCACCGCCTCGGGCACCGGAGCATTGGCGTTCGGGTTCCAGAACCCATCTCCGGCACGCATCGAGCCCGGCGTGTCCGAGGTTCCAAAGATGCCCTTGCCATTGCCCGCCTCGATGTTGTGCCCGAACACCAGCCGGTTCACCGGCCCCAGAATCTTCTTGGCGTCAATCGAAATCGTGGCCGTGAGCTGAGCCTGCTCGCTCGGCGAAGCAGGCACAGCGGCACCGTGCCCAAGGGCAGCCATCATAAGCGGAAGTAGCATGACCAAGAGTGTGCCCCCAGCAGGGCCGCGCGCATCCCCAGGTACTTGCAGCCACGCCCGTTTATGCCCGCGCCACTTTGAAACAGCTGTGTTCCAGAGCGCAGCACGCCGTGTTCCAAAATAGCCGGAGCTTGTAGCAACAAGCCCCGCTCGCCCGTGCTGCCTCCCGTCAGGCGCAACAAGTACACTCAGCCCTGCCCCAATAGAGCGCGCGACGGCCCGAGCACCTTTTGAAGAGTGCGGCACAGAGTCGCAAGTACTTGCACCCCGCCCCGCGCCGTCCCTATAAATCACTTATGAACGCATCGCAATTCATCACCAAGTGGAGCCGCAACACCCGCACCGAGCGCGCCGCTTCGCAGAGCCACTTCAACGATCTGTGCGCCCTGAGCCACAAGATGGCCGCGCGCACGCTCACCAACCTGTACAACGACCAAGCTCACCCGCCGCCGGAAGCCGGAGTATCGGGAAGAACGAAGCTGTAGGCAATTGGGGGAAGCGCCTTGTTGTGCCGGTGTTGATTCATTCAAACTGTTCGCGCAGTTCCTCATAGAGCTTTCGCCACTCTTGTTCCTGCCCAAGTCTCATATCATTCTCAAACGGTAAATCTTCCAAAGCCAGATGGTAGTTATTTTCGTTGAGCCACTCAAAATAAAGATTAGGGAACGGCGGTGTGGTCATCTCACAGCTTGCCAGTTCAAGGGCAAATACACGTGGTGTTGCTGTCATTCTGGAATGCCTGAGACGGTGACCGTACCACATAAGTTGGGACGCTCCGCTCTGAAAGGTTGCTTTTGCAGGAACCGCAATGAATGCATCACAAGCCTCGATTGACTTCTCTAAAAGACGATAACTGCCCCACGGATGTGGCCTGAACTCGATTTGTACCGAAGGCTGCAAAGAGTGTAAGTGCCGACACAGTTCCTCGACTTCGCGAAGTTGGCGTTCCTGGAGTTCGCAGGAGATGAATATATGTCTTGGCATGATGCTCTTATTTTAGCATTTCGCTACCAGCCGAGCCGCGCGCACCGGCACAACGAATAAGCTCACCCGCCGCCGGAAGCCCGTAGCGAGGAACGAGCGCAGAGCTATAGGCGGTCAGGTTCAGCGCCATGTTGTGCTGCGGTTTAGTCTGCGTCGCCCTCATTTTGTCTGAACGTAAACCCATTCGAGGCGTGGCTCAACAATGTGCTTTGGGACAACGGCGTAGTAAATCTTTTGCTCCTTTGTCAAAATGCCAGTGATTGTAATGGTGTCACTGCCAGTCCGATCATTGTTCCGTGTCACTGCGGTCGGCTTAACTTGGTAAAGCCAAATAATTGTTGTGGACTCACCGTTGTAACCTTGGAGATTGGGAATGAGTTCTTTCAAGTCGATAGGCGACTGCTGCGACAGTATGCCACCGTAGCACCCGCTACCCGCGCATGGACCTTCCGACACTACAAAATCTCTTGTCATGCCGCTGACGTTGAACGCATCTTCTATCTTGGCTACTTGCGAGTAGGTGGTTTGTATTTTGAAAAATTGTTGTTTGGGACGCTTGGCGCTGGCGATGACCGGCCAAGCCACGGATGCGAACACCAGCAAAGCCAAGCCGCCAATCAACCACATCCAAACCTTTCGCTTCTTCATGTTTCAAGTGTTACACGCAGCCAAGCCGCGCGCCGCAGCACAACGAACCCTTCACCTGGCTCCGCAACGCTCACCGCGCGCTTGATCAAGCCGTCGCGCAAGCGTATGGGTGGAGCGCCGATGCCTCTGACGAAGAGATTCTTGAAAGCCTGCTCGCTCTGAACCAGGCGCGCGCCAACTGATCCGAGTGGCGTGGCTTCTTTCCCGCCGCGCCGGGAAGTGCTGCCGCCCACGCCGGGAGCTGTCACCGCCGTGCCGGGAAGTGCTGCCGCCAGCGCCGGGAGCTTTTCCCGTCACGCCGGGAAGTATTGCCGTCACCGCCGGGGAATGTTGCCGGCGTGCCGGGAAGAGTTGCCGCCTTTGCCGGGAAGTGTTCCCGGCGTGCCGGGAAAAGCTCCCGGCGCGTGCACTTGCATACGCGGAGCGCAATTAGAGCTATAATCGGGGTGAATCCAGTTTTTCAGGAGCGAACGCTATGGCCTTCCGCTTAGTTCAGCCCAACTACCTGCCCACCGGCTACGATGCCCGCAACGCTTGGCTGGGGACCTTCGCCAACGCGCTGCCCGGTTTCGCCGATGCGCTTGGCGTGACGCCCGCCCAGGTCGCGCAGGTGCAGGGTGCATCGCAGCAGTTCAGCTACTTGCTGACGCAGCTCATCCCCACCGCTCGCGCCTACTCCAAAGGGCTGACCGCGCTGATGGAAGAGTTCGACACCGACTCCGCCCCGCAGCTCATCACCTACCCGTCCTTCAACGCGCCGCCCGCGCCCGTGCTGACGCCTGGACTGAGCACCGGCCTGTTCAACATGGTGACGGATTTGGTTTCCTCCGTCATCCTGCCCTCGCCTGCGCTGACCGCCGCCATGAAGACCGCTCTGGGCTTGGACCCCATCGCGCCGCCTGCTCCGGGCCAGACGCTTATCCGCGACGCCGAGGCGATGCCAGGCGGACAAGTTGATCTCACGATGACCAGGGGTGGCGCCAAGCAGATCATCATCGAGGCGCGGCGGGCCGACGAGAGCGACTTCATCATGCTCGACAAAGTGGTGGCCAACCACTACGTGGACACCCGCCCCAACCAGACGCCGGGCCAGAGCGAAGTGCGCCAGTACCGCGTGCGCGGCTCCGACGGCTCGCAGGCCACCGGCCAGTACTCGCCGGTCGTCACGGTCGCGACTCAGGTCTGAGGTGGGCCCTGCGCCGCCTTTCCTGCTGCTATCTTCGGCACCAGGTCTTTTGTTTCTGCTACGGCTTCGCAGGCCCGGCGGGGGCGATGGCAGTTGGTGCCGGCAACGTCGGGGGCGGCGGGAGCTGGCCTGGCTGCGAGGGGCGCGGGCTATGATGTGCGCCGGGCCGCCACAAGTACTTGCGGAGAATTATGAACCAGAATCCACCACACAATCGCCTGCGCGGTTCGCTGCCCAAGATCGGCATCCGGCCCACCATCGACGGGCGGCTCGGAGGCGTGCGCGAGTCGCTCGAAGAACAGGTCATGGAGATGGCGCGCGCCACTGCCGAGCTGATCCAGAGCAGCATCAAGCACGCCTGCGGGCTGCCGGTCGAGGTAGTGCTCGCCGACTCGACCATAGGAGGAGTTTCTGAAGCCGCCCTGTGCGCCGAGAAGTTCGCGCGCGAAGGCGTCGGGGTGTCGCTGACGGTCACGCCGTGCTGGTGTTATGGGTCGGAGACGATGGATATGGACCCGCTGACGCCCAAGGCTGTGTGGGGGCTCAACGGCACCGAGCGTCCCGGCGCGGTGTACCTGGCTGCGGTTCTGTCGGCGCACGCGCAGAAGGGGCTGCCCGCCTTCGGCATCTACGGGCGGGACGTGCAGGACTCGCTTGAGCAAGGCGGCATTCCCGAGGATGTGCAGCAGAAAATTTTGCAGTTCGTGCGCGCGGGCCTGGCCGCCGCGACCATGAAGGGCACGTCCTACTTAGCCATGGGCGGCGTCTCGATGGGCATCGCGGGCTCGATTGTTGATCACGAGTTCTTCCAGGAGTACCTCGGGATGCGCAACGAGAGCGTGGACATGAGCGAGTTCACGCGCCGCATCGCGCGTGGCATCTTCGACCACGAGGAGTATGAGCGCGCGCTGGCGTGGGTCAAGGCCAACTGCAAGGAGGGGCTCGACTGGAACGATGAGGCACACCAGCGCAGCAGAGAAAGCAAAGATGGCGAGTGGGAAACCTCAATCAAGATGGCGCTGATCGCGCGGGACCTGATGAACGGCAACCCTCGCTTAGCTGCGCTGGGCTTTGCCGAGGAAGCCGGGGGCCACAACGCACTCGCCGGGGGCTTCCAGGGCCAGCGCCAGTGGACCGACCACGCGCCCAACGGCGACTTCCTGGAGGCCATGCTCAACACTTCCTTCGACTGGAACGGCCTGCGCCAGCCTTACACCATCGCCACCGAGAACGACGCTCTCAACGGCGCCTCGATGCTGTGGGGCCACCTGCTTAGCGGGGGAGGCGCGCAGCTCTTCGCAGATGTTCGTACGTACTGGTCGCCTGAAGCGGTCAGGCGCGTGGCCAAGTACGAGCTGGAAGGGTTTGCGAGCGGCGGCTTCCTGCACCTCATCAACAGCGGCCCGGCGGCCCTGGACTGGACGGGGCAGCAGGGAAAAGATGGCGAGCCGTGCGTCAAGCCGTGGCACGAGGTCTCCCCCGAGGAGGCGCAGCAGTGCCTTGCAAGTACTTTGTGGTGCCCTTCGATGGGCGAGTATTTCCCCGGCGGCGGCTGGAGTACGGATTTCACCACGCGCGGCAAGATGCCGGTCACGATGTGCCGCCTCAACCTGGTAAAGGGGCTGGGGCCGGCGCTGCAAGTTGCCGAGGGCTGGACCATCGAGCTGCCCGAGGCCGTGCACAAGACGCTGGACGAACGCACCAACCCGACCTGGCCCACGACGTGGTTCGTGCCCAACCTGACCGGCGCGGGTGCCTTCAGCGATGTGTACAGTGTGATGAACGCCTGGGGCGCCAACCACGGCGCGCTGAGCTACGGGCACATCGGCGGTGACTTGATCTCGCTGGCGTCTATCTTGAGGGTGCCCGTCGAGATGCACAACGTGCCCAGAGAACGAGTCTTGCGCCCTTCAAGCTGGAACCGCTTCGGCTCGATGGACGCCCAGGCGGGCGACTACCTCGCCTGCCGCACCTACGGCCCGCTGTATCGCTGAGGCGGCTTGAGTCGCCGGGCCGGGCGGGTTGCTGCAAGTACTTGCGGGCCTGAAGATGTTTGCGCCAACGGTTCGCCGGCTGGCAACGGGTCTTGAACTTGCAGCAGGGCGCGCGAGAACGATTTCAAAGGAACGAGATGAACATCAAGACCAGGAAGCAGGGCATGGCGTGGGCGCTGGGGCTGAGCGCGGTTGTGATCGCGAGCGGCTCGCTGGTGCGGGCGCAGGACAGCACAGGCGCTCCGGCCAGCGGCGCGAAGGGTGAGGCGGCCAACGCGGTGACGGGCTCAACCACCGATACCACGACCGAGACCACCGAAACCGACGACGCCAAGATGGACAAAGGCGGCAGCCCGAGCATGGAGCGCGGGGAGGGCTCGAAGATGGGCGGCGACATCAGCGGCATGAGCGATATGCGCTCGAAGAACGCCGCGATGCTGATCCAGACGCTGAGCGAGGAGAAGACCGAGATCGCGGCTCTGGCGGCTCAGCAGGCCAAGCTCAGGCAGCTGGGCGGGCGCGAGAACCGCCACCTGGCCACGATGTGGGGCCGCATGATCGCCGAGCACAAGGCGGGCGGCCCGACCTTCATGCGCCTGATCAAGCAAAACGGCGGCGACCCCAACGCAGCTCATGTGCTCAAGCCCGCCGTGCTGGGCACGCGCCAGGAGATGGTGGACGCCACGCACAAGGATCACCAGGCCGCCGTGATGACCTCGCAGATGCGCTTCGCCATGACCAACTCGGGCGCGGTCAAGCGCGCCATGCACATGAGAGGCAACCTGGCGCGCAAGCACCTGCGCCAGATGGCCCCGTATCACATGATGCGCAGCATGATGAAGATGGATAAGATGAGCGTCCAGGGCTAAGAGCCTATCCAGAAAGTGAGAGACTGTGGTTTATGTCTGATTCACGCGAACGTTCGCGAGTGGGGGAGTTGCCCACGATGTGGGAAGTGGATGATGAGTTGTGGGGGTTGT
>JAABUK010011454.1_pt1 | contig 11556 bp, 14 predicted proteins | sample 5559141 | NCBI WGS metagenome assembly JAABUK01 (sample SAMN10711869, study PRJNA513367) | rock metagenome | isolation source: Antarctica rocks | place: Antarctica: Victoria Land, Pudding Butte nord | collected 2016-01-03 | reverse complement strand
CTACCAGAACCCCGAGCGTGATCAGCAGATCACGAGGGCGCGCGAGGCCGGGATGACGATCGGCCTCTACCATTACATGTTCGAGGCATCGAGCGGGGGCGGCGACGTGGCGCGGGAGTTTGCCAACTTCAAGGCGGCGGCACAGCCGTATGCGCTGCCGGGCACGACGCTCTGGCTCGACTGCGAGGACTGGCCGAGCATGATCGGCTTCACCGGCTCGGTCTGCCAATTCATCCTCGACTTCGCCGCGCTGTGCCGGGCCGAGTTCGGCTGCCCCTGCGGCGTCTACACGGGCAGCTACTACATCCTCGGGACGGACATGCGCGGGGATCGCCGCCTCGCCACGCTGCCGCTCTGGATCGCCTCCTGGCAGGATGTGGTGCCGGGGTCGCAATATCTCGCGCCGTGGGATCGTGCGGCGGTCTGGCAGAACGACGCCTATACGACCGTGGCGGGGCAGCAGACCGACACGGACGTCTTCTTCGGCACGCGCGAAGATTTCCAGGCGCTCGGGGTGCCGTTCGTCGCGGCGACCGTGACCGACCAAATTGCCAAGGGGATCAACGTGGTCGGGGAGCCGCACCCGGACGGGATGCTGAGTCCGGTCACGGCGACGTTCCTGAACCCCGACGAGCCGGGCCAGGGTATCCCGTACAAGCTCGGGCTGTGGGTCTGGAATCCCGAGGAGCGGAAACATTACTACGGCGAGTGGGAAATGGGCGCATACAAGCCGTGGCAGGAGTTGGGCTGATGGAAGCACGCAGCAAAGGCAAACCGCCCGGACTCAGCAATCCCGATCCCGTGCCCTGCCTGCTCGGGATCGACCCCGCGACCGGCTATCTGGCGTTCGTCCGCCTGGACGTGCAGGGCAGTCACGCGGCCCAAATATGGCACCAACGGGACGGTTGGTTAGCCGCACAGCCATTCCCTGCCGGTGTCTCGCCCGCCGGGGGTTGGATAGGTTACCTCCATGATGGCCGTGTGAAAATCGTCACGACCGATTGGCATAGTCAGGAGTCCGTGGTCCTGGACCTCGGGCCGCTACCGCAGTAGGAGGATCGCCATGACCGCCGCCACCACATCAACCGCCACCGCCGCCGTGATCGCCGCGCTCTCCCTGCTGATCTCCTCGGGGCTCCTGGGGACGCTCTGTGTCTACTTCCGCCGCCTGGTGGAGGCGAAGATCGGGGCCGAGCATACCGCGCAGGCGATCGCCGTGACGGGCGAGGCCGTGCGCGCCGCCGAGCAGATCGGGCGCACCCACGGCCTCGACCCGCAGACGAAGTACATGGAGGCGGCCACGCGGGCGCGGTCATTCCTGGCCGAGCACGGGATCGACATCGGCGATGGGGAGTTGCGGACGCTGATCGAGGGAGCGGTCACGCAGATCAAGCAGGCCAACGCCGCCGCGAGCGCGGGACCGGGCGTCGTCCTGACCGGCGACAACCCGCAAGTCAACAACGCGCTGCCCGCGCCGCCGGTGCCGAGCGGCCCGTCGCCGGAGCAGGTCATCGCGGCGATCACCACGGCGCTCGCGGGGGTCTGGACGGTGGCGCCCGTGGAGACCGTGCCCGTCGCGGCCAGCGCCGTGCAGCCGGTGCCGCCCGGCGCAACCACCAGTTAGCCGCTCTCGGAGCACACGCCGAGGGCGGCTCCTTCCTCATAGGAGGCGCAAGCCTCCACCTCCCTCCCCTCCTCCCTCCCCTCCTCCCTCCCCTCCTCCTGCCCCGGCGCTGATCCGCAGCGCCGGGGCTTCGTGCGCCCGCGCCAGATCGCCCCACAAAGGGGCTTGACATGTCATAGCGTTAGTGCTATTATATATACATGGAAGGGACACGAGTCCCAGGGAGCGAGGAGACAAAACAATGAGCGCCACCACCATCACCTACGACTTCCTGCAGCACATGACCAGCGGCGACATCTTCGCGGTGACGTTCGGCGAGGGCCAGCAGGTGATCGCCTCGGTCGGGCCGATCGCACACCGCGACCTCACCCACGATGCCGGCGACTTCTCGCACAACATGACCAGCGAGGACAACGACTGGTTCAACGCCGGCGATGAGTTCCGCCTGCTCGAAGGGGCGGAGTTGGCGCAGATGATCGGGGTGGCTAACGAGGGAAAATAGTTACCACCGAAGAGGCCGCGCGCCTCCTCGGTGTCAAGCCAGGCACGATCCGCAGTTACGCCGCACGCGGCATCCTGCACCCCGACAAGCGCAGCCCACGCATCATCCTCTACCACCGCGCCGAAGTTGAACGACTCAAAGCCCACCCACCGAAACGCACCGGACGACCGCGCAGCCAGGAGGAATGATGCCACCCCGGCGGGGCGCTCGCCTTGTGGCCGGTAGCGGGGTGTGCGCTGCACAACACACCACAAAAACTCACCCCGTTCCCGGTGATGTCCATAAACGGCAGATAGCCCAGAATGCTGCTCTCGCTGACGATCGTCTCGATCACGCCGCGCAGCAGGAGATCCTGGGTCAGCTTCCCGGCTTCGATCAGGGTGAGGGCCATGTGGGATCACCTCCGTGTAATAGTGGGCGAAGTGGGCCAGTAGGCGAAGTGGGCCAGGGGGTAGAGTGGATGAATGGATGCGCGGGGAGCTGGGGGGTGAGGCGCGGTGGGGGATGCCCGCGCCTCGTCGCTCCTTTACTCGCCCACGCGCCCACGCGCACCACTATGCCCACTCGCCGCCAATCCCACCGCGATCTTCCCCTCGGGCGAGAGGCCGTCGTAGCGGGTGGTGTCCGGGGCGCGGACGGAGCCGCCGCGTGGGATGCCGGCGGTGTGGCCGCGCGTGGCGGCCTCGCTGATCCGCGACCAGGCGGCGCGGGCGGGGCCGACGCTCGCCAGGAGCGCCGCGAAGGTGTCCCCGGCGAGCAACTCCGGGACCGCCTGGGGGTGCGCGGCGATCAGGGCGTCGCGCAATTGCACCAGCTGGTCGGGATTCAGGTCGCCGAGCGGCGCGGGGTCGTTCGTCGGGGGCGGGGGTGCCTCGTCGGGATGGGGGGTCGGGGTGCGGGTCGTCTCGTCCAACTGCGCCTCCTGCTGGCTGCCGCGTCCGCGCCGCACCGATCGGCGGCGTCTATCTGATCGGACCCGTCGAACGGCGCGATCAGTGCCAGATCGCGCACGAATTGGTCTGTGGGGAGGGTTGTGGGGTGGGGCAGGGGCGATGCGGCGGCTTCGGGCGTGGTTCGTGCTGGTGGCGGTGCGCGTGTCACCTGGTGGCCCGGGCACAATTCCGGCGCGGGATGGCGGCGTAGCGGCGCGGCGATCGGGCGACAAAGAAGCAGGGAGGGCCTCGCCCTCCCTGCTCGGCGCGTTCAGTTGTACCCCGCTGGCGGGGGGCATCGATCAGCGCCCCGCCAGGATGCGCCGCCCGAACTGCCCGAGCAGGATCATGTACGGGTTCGGGTTCTCAGGGTGGTACTCGAAGCGCGCCCGCTCGAAATACTGCACCTGATACTGCTTGCCGTCTTCCAGTGTCTCGGTGAGCGTCTCGGTCAGCGGATACCCAAACTGCGTGACCCCACCGTAGACCGACCAGTAGGTGGTGAACCGGGCGTTGATATTGTGGCCCGTCTGCACGAAATACCAGTCTGCGGCCTGCGGGGCCACCGCCGGGTCGACGGGGTGGATGCGCCGCCCGAACTGCCCGAGGAGGACATCGTACGGCGCGGGCTGCTCGGGGTGCGCCTCCAGCCGCACCCGCTCGAAATACTGGACCAGATAGACCTTCCCGTCCTCCAACTGCTCGGGGAAGGGGCTGCTGAGCGGGTAGCCGTTGATCGGCAGTTGCCCGTGCCCCTGCCAGTAGGTGCGGAAGGCTCCGCCGATGCAGCGCCCGGTGTCGCTGTAGCAGACGGTGTCGGCGGGCGTCGCGTCGTAGCGCGCGGTGCTGGTGCCACCGGCCGATGACAGGCCGCCGAGCAGCAGCACCGCCCCGTTGAGCAGCACCGCGCCGTGATAGGCGCGCGAGGCCGGGAGGGTGGCGGACGCCTGCCAGCTATTCGTGCTCGGTGTGTAGAGGGTGGTCGTGGCGATTGGCAGATTGCTGCTCAGCCCCACGCCGCCCGTGACCAGCACAGCGCCATCAAGGAGGAGCGTCGTGGCGAACCCGACGCGGGCCGGGCCGACCGTCCCCGCGCTCGTCCAGCCGTTCGCCTGCGGGTCGTAGCGCTCGGCGGTCAGCTGCCCGGCGGCCTGCCAGGTGTTGGCGGCGGGGCTGAAGATCTCCGCGCTGGCGAGCGGGTCCGACCCGGCATTCTCGGAGTTGACGGTCTTGGAGATGGCCCCGCCGACGACCAGTACGCGGCCATCGGGGAGCAGCGTCGCGGTGTGCCGCGAGCGGGCTTGCGCGAGCGGGGCCAGCGCCGTCCAGGCGTCGATCGCCGGATCGTAGCGCCCGACCTGCGCGAGGGTGGCGATCGGCTGGCGCGGGCTGAGCGAGCCGCCGCTGCCGCCGACGACCAGGATCGTGCCGTCGCGGAGGGTGGTCAGCGTGTGCTCGCCGCGCCCATCGGGCATGTCGTTCCCCTTGACCCAGGTGCCGGTGCGCGGGTCGAGGCGCACGACCTGTCTGGTCGGGGCATACGGATCGTTGGCGAAGGTGGTGGGCGCGCCACCGACCAGGAGCGCCCCGCCATCCTGCAAGGCGAGCAACGTGCCAGCGCCGTACTTGCGGTCGGGGAGCGCGGTCCAGGTGTCGGCGTCGCGCGTGCTGATGGCCGCGCGCTCCCTGGACACCACCAGCACCCGCCCGTCCGCCAGCAGGACCGCCCCCGCTCCGGGCGAGTAATCGCCGGGGAGGGTGCCCGCGCTCTGCCAGGTTGCGGCGGCGGCGGGGGGGGAGCCGAATGCGCCGCCCCCGAGGGTGAGCGCCACCAGCAGCGCCACCAGGGCGAGCGGCAGGGGTCGGCGCGGCGGGCGTTGGCGTCGGTATGCCTGCGACGTGGCGATTCGCGCTTGCTGGGCGGCGATCTGCGCCTGGACGCGCGCGCGTAGGGTGGCGTGATCGCGGTCGGTCGGCATCATCCCACCCCGGATCTTCTGTTGTCTGCGGCACAGTTGCCATCACGAGCGTAGCGATAGTGCGTAGAAGTGTCTATCGGGCGTTCGGGGGAGATGAGGAGTAGACATCACCGCGCCCTCGCTGTGCGGTATCGCTGCGGCGGGCGTGCTGGCGAGCGCTGCTGCCCTTGCCCCGCGTCCAGCGCGAACGCGCCTGACTGTAACGGCGCGGCGACCAGCCCTGAGCGCTCATCGATCGCGGCGCGCAGGCCACGCACGGGGTTTCCACCCGCGCATTTGTGCGCCACCGTGTAGACCGCTACCGTACGATCTGTTATGGTGTGGCCCTATTGGTGTCTCGGTGCCAGGACTCACCCTGGCCGAGCTGCTAGTACCGTTGCCGGCAACCCCGTACGGGGGAGCCCCGGTCTAGCCGCTCGCCAAGGGGGCACCATGTCCGGCACCGCCACACCTCACACCGCCAATCTCCTGCTCGCCGCCCTCCCGTCCGAGGAATATGATCGCCTCTTGCCGGACCTCACCGTGCTCGCGCTCGCTTTGCGGACGATGCTGCATGAGGCCGACGCGCCGTTCGACGCGGTCTACTTCCCGCTGACGGGGGTGGCGTCGGTGACGACGCTGATGGCCGATGGGGGGATGGTGGAGGTCGGCACGATCGGGCGCGAGGGGATGACCGGCCTCCCCGCCTTCTTCGGGGCCTATATCAGCCCGCTGCCTGCCTTCGTGCAGGGCGCGGGCGACTTCGTGCGGCTGCCGATCGCCCCCTTCCACGCGGCCGCTGCGGCCGGCACGGCCCTCCATACGCTGCTGCTGCGTTTCGCCCATGCCTACTACATCCTGGCGGCGCAGTCGGCGGGGTGCAACCGCCTCCACCCGATCGCCCAGCGGTGCGCGCGCTGGCTGCTGCTGACCCAGGACCGCGTCGGGCTGGCGACCTTCCCGCTCAGCCACGAGTTCCTCGGCTATATGCTCGGCGTGCGGCGGCCCAGCGTCACGATCGCGATGGGTGCCCTCCAGCGCGCCGGGCTGCTCACCTACCATCGGGGCATCGTCACGATCGTCGATCGCCCCGGTTTGGAGGCGGCGAGTTGCGAATGCTACGCGATCATCCGCCGGGCCTTCGACGAGCTCCCGCAGCCCGCACACCTCGCAGACGGTAAATAGCGTACTGACGTGCGGCCTCCTCTTCGCTACGCTTCCTCCATAGTAGAGAGGAAGCGCGATGCGAACACACCTGACCATATCCTCGCCGACCGATGCCGATATGTTCCCCGTGGACTACACCTGCGTCGCCTGTGGCGTCGTCGGTCCCGCCGCGCTCGTCGCCAGCCCCGGCGATGGCGAGTCGCCGCACACCCTCTGCGCCGACTGCGCGCGCGACCGCGAGCACCTGCGCGCCCTCATCCGCGCGGTTGGGGTGCGGGCGGTGGTGGCGCAGGCTATGTCGCACGCGGGTCGCGCGGCGTGAGCGCGCCCGGACGAGCGGTGTCTGCGTCGGCGCGGACGCACCTGGCTCCCGCCGTGCGCCACGCCGCGCTCCAATATCGCTGCGCCCTGCGCGCGCACGAGCGCTACCTGACTGTGCTCCTCGCGCGCTACGATGGGCCGTTGCGCGCCGCCTGGGTGGCGGAGCGGGAGCGCGTACGCGCCGCGCTCGCCGTCCAGTAAGGCTATTCGTCGGCTGCCCCTGGCCTTGCGATATGCACCCGCCGAGCGGACCGGCCCCATGCTGCTCCGACCGAGCGGGACCGACCGGGGGCCACAGCCAGCGGAGGCCACGCCGCCCCAGCACGCACGGTAAATCGCGTACCGACGCCAGAAATGTGCCGTGGTACGCTGTTGACGGAGGAGTGTGTGCATGGCGATGATCCAGCCGAATATGCCGGTCGTAACGGCGCGCTGTACGGCTTGTGGCACCAGCGGTCCGCCGACCGTCTATGCCTGCCCGGATGATGGCCGTACGCCCATCGCGTTATGCCCCGCCTGTGCCCGTGACCCCGCGCAGTTACGCGCGCTGATCCGGGCGCTCAGGCTGGGAACGGCATCGCTCGGGCAGGGGTCGGTCACGTCCGGTCCTTGAGCGCACGCCGCCGACACGGTGACATCGTGGCGCACATTTTGCCTTCACGTCTGCTGCGGCCGCTCGTGGGTCGTTTGCGCGCGTGAAAGATTCCGCCGATGTCCTCGCTGATCGTGATCGCCGAAGACGATGCTGATATCCGCGCCATCCTGGCCGAAGTGCTGGAAGGGGAGGGGTATCGCGTCCTCGATGCGGCCGATGGTGCGGCGGCGCTGGACCTGGTGGAGCGCGCGCAGCCCGATCTGCTGCTGACCGACAACATGATGCCCTACCTGCTCGGCACCGAATTGATCGCGCACATCTATGCCCGTCGGGGGCATACGCTCCCGATCATCCTCCTGAGCGCCGCGCCGCCCGGCACCGTCCCGGCCCCGGCGCGCTTCCTCGCCAAGCCGTTCGACCTGACGCAACTGCTCGATCTGGTTCGTAGTCTGCTGGCCGGTGCCTGAGCGCCCCCCTGGTGCGTGGGCTGCGGCCCGTGTAGCGAGGGAATATCATGCAAGTCGCCGTCACCAACAAACGCCGCCTCACCACCGACAAGGCCCCGGCGATCTATATCGGGCGTCCCTCCCCGCTCGGCAATCCGTTCAAGATGAGCAAGACGATCGGGCGCGAGGAGATGATCGCGCATTACGCCGCGTGGCTCGATGCGCGACTCGCCGAGCCGGACTCCGCCGCCTCCGGCGAGATGGCCCGCTTGCGTCTCATCCTGGCGGAGCGCGGCGAGCTCACCCTGGTCTGCTGGTGCGCGCCCCTCCCCTGCCACGGCGACGCCATCCGGGAACGCCTCCTGGGTCTCGCCTGAGCCACGCATAATTCCCGCAGTCAACCCGGCACCCGCGCTATCGGCGCGTAACCCCCCTGGCGTATAGCAAAAGTGCGGTTGGTGCTGTCTGCCATCCCGTCCTCTCGCCCGCGCGGTGAACAGCCGCGCGGGCTTTGCCGTGTCGGCTGCGGCCATCCGGCGCGCGTGTGCGATCCGAACGTCGGCCGTGCGGGGCGACCCCTCCTGTGTGCGGCGACCTGTCTGCTTTCCTGCCGGTCGGGCGGTACGCTGCCAAGTCAGGACCAAAGTACTGACGGCGCGAGGTTCTCGCGATGACGAATGTGAGCGATAATCGCAGCGACCACCGCTTACGTAGCACTCGCTGGATGCGCGTCGTGTGGCGGCATGACCGATAGATGGATCGCCTCCGGCCCGTTACAGCCCTGGTATGCCAGCGCGCGGCGCGGAGTGCGGGGCAAAGAGGGGCGACGATGCAGAGCTGGCGCGCGGAATACGACACGATCATGGCGGACACCGCGAGCGATGCGGCGACGAAAAGCGCGCGGTTGCGCGCGCTCGGGGACACCGTGCGCGCGGCACCCGCTGGCGACCCGGCGCTCGCCGAGCTGATCGCCGTCAGCCTCCTGGCGGTGGAGAGCGACCGCCTGACCGCCGCGCAGGACACCCCCGCCCCGCCGCCCATACGGCAGCGCTGAACAGGGCGCTCTGCCCGCGCGTGCCAGCCTTTGCTGCCCTTTCCGGTGGTCGGGCGCAGCGCCGTCCCGTCGGGCCGCAACAGGTCATCTGGCACGACCGCCCTGGGTCTGCCACGCTGCGTCGTACCGCAGGAAGAGCGGCGCGTCCTCCAGCAGCCCGGCGAGGCGGTGCGGGTCGCGCGCGGGATCGCGGTCTCGTTCGTGGCTCACGTCGCCATTTCCTCGCCGGTCGGCATCGCGGTCGACCCGGCGGCCAGCCGCGCGTACACCGCGAATAACAATGGCGGCACCGTCTCGGTGATCGACACCACGACGAACACCGTCCTCACCACCATCACGGTCGGGTCCGGACCGAAGACGGTGAAGTTGAACACCGCGACCCATCGCGCCTACGTGACGAACAGCAACACCAACACCGTCTCGGTGATCGACACGACCACTGAGACCGTCGTCGACACCATCACGGTCGGGAGCGAGCCGACCGGCCTGGAAGTGAACCCGCAGACCAACCGGGTCTACGTGTCGAACCGGAACGACCGGACCCTCTCGGTGATCGACACGACCGGCGATGTCAACAGCATCGTCACCACCATCTCCGGCATCGGGGACGAGACCGCCGACATCGCCATCAATCTCCAGTTCAACCGCATCTACGCGGTCAACGCCGGGAATGGCGACATCTCGATCATCGATGGCGCGACCAACACCATCATCGGCAGCGTCTTCATCACCAGCAACACCAACAGCCCGTTCGGCATCGCCATCGACCAGGCGACCGGGCTGCTCTACGTCGCCGACGCACGAGACAACACGATCGTCGTGATCGGCCCCGGCCCGACCGCCGTCAACGGCGACAACGCCACGGCGACCTTCGGCGACGCCAGCGTCACGCTGACCGCCACCGTCACCTCCGCCCAGACCGGCGGCGTCAACGAGGGCACCGTCACCTTCACCGTGCGTCGCGCGGATAACAGCGTCCTCGGCACGGCGACCTCCGGCCCGGTGGTCAACGGGGCCGCCAGCGCCACCTTCGCCCTGCCCTCCGGCACGGGCGGCGGCACCTACAGCGTGGTGGCGCAGTACAACGCCACCTCGCCCACCTTCGCGGGCAGCGTCGACGCGACCCCCGCGACCCTGACAGTCAACCGGGCGGCGCAGACGATCACCTTCGCCCAGCCCGCGAATCGCAACCCCAACGACGCGCCGTTCACGGTGAGTCCGACGACCACGTCGGGCCTGCCGCTCACCATCGACGCCGCCGGGCCGTGCCTCGTCAGCGGCACCACCGTCACGCTGGCCGGGCAGAGCGGCACCTGCGCGCTCACCGCCCGCCAGGCCGGTGACGCCAACTACCTGCCCGCCACGGCGACCCGCACCTTCCAGATCGGGGCCGGGTCCGCCATCATCGCCAGCGCGTCCGGCAACGGCACGGTCAGCCCGGCGGGCACGACGGTCTACGGCAACGGCACCGTCGCCAGCTACACCGCCACGGCGGCGGCGGGGCAGACCTTCACCGGCTGGACGCTCGATGGGGCCTATGTCGGCTACGCCAACCCGCTGACCATCACGGTCAACAGCAGCCACGCCTTGGTGGCGACGTTCGTCGCCACCCCGACCTTCAGCGACCTCGGCCCGCTGAGCGCGGCGGACCGGCAGGCGATCACCTTCCTGGCGGCGCGCGGCATCGTCAACCCGGCGGGGATCAACGGCAGCGGCCAGTTCCAGCCGGGCGGCGACGTGGCCCGCGCCGAGGTGGCCGCGTTCATCGCGCGCGCCTTCGGCTGGGAGAACGAGTTCCACGCCAACACCTTCCCGGACCGCTGCGTGCCGGGGAACACGACCAACTGCATCGACGCGAAGCTGTGGAATGATGTCGCCGCCCTCAAGGACTACGGCATCGTCGGCGGCTACACCGACCCGGCGACCTGCCAGGCCGGCGGGACGACCGCGCCGTGCTACCTGCCGCGCGACGGCGTGCAGCGCGTCCAGGTGGTCAGCATCGTGGCCCGCGCGTTCATCAAGACGCCGGACCTGCGCCCGACCGGCTTCTGGGACCGCCTGGCGGCCGACACGGCGCAGTACACCAACGTGGGGACCGAGGGGACGCAGCGTTCCGACCTGACCACCTACCGCGCCAACGCGGGGGAGCTCCCGGGTCAGGGCGACAGCGCGACCTTCGTGAACCCGGGCGGGAATAGCACCCGGCTGTTCGTCATCCAGGTGCTCTACCAGGCGTACAACGCCCAGTTCGGCGTCGACCGCGTCCCGTAAGGTTCTCGTCCGTAGACGCCGCTAGACGAAGCGCTGGCCCCGGCATCGTGCCGGGGCCAGCGCGCGTATGGGCCTTGCTCGTCGCCGGGCGTCGCGCAAAACAGTGGGCCGCAGCACAATTGCTGCGGCCCACGCGCGTGAAGGCGCGATGCGGCTGTCGGCGTGGACCCGCTTGCGGCAGCGGGGGAAGTCGCGTATGGCGCCGCGCCCGCCCTCGTCCCGCTCGCCCCGGTGGCGCGAGCGGGATGACGTATCGCGCGCGTCGCTCGCTAGTAGGAGGAAGACTCGCCGGCGGCGAGCTGCACCCGCTCGGCGCGCGCGCGCCCCGGATTGCGGGGATCGGTGCCCGCCGTGTACTCGACGCGCTGCCCCTGGCGGAGCGAATCGAAGGTCGCGCCGCCCTCGACGGAGCTGCTGTGGAAGAAGAGATCCTGCCCGCCGTCATCCGGCGCGATGAAGCCGAAGCCCTTGTCGTCGCGGATGGTCTTGATGGTGCCCTGGGTCATGGAGTCGGTCCTTTCGTTTCCCTCACCCTTTCAGCATAGCACAGGATCGGCTTTTTGACATAATTATGCGTCAGGGTGGTATGCTTGCCGCATGAGGCTAGACAGTGTGTCGCCCTCGTCGCCGCCAGGACCACCGCGCGGGGCTGGCGGGTCAGCCAGCGCGTGTATGTCCGGGTCGTG
>JAABUK010011452.1_pt1 | contig 11557 bp, 1 predicted proteins | sample 5559141 | NCBI WGS metagenome assembly JAABUK01 (sample SAMN10711869, study PRJNA513367) | rock metagenome | isolation source: Antarctica rocks | place: Antarctica: Victoria Land, Pudding Butte nord | collected 2016-01-03 | reverse complement strand
TTCGCGTTTATTTAAATTGATTTATAATTATTTAATAGTTAATAATAAAAATAATTCAAATATAAAAAATTATATTAATTATTAAGTCTGATGCAGCTAATTAAAAAAAATTATAAGTTTTGAGATGATTTCTTCAAAAATTGTTTTTTTGGGATCATTGCGCAGTCTATATATCACACTCTGAATAAGAATAATTTTGAGAGAGAATTACTAATACAGATCATATCTTTTTAAAAGTCAATACTTCTGACATATTTTATAAAAACAGAAAGAAATTTCAAGTCTTCTTAATTTAAATTAATATATATATTTGATTTAATATTCAGAAGCTGAAAATAATTAAAGTTAAGATAATATTCGCAGTTACTTATCTCAGAAATAAAGTCTTTAATTAATTTGAATTCTATTTAATAGATTATTTGAAAAAGTTGATTGAAGATAAGAAAGAGAAAATAAAAAGAATCTTCGCTAGCTATTTTTATTTTAAGAAGTGTATTAGACAAGTGTATAAAGAAGTGAATAAAGAGTAAACTGCTAAATAAGAAGTTTAGAAACTTCGATAGATAGACTTAGTAATAGAATATATATTCAAGTTTTAATAGATTATATTACAAATTAAGTGGAATAATATAATATTTATAATAAAATATTATCTAGAACTGAAGAATTTGATTAAGAATAAGCTGACTAGAATTAAAAGACTAGATAAACTAGAGAGTCTAGTTGACATGTTTATTAAGATAGACAATTATCTGTATAAAAGATAGATAGAAAAAGAATAAGAACAACTTCAAATATTTATTTTCGGAAAATATTACAAGAAAGAATATTAATTTAAACAAATTTGATATTCTTAAGAAATGAATTTAAATATCACGAATTAAAGAAAGTTTGAAAAGAAATTTAATTAAGATAAACTCTCTTTAATTTAGCGAGAAAAGTAAATAAAAAAGAACTTATATCTTTATTATAAGAAATCTAAATACTGAATTAATAATTGCCTCAATAAATAATAGTTGCACGCGATCTTGAGAGAATTGACGGAATAGAGAACAAACAAATCAGATAATATATAAGATGTTAGCTGCGTTAATATTGAAATATTGATGTTAAAAACAGTTATTAAATCATTTGAACAGATTTATAATTAAAAACTTATAAAATTATCTCATATCTATTTATTCTGAACTGTTTATTATAACAATTAATGCGTTATTTATAGATTAGACAAGAATAACTTAGAATAATATCTCAAGAAACTTAGATAGAAGAAGACAAAATAATTATTAAACATTATCTTCAAAATATTTCAGAAGCAAGTATTAAGTAATCTTAAGTATAATAAGAATTATATAAAAATAATTATTAAATTCTGGAAATTAGTGTTGTATATAAATATAAATTGCAAGTTGAAATCTTAATATCAGCACAAGATATATGCACTCGAGAAAACATTTCAAAGAATTAAGTTGAAACTATAATTGAAGATATGTCGCACAGAGAGCTGTTCAAATCAGAATTAGAAACAGATTTATTATTATTAAGATAGTAATCTTCAAGAAGTGATTAATTTATATAAGATTGATATTTCAGCTTATCTCAAAGAGATTTAAAGCGCAAGTATGACATAAATTCAAGAATTAGAGAAATTAGAGATAGTAAGAGTTATTTGTGATAAAGAGTATCGCAACTCTTATAAGTTATATGCACACTTTTCGTGCGATAAATGAGAATATTATTTTATAAAAGAAGAATATACTTATTTCAGAAACTATTAATTTAAAGAGTTAAAAAACAAGAAGATTTTTTGCGTTAGAAATCTAATAAAGAATCTTTTCTCAGATCTCAAAAACTAGTCGCTACTAATGCTTATTATATATAATATATAATCTTACAGAAATATATTGAACAGTAAAAAGTCAAGATTATAATAGATTCTAAAGCTATTGAAAACTATATCTTTTCAGTATATGTGACTTGCTCTCATCTATCTACCTGAAAAAAAGACAAATTTTATTACTTAATATTAGTAGATAAAAGCTCTATAAAGCAAAATCAAGAATAAGTTAAGATAGAAACTTATTTACTTAATCTGTTTATACAATAACACATCAAAAAAATAATATTGAATATTATAGAAATCAAATATAATATTATTCTGAGTATTTTATAACTAGAAGCTTATAATTCAATAATTAGCTAAAGATAGTAGATTATCAGTTTTTCTTATTGCGTTTGTGAGATGATTATGATTACAATATCATTTATAAAGATAATATGAATAAAATCTGATAATAGATGCTTAATAAAAATAACAGAGAAATCTTCTAAGTATTTACTTAAATACAATAAATTTAAATGTTTGTTTATAAAGAATAAAAGCGTATCTGTATTATTTAAATATTAATTCTAAGATCACGAAATTCTGTTAGAATCTAGCAAGAAACTTATATATAAATTTATTTATTCTCTTTCTAAGAAAGAATTTAAGATTCTATAAGAATATCTGAACAAGAACTAAAAAAAAGAGTTTATTCAATTCTTAATTTTATCTACAGAATATTTAGTTCTATTTATTTCGAAGTTAAATAAAGAAATGTATTTATGTGTTAACTATTAATAACTAAATAATATAATAATAAAAAATTATTATATATTATCTCTTATCTCTAAACTACATAATTATATTTATGAAGCTAAGCGATTTATAACACTTGATTTATAAAGAGCATACAATCTAATAAGAATGAAAAAGAAAGAGAAATGAAAAATAATATTTCAAACTTGTTATAATTATTATAAGTATCTAATTATGCTCTTTAAATTAACAAATACTTTAATCTTCTTTTAATCTCTAATAAATAATGTTCTTAAAAAATATCTAAATCAGTTCTATATCATCTATTTTAATGACATTCTTATATATTCTGAAATTAAAAAGCAATATATTAAATATATTTAAAAGATATTTCGCGCTTTTTAGACAAAAAATCTGCTAGTAAAGATTAAGAAATATGAGTTTCACAAATAAAGTGTTAAGTTTCTTAGATTTATTCTGATAGTTATAGAGATTTAGATGAATAAATTCAAGATTACAATCATACTTAAATAATCACAATCTATATTAGTGAAGAAATTATAATTATTTCTTGAATTTGCCAACTTCTATCAAAGATTTATTATAAATTACTCAAAAATAATCATCTTATTAATATAAATAACTAGAAAGAAAGTATTCTTTATCTGAGAAATAGAAGTAGAGTCTTTGTTTTAGAAGCTGAAATAGAAATTCACAATAGCTCTTATTCTTATAATATTTGATTCTGAGAAATAGATTATATTTAAGATAAATGCATCAGATTATATTATTAATATATACATAAGTCAATCTAATAATAAAGAACAATTAAGACTTATCATCTTCTATTTTAGAAAGATGATTTTAACAAAACTTAATTATAAGATTTATAATAAAGAACTTCTAGCTATAATTATCGCGTTTAATAAATAATAAGTATACTTAGAAAGATTCAAGTATTCTATAAAAGTTTACATAGATCACAAAAATCTGTTATATTTTATCACTATTAAGATGTTAAATAGATATCAGATATAATAATCTGAGCTATTATCAGCATATAACTTTAAGATATTTTATTAAAAAGAAAATGACAATATTAAAACTAATATTTTAAGCTGCTGAGCAGATTATGTTCAAGATATTAAATCTATTTCACAATCAGTTCTACGCGAGAATACAAACGGAATAATGATATATAATTATATTATAATCACTTCAATATTTCAGATCTCTAATTAAGATTAGAAAGATTGAATTATAAGATTATACTTAAACAATTATTTATTCCGCGAAATTAAAAAGAATTTTGAAAAATATTCAGTCTTTAAAAAATAAGACAGTGGACTGATCTTATATAAAGAACTAGTATACATTATAGATTAAGTAAGAAAAATAATTATCTGACAATATTATGAGAAAGTATCTTATAAGTATTAAGAAATAGAATAAACTTTGAAATGCATTTTCAGATTCTATTATTTCTCTAAAATAAACAAAACAGTTCGACAGTAAATTACTAACTGTGATATTTATTAGAAAACCAAGCATTCTTGTCACAAATTATATGGAAAGATGCAATCTCCGAAATAATTTAAAGAAGTATGGAAATTTATTGCGCTAGACTTTATTATTAAGCTATTAATATTAAAGAATTCAATAATTAATATCAGTTATAATAGCATTCTAGTCATTATTAATAGGCTAATAAAATATATCTACTTTATTAATTATATAAAAGTATCAAATGCCGAAGATTTGATATATATATTTTTGCGAACAATATTCGCAAATTACAATATATTAGTAGAAATTATTTTTGATTGAGATAAACTATTTATTTTCAAGTTCTGAAAGTTATTGATAAATTAATTTAAAATCAAATATAAGCTATTTACAGCTTATTACTTATAAATAAATAAACAAACTGAGAGAATTAATTAAATACTGAAACAATATTTATGATATTATATAAACTATTGTCAGAATAACTGAATAATACTTCTATTACTAATACAGTTTGCGTATAATAATATCTTAGCAGTAACTGAAATATCATCTTTCTATATTAATTACAGATAAGAATTAGTTTTATATAGATAATTAAGAGAAATAAAATAACTTGCACAGAAATTGATTATTAGTATATAACTATTAATTAATCTATATCAGAAATTGATAAAAAATCTTAAGTTTATTAATTAAAGGTTTAGTATATATTACAATTCTAAGAGAATTAATAAATCAATTCTCAAAGAGAAGAATTTAGTATATTTACTTTGTCGAAATATTAAAATTAAAAGATTTAGCATTAAACTAAATCATATTATAATTAAGAATATATCGCATAGAGAGCTGTTTGAATTAAAATCAGAAATAGATTTATTATTATTAAGATAATAATTTTCGAGAAGTGATCAATTTATATAAGATTAATACTTCTACTTATCTTAAAAAGATTTAAAATATAAATATAATATAAATCTAAGAATTTGAGAAATTAGAAATAATAAGAGTGATTTGTGACAAGAAATATCATATTTTTCACAAATTATACGCGCATTTTCTCGTGCGATAAATTAGAATATTACTTTATGAAAGAGAAACATACTCATTTTCGGAACTATTAACTTAAAAAGTCAAAAAATAAGAAGACTTTTTGCGTTAAAGATCTAATAAAGAATCTCTTCTTAGATCTCAAAAACTAGTCGTTACTAATACTAGTTATATATAACACGTGATCTTATAGAAACATATTAAATAGTAAAAAGTCAAGATTATAATAGATTTTAAAGTTATCGAAAATTACGTCTTTTTAATATATATGACTCACTCTTATCTATTTATTCGAAGAAAAAACAAATTTTACTGATTAGTATTAGCAGACAAAAGTTCTATAGAATAAAATCAAGAATAAATTAAGATAGAGATTTATTCGCTTAATCTATTTATATAATAATATATTAAAAAAGTAATATTGAATATTATGAAAATTAAGTATAATATTATTCTGAGCATTTTATAACTAAAAGCTTATAATTTAATAATTAGCTGAAAATAGCAAATTATCAGCTTTTTAAATTGTGTTTATGAGATAATCGCGATTATAGTACTATTTACAAAGATAGTATAAGTAAAATCTGATAATAGATGCTTAGTAGAAATAATAGAAAAATCTTCTAAGTATTCATCTAAATATAATAAATTTAAATATTTATTTATTAAGAATAAAAACGCATCTATATTATCTAAATATCAATTCTAAAATCATAAAATTCTATTAAAATTTGATAAAAAATTTATATACAAATCTATTTATTCTCTTTCTAAAAAAAAACTTAAGATTCTATAAGAATATCTTAATAAGAATTAGAAGAAAGAGTTTATTCAATTCTTAATTTTATCTATAGAATACTCAGTTCTATTTATTTCAAAATTAAATAAAGAAATGTGTTTATATATTAACTATTAACAACTAAATAATATAATAATAAAAAATTGTTATATATTATCTTTCATCTCTAAGTTATATGATTATATTTGTGAAGCTAAATAATTTATAACACTTGATTTATGAGAAGTATATAATCTAGTGAGAATAAAAAAAGAAGAGAAATGAAAAATAATATTTTAAACTTATTACAATTATTACAAGTATCTAATCATACTTTTTAAATTAATAAACATCTTAACATTCTTTTAATCTCTAATAAATAATATTCTTAGAAAATATCTAGATCAGTTTTGTATTATTTATCTTAATAACATTCTTATATACTCTAAAATTAGAGAATAATATATTGAATATATTTAAAAGATACTTCACATCTTTTAGACGAAAAATCTACTAGTAAAGATTGAAAAGTGTGAGTTTCATAAGTAAAGTGTTAAGTTTCTAGAATTTATTCTAATAATTATAGAAATTTCGATAAACAAATTTAAGATTATAGTTATATTTAAGTAATCGCAATTTATATTAATAAAAGAATTATAATTATTTCTCAGATTCATCAACTTCTATTGAAGATTTATTATAAATTACTTGAAAATAATCATTTTATTAATATAAATAATTAGAAAGAAAGTATTCTTCATCTAAGAAATAGAAGTAGAGTCTTTATTTCAAAAGCTGAAACAAAAATTCATAATAATTCTTATTCTCACAATATTTGATTCTAAAAGATAAATTGTGCTCGAGATAAATATATTAGACTATATTATTAATATGTGCATAAGTCAATCTAATAATAAAGAATAATTAAGACTTATTATCTTCTATTTTAGAAAGATAATTTCAGCGAAATTTAACTATAAGATTCATAATAAGAAACTTCTAGTTATAATTATTATGTTTAATAAATAATAAGTATATTTAAAGAAATTCAAGTATTCTATAAAAGTTTATATAGATCACAAAAATCTGTTGTACTTTATTATTATCAAGATATTAAATAGATATTATAATAATAATAGATTCTTGATTAAAGTTCGATTGCACACTAAATCTAGCTAATATGAACTGTTCTATCTAAATCTGAACTAAAATCTTTGTAAAAAGGAAAATCATAATCATATTATACTATCTTAAGATCTGTTTGTAGTTTATCTTACTACTAGTAATCATATCTGCTGTTAAATAATAGTTATCTACTTATTATCTGCGTCTCTTCTACTTCTATTAGATATCTACTTAATTATTACTGTAACTATAAATTATTATTATCTAATTTAACTTATTATCTATTTAGTTCTAAGTATTATATCTATATCTTGTACATCTTTTGCTGATGAGATATAGATAATAGATAGATATAATATATAGCTAGAAGAAGCTTCTTACTATTAATAGTTACTATTAGCATTTCTCAGATATTAATAAGCTCTTCTTAGATTTCATTATCTTCTAACTATTTAATATCTAAATATTTATAATACGCACGCATTTATTCTACTTTGTTTTTCTTCTGTAATATAAAATAGATAGCACTTTACTTCTCTTTTTTATTATTTATATTCTTCTAGATTAAATCTAAGTAATAAATTAAAATTGCAATCTTACTTAAATTCTAAATATAGTGAAAATAGTAGTATATTTAAATTAGAATTTATTTATATATTTGTATTTTATCTACTCTTACTAGAAGAGAGATAGTGTGAATAATTACATCTTGCATGTGTAATACTTATAATATCACAATATTTTTGAAGAGAAGTTGTATTATAGAAGAAGAAGAAGAAGAAGAAGAAGAGATAAAGTGAATATAATCTCTGACTATCTTAACTTGCATTAATAATATTGTTAGATAGATTTTTAGATCTCTTAATTATTGTGAAAGAATCTTGTCTGCGTAATTCTGACGCTTTATAGATGAATAATAGAAAGATTGAAAATATAATATAATCACGCAACTATATTCTCTTAATTTAGTAGATAAGCATGCACTTATTCTTCTTTAACTACTAAACAGATCTGAAGATATTAAACTGCAGTAATACTGTGAGTAAAGTAATCCGTTTGTGTAACACGCGCGTTTTGCAGAGTTTTTGACACTCATCACAATATCACGAATTTTATTTAGTTTCCTCTCAAAGAGAGTACTCACGCTGAATATTATGAGAAGATAGAAATCTATTATTCCAACTATTATGCGCTGTTACAATGCAGCTGTCTGATGTAAGCTTATTAGAGATATTAAATAGATATTAGATATAATAATCTGAGCTATTATCAGTATATAATTTTAAGATATTCTATCAAAAAGAAAATAATAATATTAAAGTCAATATTTTGAGTTACTGAGCAGATTATATTTAAGATATCAAATTCGCTTTATAATTGATTTTACGCGAGAATATAAACAGAATTATAATATATAATTGTGCTGTGATTGCTTCAATATTTCAGATCTCTAATTAGAATTAGAAAAGTCAAATTATAAGATTATATTTAAATAATTGTTTATTTCATGAAATTTGAAAAAATTCTGAAAAATATTCAGTCTTTCAAATATAAGATAGCGGGCTGATCTTGTATAAAGAACTGATATACATTATAAATCAAATAAAAAAAATGATTCTTTGACAATATTATAAGAAAACTTCTCATAAATATTAAGAAATAGAGAAAACTCTGAAACACATTTTCAGATTGTACTACTTTTTCGGAATGAATAAAGCAGTTAGATAGTAAATAGTTAATTATAATATCTATTGAAAAACAAAGCACTTTTGATATAAATTATATAAGAAGATACAGTCTTTAAAAGCATCTAAAAAAGCTTGAAAATCTATAATATTGAACTTTATTATTAAGCTATTTCTATCTAAGAATTTAATAACAAATATCAGTTATAATAACATTCTGATTATTATTAATAGATTGACTAAATATATCTATTTTATTAATTATCTAAAGATATTAAATATAGAAGATCTGATCTACACATTTTTACGAACAATATTCGCAAATTATAATATATTAGTAGAGATTATTTCAGATTAAGATAAACTCTTTATCTTTAAGTTTTAAAAATTGCTAATAAATTAACTCGAAACTAAATATAAACTGTTAATAATATATTACTTATAAATAGATAAACAGACTAAAAGAATTAATTAGATACTAGAATAATATTTATACTGTTATATTAATTATCATCAAAATAATTAAATAATACTTTTATTACTAACACAGTTTATATATAACAGTGTTTCAGCAGTAATTAAAATGTCATCATTTTACACTAGTTATAATTACAAATCAGTCTTATACAGATAATTAAGAAAGATGAAATAGCTTACACAGAAATCAGTTATTAGTATGCAGCTATTAATCAGTTTATATTAAGAATTAATAAAAGATCTTGAATTTATTAGTTAGAGATTCAATATATATTATAATTTAAAGAGAATTAGCGAATCAAATTTTAAAGAAAGAAATTTAATATACTTACTTCATTAAAATATTAAAATTAAAAGATTTAGTATTAAACTAAATCACACGAAACTTAATCTCTACTTAATTGAGAAAGTTCTAGATTGATTGATTTATAGACTTAAGCTTTTAAATATAATGAGAATTCACTTAATATTTAATATTTCTCTTCTAGAATTTATATTAAAGAATATTAAATAGATTCTAATTCATCTAGAAAAATAGAATTAGAAGTATGAGATAGAATAAGTACTTAATAATTAAGAAATTAAGAATAAGACTTATTATCTAATAAAATGATTAGAATATAATATATCAGAAAACACGTGAGAATTAGAAATGAATCTCAATCTCATAATTCTAAAGAATTATTATTATCAGAATTTTCAGTGTGAGAAGAATTAAAGAGAGCAGTCAGCTGCGTCTTATTAAAAGTAATATTCAATCTCATACTAATTAACAACTCTCTCTCTTTTAAATATTTCTTCTCTTAATTAAGCTTCTTTAAAGACTTAATTTTCTAAGCAATTATCTTATTCTAAGTCACTTAAAAAGATTTTATGTGAGAATTAAAACTCACTATCTTAGTAATATTTTATTAAAGATGAAGAAGAGTTGTCTTTTAAATAGTTTTTAATTACAGTTTCTTTTATCACAATCTCTAAAAATCAGTTTTTGAGAAGTTATTATTGCAATAAATATTATAATAAGTATACTCTGAATACTTTAAGATATCAAAATATATATAAATAACTTTGTGCAATATAGATAGAACATATAATTATAATTAATATTCTTAATAGTATTATTCTCTTTGTCTAAATCTAATACTATTTATAAGAGAAAGATTTATTAATATAATACAAAGATATAATAAAAGAAGAAAGAAGTAGAAGAATCAGAAATTTTAGAAGAAGATTTAAGTAGCTTGAGAGATTAAGCTAACTTAAAGAGACATAATATTATAATATGAAATTAGTAATTAGTAGATCTGATACTAATTATTAAGATTTAGTAGTAAGTTAAGAAATGAGATCTTATTTACACACAGTATCTTGTAAAATTATAACAGACTTATTCTTAATAACTGTAATTAATAAGAGTAATTGTAGATTAAATATTAAGAGAAGTGCTTAAGAATGCTTAATAGAAGCACTTAGAAATAAGTGCTTAAGAATGCTTGAGAGAAGCACTTAAAAACACAGAATATAAATTATAATTAATAATTATATAAATAAATGTTTATCTCTTAGATTTATAATCTCTTCTTTTGTAATTAACTTATATTATTAATTGTATTCTATTTTTAATTCTTTTACATAAGCACAGTGATTTCTATTCACAATTCTCTAATATCTAAATCTTCCTATAACTAGACTTAATAGTTTCTAACAGATTTCTAATTAAAAAAGATTAAGAATTATATTAATATTTAAACTAAATAAATTTATTGCATGAAACTTAACTTTATAAACTCTAATAACTTTATTAAAATCTTTTATCTTAATAGAAAATGAATAAGCTTTTAAGAAATGAAAGATAAGATTATTTTCTTGTTATAATATAATAATTAATTTTATAAATAGATTTAAGAGACTTATTTTCTTTATTATAAATTGCAAAATTAGATTTAGATTTATAATAATATTAAGAAGATATTTCATAATATAAGAGCTATCTTTAATATTTATATTCGCGTTAGTAATATATCACTTCTTATTTAAAGCGATCGATCTTAGCGAAGCTATTAAGAATAGATTCTCTCTTTTTTTAATAGTAAGATATCAATAATACAGTTATTAATATAATATCTAAACTCATAATATTTATAGCATTTAATCTTAAACTTATTTAAAGAATTAAGAGAAATATTATTAAAATTAGAATGATAAGTAATAGACTTATCTTTAATATTTTAACTGAAATATTATTAGAATCTTAGCTAATAAGTCACTTATTAACTAGTGTATTCGCATCATCAACTTCATAATATCTTCTCTTCATCTAAAGATTTCTTCTTAACTACTACTATAATTAATAATTAA
>JAABUK010011451.1_pt1 | contig 11557 bp, 17 predicted proteins | sample 5559141 | NCBI WGS metagenome assembly JAABUK01 (sample SAMN10711869, study PRJNA513367) | rock metagenome | isolation source: Antarctica rocks | place: Antarctica: Victoria Land, Pudding Butte nord | collected 2016-01-03 | reverse complement strand
AAGTGGCCCCCCCCCCCCCCCCCCCCCCCCCCGCCCTCCAGCCCTCTATATAAGAAACAGAATGTGATTGTTGGGACAGTACACAGACAGCCAGCTGTGAGACTCTCAGACAAAGTACAAGTCTGTCAAGAGTTAGCGCCTCCCCCGCGTGTGTCCAAGAGCCAAAGCAGGGGGGTAACATGAAGGCAGGGGGTACATGAAGGCAGCAAGATGGGGGCAGGTGACCTTCTGAAGGGCATGCTCCTGCAGGGCTGCCTGCTGCAGGGCAGCGTGCTCCTTCTGCAGCTGCATGCACACATCTGCGTGCTGCTGCCGCGCCACCACCAGCTGTCCACTCAACGCAGCTTGAGCCTGCATTGACAGGCACTTGTCGCTTTTGTGGAAGATAGCTTTGCCTGGGGGGGGGGGCGGGGGGCTCAGGGGTTGCCAGGCCCAGACAAGAGGTAACAAGTGCTGCAGCATGCTGCTATGTACAGTGTGCAGCCTGGGAGACCAATGCCTGTTGATATGCAATGCAGAATCTATGGTGCACAGCGCACACAGCAGCAAACTATGGCCAAGTGCAAGATTCGTCATCTGCAAAAGGATCGCAACACCTTGAATTTGCTTCAACATGGATCTTGCGCTGCGTCAAAGGATTGCTGAAATTAGATGTGTTATTCAAATGGTCAACACACTACGTCTGCAGTATATACAGCTCTGTGGTGGCCTGCATATGTTCTGTGCGACATAGTTGTGCTGTGCGACACAGTTGTGCTGTGCGTCTGAATCTGTCAGCTTATTTCCTAGACAAGGATGTGCACCTCATACAGCCTCTGCTGGTGCAGCTGCTCTGCAGCCGCCACCAGGTCATCATTGGCCTTCTGAATGTGGCGCTGTTGCTCCCGGCGGCGCGCAGCTGCCTCGTGCCGCTCTGCATTGCGCTGCCTCACCGGCTCGCACACCACCTCATGCTGAGCTTTCTCAATGGCAACTCGCCTGTTGTACTCAGTTTGCAACACCTATGCAAGGACAGTGCACGTGGCATTGGCTGCACATTATGGTATGAGTTTGACTTGCATGTGTTAATGGCATATCGCTAGCGTCCATAAGGCCTTGGGAAGCACGCTGTTGTGGCTGATATTGGCATGCTAATGCTGTTGCAGGTGTGGTGAAAACCAGATTGGCAACATTTGCCAGATGCCAGCACTGTATAGGAGAATGTTGAGGACAAGTTGGTAGACAAGCACCTACTGGCCAGTGCATTGTAGGCTCAGTACTGTGATCATGCTCTGCACTGTGCTTTGTGCAGGGGTTCTGACCCAGCAGTAGGCGTTGGCATGTGCTTAACAAGCAGTACTCATGGGATCATGCAGTGTTGACAAGCAATACTCATGGGGATCATGCAGTGTCGACAAGCAGTACTCATGGGGATCATGCAGTGTCCACAAGCAGTAATCATGGGGATCATGCAGTGTCATCAAGCAGTACTCATGGGGATCATGCAGTGTTAAAAAGCAGTACTCATGGGGATCATGCAGTACTCGCGGGGATTATGCAGTGTTATCAAGCAGTACTCATGGGGATCATGTAGTGTTAACAAGCAGTACTCATGGGGATCATGCAGTGTTAACAAGCAGTACTCATGGGGATCATGCAGCATCAGAGTGCACGATGCGCTGCAGAAGATAGCGGCAGACCTTCTGTTCCTTCTCCCACTGCCGCCTGATCCGGGCTACGTGCTGTTGGTGGCTGCCTTTGGCCTCTGACAGTTCATTGGCGTATGCAGCTTCCAAGTCAGCCTTTGTAGCCTTCCATCTGAATGCACATGTCTTATGTTGGCACCACAACCAAGGCACAGTATAGTCATGCCCATGCAATGTACCAGCACGTTGCACATGATAACATGTACCATTGCCACAATGCTGTGTTGTATTGATGACAAAGAGATCAAAGCTGAAGGCTGAAGTGGCTGCTGCCTGCATCTTTGATCAGTGAGTCACACCATAAATGCCAGCATGACATGGTTGCAAAGCAGACGTAGTAAATAACATGAACACAATGCCCCACTCTTGCTCTGCATGTGCAAATTGGCAAACCTCCTTTGCTATGATGGCTGAAACCGACGAGGTGCAACATAGAAGACAGTGCCTATTCCTGAAGAGGGGATCGATATGAATCTAATCAGGCTGGACAGGTATGTATACCTCTTGATGTTAGCTTCATGCTCCTCCCAAGCAGCTCTTTCAGCCTTGACCTCATCCAGGTGGCGCTGCTTATTCAGTGCATTGCGATACCGCACTTCAGCCAGTGCTTGCTGGTGCTGCTCAGCCACAACAGCATTAGCTGTGGCAGGCAACACTTGCTGCATCATGACCTCTGCCAGAAAGCTGCTGGCATACGCCTCCACAACATCTGCTTCATACTGCTCTAGTACAGTCAAGTCACGTGCTGCATACTGTGATTCTCCACGTCGCCCTGGACCTGGTGTTGTTATACGCCTGAAGGATGCAAGTGGCTCACTGCTGTCAGAAGGTTGTTCAAACTCAAGCTCTTCCTGCTGTGCCTGCTGAGAAACCATGTCTTCTTGCTCCGCCTGCTGCAATTGCTGAAGACCTGTTTCCTGGCGCGGTGTCTGCTCAGGTTCGAAACCTGGCTGCTGCACCTGACTTGCTTCGAGCTCTAGCTGCTGTCTGCTCGACAGCTGCCTGCTGAATTGACTGAGCACGCTAGCACCGCCGCCCTGCTCACCAGTCAATCTTGGTGCAAAACCACCAGCGCCTTCTGAGCTTGTATCCCCTCCTGTCTGTGCACTCTCCAATCCTGATGCTCTCTTCTGCTCTAGCATTGCATCACTTGGATGCATCGCTGTGCCAGAGCCGGGGACAGTTTGCAACTGCTGGTCAAGGGGTCGAAGATGGTCAGCAGCAGCAGCAGCAGCAGCAGCATGGCTGTCCCTGTGCTGTGGACGCTGAGCAACCTTGAATTCAGCATCAGACCTTCTGGCGGCAGCAAAGGCATCAGGTGCTTGCTGAATGTCCTGTGCAGGCAGTTGCCTAGCAGAGGTGCCCTGCCTGCCAGGCATGGCAGAGTTGCTCAGCTGCTCGGCAGAGTCTTCCGGCTGCAGGGTAGCAAGTCTGGGGAGCTTGACTTTGCTGTTGTGTTGCTGCTGGAGTGCAGGTGTTGACACCTCCTACAGCAGAGCACTTCTTCTGAGTGCAAGGTAAAGCCAGAATTGCATGCAGTGGACATTAGAGCACACTTTCTCAACTTGTCTGCTTGATCATGGGCAAAAAAATTGTACACGATGTGCTCAATGCAACAGTGTGGCAGGCTGGAAGCCACTTAGCACGGACCCTCAGACAATTTAGCACTGGGTTTAGTAAAGGCAGCAGCAGGCAACAGGATCAAGAAGTGCACTGGCAGAAGTGCAGCATGACTGGAATGGCACACACCTGCAGAGACTCCCACTCCATCACAGCTACGCTGTACTCTTTCTGCCGCTGCTGTACTGCAGCATCATGTTGCTGCTGGGCAGCGGCCATTAGCACCTCATTGCGGGTCCTCACCAGCTCTGTCATTCTGTGGTACTCTTCATCGCTCCGTCTGCAAGTGCAATGCACATATCTTTGCAAGGCTTTGGCGTGCCACGGTGGGAGTATACACAGTTGTGTTACAGCTGGAAACTCAAGCACTGAGTGCAGCCTGGAATGCTGTCATTCCGTAGGTAAACAGTAAACACAGTAAACAGTAAACACATAACTGACAGGCAGTGAGTCAACCTTGGCATGAGGGCTGGCATAGAAGCTTACAGCATGGCAGATTTGCAACAGCAGACAATGTGTGCTGACAGTTTGAAAAGGCTGCAAGGGTGTTTGCAAGTGCGTACAGTACCTCTGGATGTCTGCATTTAGCTTCCTGACGATGGCACACTCAGCCTCATGGGCAGCTCGCAGGACAGCTGCCTCCTGCTCATAAGCAGCTGCCTCGGCAGCTACCCTCAGAGCATGCAACTTGGGAAGGCGAGACATGAGGTCCAAAAAGCTTTCCTCCAGGGAGAGCCTGCATGCAATTCAAACATCAGCTGGGCACATGCCTGCAAGCCATGTGTTGCAACACTCACCTACAGTACTGCGTAAGTCTGTAAAGGAGTTACCAGAATGATCCTCAGAGCATGAACAGCAATTCTGATGCTTGCAGGTCCTTGTGGACTGCAACACAGCTGCAACTGTGTGACAGATCTACGATTGTCATTGTATCTCACTAGTAGGCAGAAGGAATTACGACCACTGCTTGGCTACAACTGCATTGCTGTACTCAGCAGATTGTGATAAGGCAAGAAGGCATCAGTCACCCAGTAGCAACTGTTTGACAATAGTAAGGGCATGCTTGAGGGACATTTACAGGTGGCAGCAAAGCACACAGCCTGGCATGAGAAGGACCTGGCATTGTTGCGGCGCTGTGCTTGCAGTGCTGCTTCAGACCACAGCCGCTCTGCCTTCACTGCTGCAGTCTCCCCAGCCAGGTCATACTCCAGCCACTCACCCCCACTCCACACCCTCCATACCTCTGGCCTGTATTCCTGCAAACACAAGTACAGCAACATACTGCAAGGGTGCAACCAAGCAGCACAGCTCAGCAGGAACAGCGTCATCATGACCGGCCAGCATGTCTGGCAGCCAGGAAGACTGGGTGGCAGCAGATGATGGGCATGGGGTGTGTGGCAGGCAGGTTGCATGCAAGAGGAGGAGATGCATTGTGAGAGACAGGTACAGCGTGCAGTGGCACCTGCAGCCTGGCATAGCCCAGACCAGCACAGCAGAGCAGTACAGATGAGCACAGCATGGTAATGAGGGGGCTGGACAGGGCAGGACAAGGTTGGCCAAGGCAGGGCAGGGCAGGACAAGGGAAGGCAGGGCAGGGCAGGACAAGGGAAGGCAGGGCAGGGCATGGTATGGCAGGGCAGGGCAGGTCAGGGCAGGACAAGGCTGGCCAAGGCAGGGCAGGACAAGAGAAGGCAGGGCAGGGCAGGACAAGAGAAGGCAGGGCAGGGCATGGTATGGCAGGGCAGGTGAGGGCAGGGCAGTATGACAGGGGGCTGACCTGGAAGGTGCCGCCTGTGAGGGCTGAGAGCTGACGCAGGAAGCGCTCGCCGGGGCCGCCCCGTTGCTCTTCAGCAAAGAAGCCAACAGTGTGGATGACAGGCACTCTCTCCCCTTGCATCACTTGCTTCCTCAGCTTCTGCAATTTAAGCCATGTCCATGAGAGAGCTGACAGTGCACAGGTGCCACTACAATCTAATGCACATCGTGCCAGCCGTTGTTTCAAACCCAACAGATAGAGCACACAGCAATCAGAGCTGGCTGTATCAGGTGATACAGACAGCAGCACCATACTGAGGCAGCTGACACCCTGACCAAACACCTGCCGAGCTGATGGTGTGTACCTCCAGAAGCACAACAGCATAGTCTGAGAGGCCGTCAGAGAAGATGTATTCACAGTCAGCCTCCAGGTAGCGCTCAGCCATTTGCAGGGCAGCATCGTAGTTGGTGTGCCCTGTGGGCTCCTGCCAGCTGTCCACCCAACGAGAGGCTTCTGCTAACAGCCCTGGCTCTGCAGGAACCAGCTTGGCAGACTGCCCTTTCTGCAACATGGACAAACAAGCCTGGAGTCAAGGCAATCTGCATGTTGGAGTGACTTTGTGAGTTACAAGCTCAGCTGCATGACTGTCAGGCTTGCATGAGACAGCAGTGCTGCAATTGCCACAGAGCAGCATGCATCGCGCTGAAAGTGTTGCTTCAGACAGACTCAAGGCAGCTTGTCACTCGGCCTGCCAAAGCCTTGCCTTGAGTTGGTCACACTCAGACAGGTTGAACCTGTCTGAGTGTGACCAACTCAAGGCAGGCCAATAGGCCAGCATGCAAGGGCGATGAGGATACAACTCTGAGCTGACATGATGATTGCCCAAAAGCACACACTTCTTGTCTTTCCACAAGATGCAAGTTGTCACAAAACATGTATCCTGAAAAGACAGCCCAGCACACACTTCTCGTCTTTCCTCAAGATGCAACTTTTCAACAGAAAATGCCAACTATAACAGAAAGCTTAGCTTATACTGATTGTCTTTCCACAAGATGCAACTTTTCGACAGAAGCCGCCAACTCTACCAAACAACTCAGCTTCAGAGAGGTGGAATACCTGGAGACGCATGCAGCCTGTGTTGGCAGAGTTGGGCCGGTACGCCCGTCGGCCATTCTGTCGGCCCACTAGGGGTTTGCTGGCACCCTCCAGCAGGGTGAGGTGGCCCTCATAGCAGGCTGCCCAGCTGGTGGGGGCACTGCTGAAGGCTATCACATCAAAGCCTGATGCCACTGCTGCTAGCTCTCCTGTTGGCTTGAGCAGCTCCAGAGCACATGCCTGTCACAAAGATACAAGCTTGTAGTGCAGAGTCACATGGCCTATCAAGAGTCAGAGGTTGCATGGGCAATGATGCTCAAGATACAGGGTCTGTCTCAATGGTCAAGAGTACCTTCCAACAGTCACAAGCTACGTGGTCATCAAATGATTCTATTGCTGACAGCAGGTGCCATTGCAATCCTCAGAAATTGCGCATGTGAGTCTGATCAGCGTTGTATCAGCAATGAGAATCGAGACAACCAGGTTCAGCAGCAGCAACAGCAGATGCAACATGGTTGATACTACCTTCATGTCAAAGAATCTGCCACCCTTGCTGGGGTGCATGGTACCACTCATGTCCAGCATGAGCAGAGGGGCATAGCCTGCCAAGAAGCCAATGGGCCTGGGGGCACAGGGAGGGGCATAGGCTGGGGCCTGAAAGGCAGGATGATCAAAGACTGGCAGAGGGTGAAAGGCAAGCGCCTCCCTTGGTGGCAGAGGCTCTTGGTAGGGCTGAACAAACTCTGGTGCCAGCCCCTGCAGTCATTTGCCACCTGTCAGCTATACTGCAAAGTCAGGAATTGCAACACAGGCTGTGCATTTCAGATGCGGACGGTTCAGGTAGATAATACAAGTCAAGCTCATGCACAGCAGACGCCGTGCATCACATCTGCCCTTTGCTGTAGTGCTCAGGCAAGATGGTTTTGTCCGTGACCTGCATCACTCATGCGTGTGTGACACACAACATGACAACTATGAGAGACAGTGGCAGATCAGCCAACAATGCGAGGCATACAACAGCCATGTCACGCCCTTGCCCTCCAGCTGCTTGTCTCTCAACAGGCAGCGAATCAGCTGTACCTGACTTGGACATGATGTTAGATCACCCATTGTGGCTCTACTGTTCTCAGGCCCTCCTGACTGACCCACCCCACTTGAAGGCCCCACCCCAACCCCAAACCCACCCAGACCCCTGCCAGAAGACTGTCCTGCATCTTGTCTAGCAGCTGCAGACCCAGGCTGAGCCTCAGGGCCGTGCCCACCAGCCCCAGAAGCTGAAGCCTGACCTCCAGGCCTATATGCTGCAATGCTATTTGGCCCAGTTGGGTCTCCAGCATTGCCTGCCATGCCCACAGCCCTGATAGGCCTGCCCCCACCAGATGGTGTGCCAGACATGCTGCTAATACTGTCTCCATAGATGCTGTCACTGTGCATGTGGCCACTGCCAGAGGCACTTGCGGTCGACATGAAAATCACATTGCTGCCAGGTCGTGCTGCACCAGCTGCAGTTCTGTCCTGTATGTCTCCTTGTGACAATGATGGCAATGAGCCGACCAAGGTGTCAGCAGAACTGTTTGGGAATGGACGTCCAGTGCCTTGCTGCCCTTCATTGCCCCCATTCATATTCCTGCCTGTCCCGGCATGTCCAGACTGGAAGGCCTTCACTGCATGACCATCATCAGCAGCTCCTGCAGAGGCTGGGATCAAGTCCTGCCCTTCAGGATTCACACTTGTCCCAATCTCCCCATCGGTCTCGTGCACAGCAAGTGGTTCTTGCCCATCGGCGCCGGCTGCCGAAGGGCCTGAATGGACTCTAGATGCTACACCCCTGGGCCGCCCAGAAGCAGAGGCAGGGGGGGCTCTTGGGCTGGCAGGATGATCTGCGATGGCGGCTGTGGTACCGGCCAGAGCCAGACCGCCAATCATTCGTGCTAGACTGGCTGAGGAGCTGGCTGAGGGCCTACTCAGATCCTGCATAGGTGTGACATGCTTAACACTGTTCACAGATGTCACAAGCTTAACACTGTTCACAGGTGTCACATGCTTAACACTGCATCACATCCAGCTTTGGTACTCCTGCAGGCGGCTTGAAGAGCAGGCTTGCAAGGCACAGTGCCTCCATGAGTTGCCGAGTCTGTTGCCCAGATAGAAGTCAGCATGCCAGCCATCGGATTGCGATTCGAGTCTGCAAATGCGCCAACAGAAGCATGGTGGAATAGAGGTGTAAGTGGGCACGCCCACTACGCTGCATGGCACAGCCTGAGGCTGGCAATGACAGGCAGCGTACAGATACAGTGTATGGCATGTACAGCAACTCAGGCAGACTTACCCCACGGGGTGGTGTGGGCAGGGTGGCAGGGGGGTGCTGCCAGACCAGCACGGGCAGGACTGCATCAGGCGCCATCACAGGCTCAGCTTCCTGCATCACCAGCAGCCAGGTCAGCATTTGTCCTCTCACTCCTATCTAACCTCTTTCTCTTCAGAACATGGCAGGCTGTTACTGTTGTCACACAGTTGACATGCTTGTGCTCACTTGGCGGCTTTGGTTTCAACTTATACAGCAGCAAAAGCAGCAGCAGCAGCAGCAGCAGCAGCAGCAGCAGCAGCAGCAGCAGCAGCAGTTGTGATGCACATGCTGAGCAGCTGAGCAGTGTAACAGTATTTCAAGGAGTAAAGGTGTGGCCTTAAAAATGACAATAACCTGAAAGGGCTTGAGGCCTGTCCAGTCAGCTCCAAACACAGGCTTGTCATACGGGGGCGGCGCTGGCTGCAAGGGGTAAGAGGGGGGTAGAGGAGGGTCAAAAGCTATCTCTTCTGGCTGCATGCCTAGTCCTCTGGGCTTGAGACCATCTGGCAGAACCAAAGCTGGCACAAGCTCCTCCTGAGTCAACAACAGCATATCAGGAAAGGCAAGGCATGCACACAAGCATCACGCATCCAAAGCCAGTCTTTGCATGGGTCAACGGATACATGATCTATCATGGATCCAACCATTGATCAGACTAACATGCCGGCACAGCAACTCATGCAGAACTGACAGAATTTTATGACAGAATGCTGCATAGATGCTATGCATTGCATCTGAATTTGACTGCGCCCTTGCAAGCTGTTGGCTGAAGCAAAAGTTGGCAGCTATTGAGATGTCTCAGTCGTGCATTACTAGTATCCACTGCAAGCGCAAACCCTTCTAGTATGTCAGTGCGTCTATGGAACAATCCGAAGATGACAGAAAGCAAAGAGTGTTGCTCAAAGGCTGCTGTGATAAGCTGTCAGACCAGACGTTGCTGCATACCTCTTCATCAAGCAGGTCTGGCACAGGCAGTAGCTGAGGAGCTTCATACTCCACAGGTGCCACTTTTGGAGGTTTGAAAGGCGGCAGTCGCACTGCCACCTCCATTAACTGCATCACCAAACGTTGCCTCTCAGCAGGACAATCTAAGTCTCAAGCTGGACTGCATGCGAGCAGGATAGAGATGTCAAGGTGGCACTTGCAAAGGTGGCAAGAGCAACAAACCAAGTGATGGCCAGCTCGTGTATGTGAGCATGTGGAAGCTGATGCATGTTTCACTTCAGCAGCGAGCAGCTGACGCTCTGGCGTGATCTTGAAGCACACAGCATTCAGAAAGAATAAATGATGGCACAGCATGACTCAGCGCAGCACAGCAGAGTGGCGCCCAGCATAGTCAGCGTAGCACAGCGCAGCCAACGCAGGCCAGCAAAGCGCAGCGCAGCACATCACATCACATCACATCACAGCACAGCACAGCACAGCACAGCGCAGCACAGCACAGCACCTGCGGCAGTGGTGGCAGCGGCTGCAGCACAGGCTTGAAAGAGTCCCAGCTAGGCAGGGTCGGCGATGGGGGCAACTGCAACACAGGCTCCTCCAAGACTGTGGGCCCCACTGCCATTTGAGTCAATGCCTCTGTCAGCTCGCCAATGTTTGCCAGCAGATCCCAGTAGGTGCCCTCATACACCCCATGAGCCTGCAGTCATGGTCGCAGGTCTGTTGGCGAGAACTGTGACTTTAAACTTGGAACATACGCCCAATCACTGTCAACTTGCTGATGAGGAACACTCTGCAGGTCTCGGCATGATGTGTGTTGGGCCAGAATGTGTGACCCCTGGGCAGAGTGGTAAGCAGCCAAAAGAACTGGTGACGCTGCCTGCTTGCAGTGTGCATGTTACTTGCATGTGATGCAGCAGGCTGCGCTGCCTTGTTGCAGGCCATTTGCAAGAGCCAACTGGAGTCTGTGATGCACTGTCACTAGAATACTGCTGCCAAGTTGTCATTGCTGAATGCAATGGTGCCCATGCTAGATACAACATGCAGGACAGGCTGGGCAGCAGTGCAACTGTGTGAATGGTATGGAGTCAGAGCAGCTTACCCGACCACCTCCTCTGTGATATCCTTCAAAAAACATACCCTGACAGTACTGTGATTCTGCATATTGCCCCCTGCAGCTTGCCTGCAGATCACAGACCATGTGTCAGCACTCTGCTCATGGCATGCATGGACATGACTTGACCGAGACCTCACCTTTGCATGTGCAAAAACGATCTTGGGCTCCAACAACCAGAGAAGGCGGGGAATGCTCTCAAGGTTGTTGCCCTTGATCTTACGCTTCCAGCTGGAGTCCGTCTTGAGAGCATCACCAGTGCTTTGCAACAGCACAGAACCTCTCACCACAAGGCTCACCCTCTCTCGTTGAGGAGCCTGCACGTCAGTATCCAGTGTTGTCAGGAGCAGGTACCATAGCCTGTGAAGCATGTACAAGTCTGTCTTGAGTTATAGGCTGTAGGTTGTTCCGAGCTTGTGCCGAGCAGCCTACAGCCGATGCCGCAGCTCTTGTACCTGATGCGGAACCGCGCAGAGCTGCCTGTTTGTGGCCTTATGTTCTACACTCTCGTAAAAGTGCTGCCTGACAACTTTCGTGCTTCCGGGCATCACGGCGGCCTTGCCGATGCTGCACTTGGAGACTGAAACAAGCCGAAGAGTCCGCCTTGGGCTCGCGATTCGTCAGCATCGAAGATGGCTCTGCCTTGAAGTCATCCTGCCATGCCTTGGTCAACTTTACAGCGCATTTAATTTAGGTCAATGCAGTCAAGGAAACAGAATTTCAAATCCCAAAATTGCCATGTCATGAAAGCTTGCCTGGCATCTCATGCGGGTAGGGTTTAGGGTTTATAGTCATGCCTTGCGGGCATGCGGGTGATGCATTGTCATAAGGACAGTAACGACCTAGACGGAGCACGTGCGGAGCACCGCGGAGCACGAGTTTATCTAATATCGTTATTGTTCTGATGCTGAGCCCGCAGCTGCTCATTCCACCCCATAGCGTGCAAGCAGAGGCTTCTGGTGGCACCATGAATCATGAAACGTCAATGGGCGGCCCTGCGA
>JAABUK010011449.1_pt1 | contig 11558 bp, 7 predicted proteins | sample 5559141 | NCBI WGS metagenome assembly JAABUK01 (sample SAMN10711869, study PRJNA513367) | rock metagenome | isolation source: Antarctica rocks | place: Antarctica: Victoria Land, Pudding Butte nord | collected 2016-01-03 | reverse complement strand
GGTTACTGGGGGGAGGGAGCATGTGTAGAGGTAGTGTAGCACCAAGCGGAGGGTTTGAGGGGTGTGAGGGAGATACAAGGTGCGTGGACGGGTTAAAGGGGGTAGGTGAACGGTATCGGGAGAATCGAGATTGAGACCCTGTGCCTTTGCAGTTGTAATAGCATCATGGCAAGTGCCGGGATTCGCATTCAAGGTTGTCGCTGTTGAGTAAGTGCTCGCATTCCCAAGGCTTGGGGTGATGGTGACGGAGGAGTTTCGAGAAGCCTGGGAGTTCACGTGAGGTCGTAGTGACAATGCATCTGCCAATCCATCTTGGCCAGCGGAGGACTCGCGCAGCAAACGATTGAAGAAGGGTCCCCACCGTCGGGATAACAGATGCGAGCTGACGGGAATGCGCTCTCCTCCAATGGCCAGCAAGTCCATATCTGCCATCTCTCTCAAACTAAGAGCAAGCTGGCCTAAACCCTCGGCCGCGCTGGACAATGGCCGGATGCCAGTCTGGCTAGCCACCTTTGGCCACAAAGCTGTTGGTATTGAGGGTGATGAAACGGAAACGTATCCGGAAGAAGGAGCAGCTTTTCGAGGATTGTCGTATAGACCGAAAGCTTCAAGCTCTACCATGCAAACATGGCTGAAATTGATTCGACGCTGATTGTAGTCCTCCACCAAGCTACGTTTTCGATGGCCGAGTATGACGAAGGTGTTGCGTCTATTCCAAAGCACACCTCTGTTCCAACTCCCTTGTCCAAAGACTGCTCCGCCAGCATCAATGCGGCTCCATGTTAGGTTCCTGAGGTCCAGCGCCCACAGAGCATATTCTTGCTTCGAAGATGTGAGATAAGTGCCGCTGACAACAAAATGGTGGTCAATGACACCGCCGTTGGGGAAGCGCAAACCTGGGGGTGATATTGCGCCACCCATGAATCGCTCATTGAGCCTGCCATCAGGATGGCGAATCTGAAGTTCGAGCTTTACGTCCAAGAAGTTGTAGTTCGAATATATCAGCATGGAAGATCTGGTCTCTGGTGCTGTGTCTCCAACATCCTCTCCAAGTTTTGTAACTCGACCAATCGCGGAAACAGGCATGCCAGTCAACGGCGTCACAACGCTCCGGTAAGCGCCGCAATGGCGTCCCAACGACTTTGTTGCGGTCCACTTTAGACTTCGCAAATTGAAAACGCTGATCTGCTCAATATAGTGATTGCCGCTGTCCTGTCCACCAACCACCACCATCTCTGCTCCACCAGCTCCATCAAGCTTTAGACCTATCGAGCCGGAGTGAGGGTTTGAAGAAGAAGGATTGTGTTGTATTGCTGAGAAAGGGGCAGTAGGAGAAGCAAACGTGGCGGAGGAGGGGAGTACGGTTGCGCAGTGAGCATATCGACCTTGAGGGGTGTCAGGTGTAGGAATAAACATCCACGTTCTCGTAGGTACGTCGTATATATGGATGTCTGACATGACAACCACTTCGGGTTGAGGGTCTTCGGTCTGCGATGCGGCAATCCTGGAATAGCTGGCTGGAGACATTCCTCCATAGCAGACGAGTTTGGTGTCCCCCAATGCACAAACACTGTGAAAATATCTGGGCGGGGGGATCTCCCCGAACGTTTCTAGCTTTGACCAGTGCCGTCTAATCAGGTCAAGCTCGTATAAATCGGATGTCAGATGGGGCCTTCTGCGCGAGAGTATCCTCCCGCCAAAGACATATAGTTTGTCGCCGAGGATCGTTGTTGTTGCACCAACAAGAGCGTGCGGCTCTCCCCCTGTGGTTCTGTGGACATTGCACACCAGTCCCGAGAGATTCGTCGGACCAGCGCCATCCAGTTGTTGCGACATAGACGATGCAACACCTCCCTGGCCCGACTGAGCTGCTGCAGATTCTTTAAATCCATCTTGTCCATTGCGTACTATTTCAGACGTTTGCAGGTTAGATTGTGAAATATTCATCTTGTCCCCAACGCCATTCATCAAGCTTGCGCGCATCGTTTGGACGTCATGAACAGGATGGACAGGCAATTCTAAGCCTCCGTTGGAAAGGGGCAACTGCCTAACCTGCCTTCGTAACTTCGGCGCCGCAGGCCAGGCTTGCACAGTTGGTTGAAATGGCGGTTTCTTGCTAAGATCCTTGACGAATGGGTCTGCGAATGCTGGTATTACAATTGGAACATGGCGTTTTACTCTTGGTCGGATGCTCCCCTCATCTTGGTCATGCTGTGCATGTATCTCGGGCAAGCTTGGTCTCTTCTCACCGAGCCTGGAAAACGCTGTCGCAGTTTCGCCGCTAACAGCAACGTATTTTGAGATGTCGATGGGTATGTGTCTAGACTTCTGTTTCGATGATCGTGATCCAATTGGTGAAGGGGTTGATCTGGTCTTCCAAATAGGTGACGGAGCAGGGGAGTCAAATTTGAATCCAGGCTGTTGAGTGATTGAAGCGCCAGGCCTTGAGTGGGAATCTGGGCAGGCCGAGCACGGTATATGCGGTTGATCGGGAAATCCTGGATGCCCTTCACCGGCCGAACTATCCTGCGTGAAATGCATCATCAGTTTCTTTCATTCAAGTAACACCAGATTGAATGCCACAGAGCGACACGAAAAATTCGCAAGGTAGGCTTTACCTCAGCAACTTATTCTGCAAACTCTGCACTGATCAGCGTGCTACCAATCTCTCCTTCAGATCTTTGTGTGGCTTCAAGGGTCCCGGATAGCGGTCGAGAGTGAGACGTGTAAGAGTCCAAGAGGAAAGCGGGACTGGTTCATGGAGAGGACTGGCGGATAGTTGCGTATGTCTCATACACGTCGGATGGAACTGGAGACAACGCGCACAGGCGATTAGGAGACCTGCAGGTACCGATATGGTGGATACAGGAGCGCGCAAGGTGCAAGAGCTTCAGGAGAGATAGCAGAGAATAATGTGATTTCCATGCGCCGGATTTCGCAGGTCACACAGGCCAGATGTGTTGTGACTCCGTAGGAAGCTGGTGCCAGGACGATACTGGTAGGGGATTGGGGGAAGGTTCTGGCTGCGGCGTAGGATTTAGGCAAGGATCCAGTGATGGTGCAGGGGAGCAGGGAGGTCTCGACGGGCAAGTAAGGCGTTCCACGAGCCAGCCAGCAGGGTTTCATGGTCAAACTTATCATCTTTGGCCTGCGGGTTCATGCAGCCGCCGATCATTTTGGAGGTTATGCCCAAGCGTCAAGCATCAAGCATCAAGAGTCCAATCTTGACCCAAACATCACCGCGAGTGGCCCCGGGAGTGTCACGTCTAGAGCAAAGGTCTACGGAGTCGGCAAGAGCAGTCACGGCATTGAAAAGAAAGCAATCAGCTGAGCCGCTGAAGACAGCCATGCAGAGCTGCTAAATTTAAATATGCACAAGTGCGGATGGAATGCTAGCAAAAAGACCTGTCAGCCCATAGCAGGGCTCGAAAGCCCGCGACGCCATCCGCCCGTCTGCCAGTCTATATTATGCGGCACTGGTCTTCTCGCGGGGTAGAGGCGTGGTTCTCAAATATGGCTTGATGATCTTGAACTCGGGGAACAACTTCTTTGCTTCCTCGTTCTTAATGGTGGGGTGAACAATCACGTCGTCGCCCGGTACCCAATTGATTGGGGTGGTGACTTTGTGCTTGTCGCCGGTCTGTAGCGAGTCCACCACGCGAAGGACCTCTGCTGAATTCCGCCCGGTCGAAGCAGGATAGGCCATGATCAGTCTAATGGTCTTTTTAGGGTCGATGACGAAGACGGAACGGATGGTGAAGGCGATACCCTTCTCGTCGACGTTGGTGGCATCTTGCTCGTCGAGCATGTCATATAGCAATGCCACTTGTCGTTGCTTGTCGCCGATGATGGGAAATTTCAGGTTGCTGCCACTGATTTCGTTGATGTCCTTGATCCAACCACTGTGACTTTCAATGGTGTTTGCGGAGAGGCCAATGAGCTTTACGCCGCGCCTGGCGAACTCGGGTTCGAGTTTTGCGAAAGCGCCGAGCTCAGTGGTGCAGACTGGAGTGTAATCTTCTGGGTGCGAGAAGAGGACAACCCAGTTGTCACCAATGAAATCATGGAAGTTGATGGGGCCGGCGGTCGTCTCGGCATCGAAATTGGGAGCAACATGTCCCAGGCGCAAACTGGACAATATCAGCGGGTCCTTCCAAGGAATCAAATCAAAGCAGGGCTTACGGTTGACGCTCACTGGCAGAGCCCATAGTGCAGAATGTGCGCAACAACAATATATGTTTCAGATTGCAAGTTCAGTTCAGATACAGCGGAGTGAAGGCAGTAAAAGCGGTCGAGTCCTCAACTTTTGATGTCAAGGAGGATACAGGCAAGGTCGTTGGGTAATGATGGAGGAGGAGCGGCGGTGGGGGTGAGTGGTGGATGAAAAGGATGCAGAGACGATTTGCAATTTGCGCCTGCTATGACGAATGAACCCGTGGATGTCCTTGTTCTAGCAATGGGGCTTTGTCATTACTGGGTATCCTCGTATCATTGTGCTCCCTGGGACTGTGTCAGACAGCTTTGGACAGCTTTGGAGACCGTTCAATCGATCACGCAATTCTTGGAGCTCGCCCGATTGGGATTAGTCAAATGCTTGGTTTCTGACGCCATTTTTCTTACAGAGAAAGAGAGAGAGACAGAGAGAGAGAGAGAGAGAGAGAGAGAGAGAGGGAGAGGGAGAGAGAGAGAGAGAGAGGGGGGGACAGAGAGAGACAGAGACAGAGAGAGAGAACGACAGAGATAGAGAGGGACAGAGACAGAGACAGAGAGAGAGACCGAGATTCCCACTTCCACGTCCACGTCCACGTGCAACGTGATGGCTCCACTCCAACGACGACTGTTACTTCGTCCGGGTGCCGAATATTCGTATATGTATACGAGACTTTACGTCATATGCAACCTTGCGCTGACCTTTTGGCAAGCAATGACTTTCCTAGACTATTCTACCCAGCTTTGCTGTGAAAGTTCAAGTTACCGACGAAGTGGTCGACGAAGAACGGCATCGTTGCACATAAAGCAGCGTTGGCTGGTTCCTATCCTCCTGATCGGCAAGGCCACGTGCGGATCTCCCACAACGACCATGCTATGGATCGTCTAGGCTACGGTATGCTCTTTTCACCACACGCCGCTAGGAAGATGCTCTAGATGTGCCGCGTCGCGTCGGCGAGGCCGAAGTGCACCCACGTCTTTGCAGACTTGGCCACGAACTTGTCGCTGGTGAGTGGTCTTTCACCGAATGGCACTTCAGCAAGCAAAAGATCATGCATGTATCATGTCGGCACCGCCGTGTCTGTTCGACCAACGTTCAACACTGTTCGCTTCGGGAAATTTCCTTCCCTCATATGGGATAGCTCCTCAGTGAGCAAACTCTCACCCTCAATTGCCTGCTTCTTCATATCGATACTCTCCCCATCAGGGTTGGGAAGGCCTCATGCACGTTTCATGAGACTCATTGCGTCCGCCGATATCTTCTTATTCTTTGTAAATCTGCAAGGTTGTAACCTGTGTTTCCTCTCAGATTGCCAGTCGAATTTTGCACATTCTCCCGGAGCTCTTTTCTGGGTTCACTGCGCGAGTGTTGGCAGAATGCGTCGGATGTTGCGGCATGCCTGCAGTCAAAGTTTGGTGTGCTGTACAACCTCTCTCCTCAGGGACCAGAAGGCGAACGATGCTGGGCAGAAACAGTGGACCAACGCATCGATCTCTAGTAATGCGGCAATCTCGAAGTCACAATCTGACGACAGCCCGCTTCCTTCGGTAGACGGTCTTCACAGTCAGGCGTGAGACGCGCACGGCAATTGAGCGGACTTCCAGAGGATTTCGATGGAGCTTAAAAGTTCCAGGATGTCGTTCCACTCGGACAGCTTTAACCGAACATTCTGACCCCTTCGATTCGTATATTTTCAGCTCCAGGTTGACATTCCTATCCGGCGAAGGACACGTTGTGCAGTAAAGAGCGGATCATGGTCACTTCCGTGGATGTGGCCAATCACGACTCGGCTGAGATCAACAGCTTCACGTGACCAAACTAGTCCCAAAACAGAAGTAAATAAACATTCAACCAAGTTTTACATATCTACGACTTACCGCGGACACCGACATTGGCTATTCTCTGATATATAGTGAGATGGTCACAGGTCTTTTGCATTCTTCTTGTCCTACCATCTGCGACGACATTATTCCATCCGCCTTGCCTTCGTAGTCTCACACAGCAGGAACGACCATTTAGCATGGCTCCTGCACCGCCAATGTCCCCCCAAAAGAGGGTCACCAGGGCTCGCGCTGCAGCGAAAAAGGCGGGCGATGATCCAAAACCCTCGACCGCCAAGGCTGACCCCAAGTCATCCACACGCAAGAGAAGTGAATCAATGGAAGAGAAATCAAAAGAAAGGGCCATGCCGGTTGTCAATGAGCCGCTTCGCAAGTCTGCAAGGAGGGTTGTGACATCGGCGCCGTCACGCCGGATCAAAATTACTCCCATCAACAGTAAAACGAGCTCTCAGCACCCGCCGCAACAACAGGAGAGCTCCTTGGAAACTGTTCCGAAGCCTCGAGCGACGAGGTCAAAAGAGGCGACCTTGCATGAATCCAATGTGGATGAAGTGGAAACCATTGCAGAGCCACCGAAGCCAAAACGCCAAGCAAGCGGCGTGAATAAGGCCAAAGATACCACAAAGGCTATAGCTCCCAAGCCGCGTGGTCGACCAAAGAAAGCCGAGGTGGTCCAAGACGAGGCCATGATGGAAAGCGAGAATGCACAGGAACAGAACAAAACTCGGACATTCCCTGGAGCCTCCAAAACAAGGGCTACAAGGGCTCTGGCAGTGGCGCCATCGAAGACGACTATACCGAAGAAGAGGGTCACTTTCCAAGACCTACCGGAATGGGACAAGGAAAATCAACCGGTCCCGCAGGCGAGAGAGACTGCTAAGGGCAAATCAACTATTCCTGCAAGTGGCATAAGGGCGAAACCCGTACGGAGGCCAGCAGCGAGATCAAAAGCCACCAGCAAACAAGATACGACAACAGCAACGGCAGAGGCAACGGCTCAGAGAGTACTCACGCCCAAAAAGCTGACGCAGGTGGTGAAATCATTCTCTTCGGTATACTCGGACGAAGATGAGCTTAACGGAGCGAAAACACCGATCAGAGACCTAAGTCAATCTCCAAGGCGAAACGTCAATATTGCTAGGACGGGCTCGCCAGTGAAGAAACTTGATTTTGGCGGCGAATCGCTTGCGTCGTCGCCAGTCAAATCTCAGCTTACATCGACACTGCTAAGTCCAGCTAAGCGACCTGTCCCCAGCCCATTTAAAGACGCACTCAAAGAGTCCCCTAAACGAGGCGATTTCTTTCCCAAACTTTCGCAGCTTTCAAACTCAAACGAGGTCGCCAAGGCCGGAGATCAGACGTCGTGCTCTAGCATGATGCTCCTTCAGTCACCGAAAAGAGTGGCACTTGGAACACCAATGTTCCCTCAGTCCACGTCGAAGGCTTGCAGATCACCTTTCAAAGCGTCTCTACTGCAGTCACCGCCTAAACGACCTGTCTCTCCGATGAAGCCATCGTCAACCGTCCAGGCAATGAAAGGCCCAGCAACTCCCACGAAAGGAATCGACGCTGATACCATGTCGCCGGATGTGACTGTCTCGAGCCATCTCCGGGCTTCTAAGTCACCTGACAGGTCTTCACGTGCTCACCGAGTTACTCCCGAGGAAGCAGTGGAGGAAGTGAGATGTGCCATAGACTTTGACGAATCCGTCGTGGACATTCGGAGTCCCTTGAAGCTGGCAAATACGATCGCGAATGTGTTTGATCAGGACCAGGAAGATTCTCACGACTACCAAATCATCGGGAGCGACCCGAGCCAGGATTGTCTGATGGCTCAGGTAACCGAGGACCCTGTGTTACAAAATGATGAGCCCACAAAAGCTGAAGACAGCTCAACGACCCAAATGGCGGAGGCTGCTGTGGTTAGAACTACCGCTCCTTCAAGCATCATGTTGCAGAACCAGACTCCCGTCAATGCAGCCTCTTTCCTGTTCCGCGCCTCGCGGCTCAGAGACGACGACGAGTCGTCCGAAGACGAGTTACAATCGCCTGTCAAGATGTTCCAGACTCAGACTCCTGTCACTGTCCAGGGCAACAAGCCGTCCCTTTCACTGACAAATCGAGTAGGCGTCGAGCAGAATCCTGGCTTCACTCCTCTGGCAGCTCAGCTTAGTGGTTGGCTAGCTAGCAGCCCCGACAATAAGCCTGCAAGGAAGACTCGGCCCAGAGGCATTTTCTCACCCATCGCAGCGCAACATGTGCCTGGCGAGGTAATCATTGATCGACACTCGCCAGCAACTTCTCGCCTTTCTACTGGACGGCTATCAATGACAGCGAGGCAATCAATTGGTAGCAGAAAATTAGTTGCTCATCGAAGCTCTCTGGCTATTTCTATGACGGGATCACCTGACAAGTCAACCTATTTTGCTGACGAGATGGTGGTCAAGGATTTGGAAGAGGCGATTGAGAGCATGCAAGCCAAAGACCAAGAATGTGGTCTGCGGCAACAGGCAAAGGAAACAGAGACTGTCGATGGTACTCTGGTCGAACATATTTCCGAAGAGGTAGATGAGGAGGTTGCAAATCTTCAAGAACAAGAAGATGGTGATGGCACTCAGCCACCAGAATTGCCCAAGAAGGACTGTGTCGCGGATGCACCAGATGAAGCTTTTCATACTCTCTTGCCCGAGCCCGAGGCTGGTACATCAACCGAAGAAGATGAAGACAGGCAACAAATTCCGGAGACCAGTCAGAATTCTACTGCCTCTTCTGCCTATGGTGATGAGAATGTTGTTCCTGCAACGCCAGCAGAAGCTGTTTCGGTGCAAGTTCTTCGAAACGCTCAAGAGAGCAGCAATACACCAGCGGTCCTCGCGTCCACGTCGAACCGTGCTCCGTTCAACGAGTTCATCACCCCATCACGTCCGCAACGAGCTGCCCCCCAGTTTGCCAATACTGTTGTTTCTAAAGTCCCCTTACGACCAGAAGGCCACATCTCACCGATCAAAGTCCCCAAAAAACGCAGTCGTTCCCTCTCGTCTGGTCCATCATCCGTCAAGAAGACACCAGTACTGCAATCCTCGGGAATCTCTCAAAGCAGGACAGTCAACACATTCTCTCCAGCGCCTCAAAGCAATCTCAACACACCATATTCAGTCATGACGACACCAGGTCAGCAAAGCTTTGCCATCGATGATTTTGGTGACTCGACATTAGACGGAATCCAGATCGATGACGACGATGAAAATCTTCCCCCCGTCACACCTACGGCTGCTAGTGTTCGATCTTTTGCAATGATACCGAGCAAGACCCTCAAGGGTCAGACCCCAGCAGCGCCATCCGGTGTGCTGCAAGGCGCAGTCGTATTTGTCGATGTTCATACCACCGAAGGTGCTGAGGCGAGTGGGATCTTCGTCGAGCTGCTCACTCAAATGGGTGCCAAGTGTGTGAGAAACTGGTCTTGGAATCCGAGGGCTAGCATGGGCGTGAATACAGAGGATGCAACTGCGACTCCTGGTGGTGGGAAGATCGGCATCACGCACGTTGTGTACAAAGACGGTGGGAAGAGGACATTAGAGAAGGTTAGAGACACCGAGGGGGTGGTGAAGTGTGTTGGTGTTGGTTGGGTTCTTGAGTAGGTCTTCCACTGCCAGAGCCATCCTGTCCTTCTTAGATGCTAACCCAGTTTGTCATAGCTGCGAACGTGAAAGCAAATGGCTCGATGAATCTGCATACGCGGTCGATATATCGATCCTCCCGCGTGGTGGTTCAAGGAGGCGAAAATCGATGGAGCCAAGAGCACTGCTGAATATGAACGGCAATCTCTCTGAGGCGGCTGGAGTTGGACGGAGGAGTTTCTCAGCTGAGATGACGCAGAAGTTTAAGGACGAGCTGGTCAATACGCCACTTCGCGGCCACACCCCTGATCAGGTATCTGAGTCTGCAGGGCCGTCTGACGCTGATGAGCCAGAAGGCGAGACAGAAACCGAACACACCGGCTCATTGGAATCAGGCTTCTCCACTCCAACCGGTGCATTGCTTGTCAGCACCACCTCTACTTCTGCTATGCTACCACCAGCAACACCAACTGGAGTCGTCAACTACGATCCCTCGACCTCCCAGACACCTGGCGCCGGTGCCGCTGCGGCGGATGGTGCATGCTATTCCCCCACTACGCCTTACTACCTCTCCCAAGGCGCTAAGCTGGTCCAGATGACTTGTCCTCCGAAGCAGACGGGTAAGGGACTCTTTGAAAAGGAAGATGAGGTTGAGGGCGCAGAAAGAGGGGTTGGGGAAGGGGCGACCGGGACGGGTTTTCCGGTGTCTGGCAGGATTGGGGATGTCCAGGATGAGAAGGTCAGGAAGAGGTTGGCAGAGGCGAGGAGGAAGACTATGGGGTGGAGACCTAGGGTTGGGAGTCCGCTGGGGAGATGAGGTGAGGTAATGTGAGGCGAGGTGGATCCTTGTCCCTTGGCTGTGGCAGTTTGGGAGAGCTACTTGGAAGAAGAGTGTGAGTGGTCGACTCGGCTTTGTTGGGGATGCCCTCTGTTGATTGTGTGAGATATCTTGTATGCAACAAGTTCGGCGCTTCACACTGGGTTGCATTCTGGTCTGGATGGCAGAGAGGAAGAAAGAACGTTATTTGCCACGGTGATGGAATGGTATGGAACAGTCAGCGCATTGGATTCCCTTTGCCTATCGTCATCACGAGAAATGACCCTCATCAGATCCAGCTCTTGCTCTTGCTCTTGCTCTTTTTCTTTCATTGCCTGAAACCCTCTTCTCCTACTGCCTCGCATCCCCATCCGCATTCACGTTCACGTACCAGCACGTAGACGATCGCCGCGCAAGGTATCTATCGCCTTCTCTCTCACACCTCCCTTTTCCGCCTCGCCGTATCCTGTAATCATACCCTGTGCCAGGTGCAGGTGGCAGTTAGAGTGATCCTGGATCTCCTGGCTTACTAACTACGGTGGAGAGGAGGGAAAGATCCCATGAACCAGCTAGCTGGACGTAATAACATTGTGGAGACGGAGAAGAGAAGAGCACTCTGGATACAATTAGTTTTTGCTCAATGAGTGAGTGAGTGAGTGAGTGAGTCCCAGAACAGGCCTCTTTGGCTCTCTCTCTCTCCCCCCCCATACGAACTCTAAATATCTAGGGTTTGTGCACGAATGCCTGATATGGCTTGGGAGGCTGTGTCGCACGGGAGAAGCGTACGGAGGAGGGATGTGCCGAGGTAACTGGTTATAGACGCTCCTCTCAACGCCTTGAGTCGTCAGGCTTGGGAGATTGTGTGCTTTTCAGAGTTGGGGAGACCTGCTGCGGCTGTCTGAGAGCTTGGTAATCCTTTCATGCTCCCGCTCACTTAGAATCGACCTAACTAGCAGATACGCCTTGACCCATCCGATTTGTCCATGCTATTTTCTTAGGGCTCACTGCGTCACCAATTTCCTCCTCACACCCCCACCCTGCTTCTCATCCCCATCCCCCCTATAGAACCCCGC
>JAABUK010011446.1_pt1 | contig 11559 bp, 13 predicted proteins | sample 5559141 | NCBI WGS metagenome assembly JAABUK01 (sample SAMN10711869, study PRJNA513367) | rock metagenome | isolation source: Antarctica rocks | place: Antarctica: Victoria Land, Pudding Butte nord | collected 2016-01-03 | reverse complement strand
TTCTACAGAAATGAGCTTGTACATCACCAGGCCCACGCTTGCAAAATCGCTTCCTTGTACAGGCTGACGACGGCGCCTGGGGCCTCAATTCCCGCCAGAGAGAGAGAAGAAGATTGACTGCAGGCCATGCTAGGGAGTTACAGAATCTGAAGACGGAGCTTTGTCAAGTACCTTACAGTATATGTTTACAGAAGAAGAAGAAGAAGAAGAAAAAGGATTTTACATGCTTAATCACTGCCATCACCTGAACTCGAGTGCGGTGACAGCAGCACACACAGCATCCCTGTTCTCTACTAGATTTGGGCGTTGCCTTCTGTACATCTCTTCATACCATTCTGGGTGACTGCTCTTCCAGCATGGCCGCAAGACATGGTCCACATAGCCTTGTAGGTGTCCTGCCTGTCGGTTTGGGAGCTTTGATGGCACAACTTCTGCGAGTCCCTCAATAATGTCAGCAGCTTCATCCAGCAAGACATGTAAGATATCATCGTTAGGCCAAGGAGCCCACACAAGAACACCGCAACAGCGACTGCACAATGTCAAATTTGCTGGCACTGTGTTGGCAAAGGGTGATGTTCTGACCCTGTGCAAGTGCGGGATTGAGGTGCAAATATCGTATTGCGGCAACAGCCACATTCAAGGGGTATGAGTCAGCAAATCCAAGCTGCTTGAGGTGGTACTTACTCAACTTCTGTAGCTGCTGCAAAGCCGCATCCACAGATCTTGTGCAATCAGCTGAAATACGCGTATTGAATAGCAACAGATCACTGGCTAAGCAAGCATGCTTTCTCAGCCCCAGAGCCATTCACTGCAAAAGTCTTGTGACAATGAGCACAATTCTCCATCTCCTTGCGCTTGCACCCGCCTGGTTTCTTGACATGCCTGTTGTAATGTCCAATCTGCTTTGTGCAGTAGCCACATTTGGAACAAGTGAGCTTTTGAAGCATGTCATACTACTGAGACGTGAACTTTATGTTCCTTTTGAGACCAACAGGGATGTCATTGTGACTGCCCAGAAACGGAAGCAAACAGCTGTGTCTGCAAGGCAAGGGTGCTCCACTCATGCTCAGCAGCATACTTGAGGCGGTCATGTGTGCTCTTCACTGCATTTTGCAATGGTTGTAGCCTCCACTCACGCTCATGCCATTCCAGCATGTAGTGTTGCAATGTCCATGGTTGTGGCTGAGTTTGTCTGCCCCCTTTGTTGGACTTGTTGAGTCGCTTGACAGCAGCCAGACGCCTCTTCTCCCAGTCATCCTCTTGATTGCGACTGTGTCTCCTGTAATGCATAGCAGACATTGTAGTTACCAGAAGAGAAAAATAGGCAAGAAGTGCAACGACCTTGCTCGCTTGTCATGCAAAGGTACTTTATGCCATGAAAAACAATAGTGTGTGACCAGCCCTGAATTGGATTTGCTTGTCAGATGAGTGGATAAGATGGCATAAACAATGTGAGATACATTATTGTAATGCATAGTGTGCGCTTCAAAGCTAGAAGGCAAAAGGAAGAAGACAAACTTGTACAGAGTAAACAAGTGTAATACACCGCTCTCATTTGATACTGGGATCACGTATCCATAAGCAGATGCACCAGGAAACCCCCTGACTGATTGAACATATGATGCACTGGCCATGTCTGTCATGAGTATCCTTTCAAGCACTACAAGATGGACACAAGCACCATATGCCTGAGACAAAATTGTGACCACCAAGTAGACGGATGCACTTCTCTAAAGGTACTGTGTGCATGAGGCACAGCATACAGTACAGTATATCTTCATGTACTTGCTTCAGCCAAATGCAACACAAGTGTATGCAATGGTAAATCCCGGAGACTAGAGACTGATACAGACAGCACATTGGCTACTGAAGCTTCATTGAAGCTGCCTTGGTCTTTGGCGAAGCAAAGTTGGTAAATCAGCCTTGCAGTCAAAAATTAAACTGCCTCACCCCTTGTGTCTGATGGTGCTTGCTCATGTATGAAATTTGAATAACGATTTTGCAGTATGAGGGCGTGTGACTAGTGTTGATGTTATGAAATTCATTATTGTGAATTTTGTGCTTACACTGCTCAAGTGTATCTGACTGTACAAGGGTGCATACTCCTGCAAAGACTGCTGCTGTAGCCAATGCAAGACAAGCACACAAGCTGTATAGGCATCACCAACCTACTGCATTGAGTTGCAACTGCCATGAGGGCGAGAATGGCAAGACGATCGCCCAGCGGCTTACAGAGATGAAAGCTGTTGGTCAGCGCAACAACTCTCTGCACAAACACAACAGGCATCTTCCTCAACTCATCGAGTATTCAGCTGGGCGCCGCAGAGGATGCTGCGGTGGATCTTATGTCGCAGATCGCACAGCAGCTTCAGCTAAGCTTGCAGCAGATGAGGGAGGGCGCCAGACTTCTGCAGTCAAGCAGGTCCGCGAAGCTTGATGGGACACCGTCACAGTTGGCACATGTGTGACCCTGTGCAGTTTGGAGCGTTTGTGCCTCAGGCATTTTAGCTCACAACATGGCAAGCTGTTAATACCCTTTGTACAGTCAGCACCAAGACTGATTGATGATCATTGACAGAGTTTGCTTAAGCCGCAGTGACCATCAGTCAAGTCCGGTGTCAAGGCAAAACATTCGGCTGTCACTTTCCAAACTTGTCACAGTGCACACATTTGCAGACATTTGCACAATTGCCTACTCCGGTCGCTGTCTTTGGATGGCCGGTTGAAGGCGGATTTTGTGGATGCAGGGCACATGAAACCCTGCAGTACACACCTGTAGGATGGCTACAATCCCTTGTGCAGCACTGTTGCTTGCATTGTTTTTGGTTTTTTCAACCATGCACACCATCATATCTCAAATCCAGTGAAAAATGATAGACAATTAATTTCTTCGCTTGCTACATAAGTGCCTGCTCCAGCTGTCTTTACACGGCTGATTCAAAGCGGATTTGTGGATGCAAGGCTAATTATTCCCTACAGTACAGACATGTAGGATGACTGAAAGGCACTGTGTAGCATCTTTGCTAGTGAAGTTTGGTTTTTCTTTCAACCGCAGCTGCCGTCCTCAAGTTCAGCGTTCAAAAATTACAGATGATCAATTCACGTGGCACATACCATACTCACCTCGTCATTGCTTGGTTTCGCAGTAATCGGATCAGCTGGCCTTTGCACTCATTTGCAATCTAGGGCAGACGTTTTGGAAACATGGCTTCCTATTCCATTCGATACATAACTGTCCTATTCTATTAAACACATAACTGCAGACCGTGACGTTCAATCATTGGCTCTGAAAGCTACACGTAAACACTTTATTACTTTTCAGTGCACTGCTCATCACGTTCGCCATCAAGTATGTATGCACCTTGACTCTGCTGCTTGGTTTGCAATAGACCACAGTCGATACTTATGAGCATCTGATGGCTTTCATCAAGTGACATACTGTTTCAACACAGTCAATTGCTCCTGGGGCCATTCCAGGCAACTGGTTCGAGCGCTGAACCCACGCGGGTAGTGATGTGCAAACCACTAGCAATGTCACAATGTCTTCCAGCGTCTTAAGTCGCTGACTCTGAAGCTCAGGTCGTTGTCTGACGAACATGGCAGTATATGAATGTTGCTTTTCAGTGTGAAGACCATACTTTGCATTGCAAAGTTTGCAAATCGAGCCAGTTCGTCTGAGTGCTTCTTGGGGAGCTTCTCTGCGTTGAGCAATTCCAGCAGGATTCCAGCTATTTCACCCTGCAGATCTTCGAGCACACTTTCTTTGGGATAGGCTACCCAGACCTTCTTTTGGTCCTTTTCTACGACTACAAGCTTCTCAGCATCAAATTGGCATGGCCGGACATTTTGCCACTGCGGAAACGCTGAGTTGACGTGCAGGTACTTCACTGTTGCTAGTGCTACCCGCGTCACATCCGGGTCAGCAAAGCCATGTTGCCCCAGCAGGTAGCTGCTGAGGGACCGCAGCTTTTGCAGGCCCAGCGTGTAAGACCCATCTTCAAAGCCATTGTGTTCAAAGGGCTGGAGTTCGGGAGCTGCGAAGCATGTGAACTTTGTCGTGTGCTGCCTCAAACCTGTGCCTCCGACCTTGAAAGATCGTCCACAGCGCGCGCAAGTTTCAGTCACGGTGCTCACATTCCTTCGATGCGTATTTAGGTGTCGGTTGAAGTGTCCGACCTGTGTGGTCGTATAATAACACTGTGGGCAAGAGAGTAGTGAAGACATCTGGGCTCAACACGTCATTAGGGATGTGTCTACAATGTCAATGTCATGGAGCGAGAGCAAATGATGGTGCAGGTGATACAGCCGGCTCCAAGAAGAAGAGGAATGTCGAATCCCGTCTTCTACAGCGTGACCCTGCGTGACTCCTGCGTGACCTAGCGTGATTCCAGCGTGACTCGAGCGTGATTCAGAATCCGGGTCAAAACGTGAGGCAAGGCTTAAAAGTCAATGCAGAACCTTCCATCAAAACACCAGCGACGTATTGGCAACTAGGAGGACTCAGCCACAGCGCGGTGTATGTGAATCATCATGTGCGGGCGTACGTGGGTTCAGCAAGCTTGCTCACTGATTGCAAGCCCCACCAACACGGTGAAAAACCGTGTCAAAATCCAGCCCCAGATGCGCACTGCAGGGCCTCCATAAAGTAGTCCCTGGCCGTACAGCCCTGTCGCGACGATACGGCTTATGTCAAACCATGCATAGAAAAGACGGAAGGTAAAAGCGGAGCTTGACTACAAACACCTTGGCTCATCTACGATCGCAGTCAAGGGCGACATTATGCAAGAGTCGGGCGTCCAATGCAGCGGCCGCTGCAGGGTCTGCCTATAGCCCAGTTATAACAGCCTCCGTGTACCATTGTCCGTGCTCAGACTGCATTTTCCACCAAGCTGGTCGTGCGTGATGTATAAGGACGATCTTCGGCAGATTCACATTGGCAGCTGTTAAGTTGAGCTTCAATACAAATACTAACGACGCGAGACTTCGCAACAAGAACTGCAGAGCGCGGTTTTGACTACGTTAACTTGTTTATTTGTATTTGTTCATGTTTTACTTTCCTGAGGATCAATTAGAGCCAACAGACAGATCTCTGTTCGTGTGAACCGAAGCATTGCTGAGCTCAACTACAGGCATGCTGTTCTCCACGCTTCTGCATCGCGTTTGACTTTTCGCAATCAGCTCTCGTTGCACAACAGAGAACATGCGTGGTTCTAGGCACAATACCCTGCTGTCCTTGGCTTTTGCATCAAGGCACTCAACCAGACAGCAAGTTGCATGCTGCTTTGCATTGCATGCAACTCGCAACAAGTCGGGTGCACCAAGCCTGACTTATTACTACTTACACGCACTCGCACCTGTACGACTCTTTTGGCCTCTCCTGCAAGTTTGTTCAACCCATGAAACATTAGCAACTCCATACGCTTGCATACTAAAACAAGAGGCTACCAACAGCAAGGCTAAACGCATTGAAGGCATTGTTTGATCACTTGACAAATCTCGTCTACGATGCAACAACACATGTTTCTATCAACGGCTTGGTCATTCCCAAACATAGTTCTGTCTGCAGCAGGAGAGGCTCGTTCACGGAGTTGAATCTTTTTGCCTGAGGAATGTTGAGGAAAGTAAATTAGATGTTACGTGAACCTGCTCTTTTGTTGTGCTAATCCAGTAAGCCACTTTTGATGGCCGTCTCAAAATACGAACTTCAACGGACTTCCCGCGGCAGTGAGTTGACGAGCGGCATGTATCATGTTCCTGAGGCCTCGGATGTGCTGTGCCTGAAGACAAAGGACGGGGGTGCAGCGAACCTGCTACACCTAGCTGGTGCCGACGGCCCTGTCGTGCTCGTGCTACCTGCGAACGGCTTCCCTGTCAAGTGCTACACCACGTTGGTGAGCAGCTGTCGGACATTGACGTTGCCGACGCCCGGTGTACGGACTGTATCTTTTGTGTGAGATCCTGAGCAGTGCAGGCGCAGCAACTCACCAGATCTGAGCAGAGGTGCCAGTGCTGGGGAGTCGAGTTTCGTGGGCAAGGGTTTCTCACAGCTCCGCCTGGCAACCTACTGGAAGTTTACACGCGCGACCTCCTCGCAATCATAGACTCGATGAGCTTGAGAGGTCAGTCTCCGGGGTGCCGAGTGCTCGCCTTTTGCGAAAGATCCGTTGCAGATCGTACTACCTGAACATGCAACGCGACTGAATCCTGCTTGCTCTGGACAATCCACATTGCGCGAAGTGTTCACGGAGTGTCTGTTGCGTCCGGTGCTGCAGGTTGTGCAGTCTTTGCGCATTCTGGAGGGGCTCAAATAGCCATCATGGCCGAAGCTCATAAGCCTGGGACTTTTGCAGTTGTCTATGCATTTGAGCCAGTTCTCTGGCCTGTGCGCTCTGCTGCAAGGTACAGTGCTCTCCATCATCAGCAAGATCTTTTTGCCTGACTGAGTTTTTGGCTTCCTCAAATAGACCCGGTGCTTTAGCTGGGTGAGGTGGTGTTGCAAAACGTGCTCAACTAAGTGGTCACCTATTTGGCAACTCAATTTTGTTTGAGAATGCACAGTTTCAGGCCTGATTTATGGATGAAGCAATTGCACCGGGTGATTTTGTGAATACAGTGGGAGACAACAAGTGATTCTGGGTTACCAGGCTCTAGCCAAGTTGGCCAGACGCCGCAGATCCCAGTTTGATAGCGAGGATGATGCAAGGAAGACCTTCAAATCTAAACTGCCATTCGCAACATTCCACCCAGACTGCTTACAAAACTACATCGGAAGTGGCCTGACACAACACTCTGGTAAGGCATGACTGTTTGTATGCAGATTCTGTATGCATGCACCACCCAAACACTCGGTTCTTCTGTGCTTCTACCCCATGGTAGGCGATAAGGTGCTTCTCCTTTTAAAATACGTCTTGTCAAAGGCACCAACAATGGTATTGAACACTTACTTCACATACGTGTCGCAGATTGCAATGTCCAGTCATATAGATGCTCCTGTTCCAAACCTTTTGCTCACGTGTTGCAAATCAAGCATGTGTCGTCTGAAGACTTTTGTGCATTGAGATCCTTTGTAGCTATACCTACAATTTTGTCATGAAGGCTGGTGTGTTGCACCTACACCCTTGCCAATGATTGCAAGCCAATTGCATCTGCATGAAGAAGGATTGCATGATGAACTCACTTTCTTGTTGCAACTGTTATGCAGATGGGACATGCGAGCTACTAATCAGCACAGAGACTGAGTCACGTTGTTACTTGGATGCTTTCCACGCAGCAAGGGGGTCAGGCATTGATGCCCCTCCTCATGTACAGTGCCCAACCACAATTGCTGTTGGAAATGGTCAGCAGGGTATGGTAAAGTTTCTTGCTGCAGAAGGTATAAAGCAAGCAAGTCGCTTTCCCAAAGGGAGGTTAGAAAGGTAAACCCTTAGTGCAAAAGTCTTTGTCATCATGAGCATCAACAGGTCTTCCTAATGCCAAATTTTGTTCAAGGATGTTTTGTTTCAACACATATTCATGGTTGGCTTTCACGCAAACAAGAGCAAAACACCTTATGAGGCCATGCATAACTTTGATAGCCTTGCATTGGCTTTCAGCTGTAACCATGCTTCAAGGAACATTGCATACAATGAACATATTAGCTGCAGGCATGAAGGTCTGACGCACATGGGTCCCATGGAGGATCCTGTCAAGTTGGCTTCAAAGATAACCAGGAGTTTCAATGCATGCAGAGACAGAGATACCTGGGCTGCGCTGCCTTTATCAGAATCTATTGCTGTGCAAGACCATTCCAAATTGTGAAACGTATGCAAAGCTTCCATGTTGAGGCCATAGGCGACTGTGATGCATGCATGCACTATATTTTGTATAAATTATCGATTGTTGTATAGCATATTGAACGAAAGTCATAACAAATCCATGCAACTAGTTGAACTTTAGTTGCTACGGCAAGATGCTATGTGAGGCACTACAGTATACGTACTGCAATACCAACCTGAACATTGCATGCACTCAGACACATGAATGCAGCAAACGTGTTTTGACGTTGAAGTACATTAATGGTGAAGTCGTTTTGCAATCAACTAATCTGTCCGCATCTTCACTCAAGTCGTTATTATGGCGATGCCACCACCTGCTGTTGAAAATGGTCTCTCGTTGACAGAGTTTGCAAAGGCAAAACATGAAACACATGGTCAACAGGCGCAGGCAGGCATGTTTAGGCTGAACGGCAAGCGTGGGTCACCCCCTGCAAGCAGGTGTTTCATTGCTAATTCAACCATCGATGGGCATGGTCGGCACTTCTTCGATGCTGAGTCCCTGGGTGCAAAATTAACATCCCTCTTGGGCATGGTCGGCACTTCTTCGATGCTGAGTCCCTGGGTGCAAAATTAACATCCCTCTTACGGAAACGTCTGCATCTTACGATGTCCAACGTTGCTCAAATGTCAACGGTAAGAAGCACGGGGGGTGTGCCTGGACCAAACTACATAACTACGAAGCTTTTGGAAAACTTTTCAAAACTTCAGTCTTTTTCGTCGTTTCTGATTTTATCCCACTATCCTTGTAGTTATGTAGTTATAGCTATATTCTATTGAAATTAGAGAAAATATAGTATAATATACAAGGCCGATGAGCAAAAACATAGGCAAAACACAGAGAGATGCAGTGAAATGTAACGCTGACACCCCCCTGCTTATAGCGAGATTTAGATTCCATAACTACATAACTACAGCCAAAACGTCGTCGAAACTGGAAAACGTCAAAAAAAGCAAATAAAATAAAAGTTTGTCGGAATCTTTGTAGTTACGTAGTTTGGTAGTTACGACAGGTTTTTAAGGCGTTGCCAGCGTGGCTTCTAGGGATATAGACGTCTGTAGGCGAGGTCTATAAAGACGTCGATGTGGAATCTCAACCCACGCTGAGGGCTCTATGTAGTTTGAACGTGTGGCCAGTGCAATCCATTATTGCAACCATAATCTGCCACTGGCTTTGATAGTATGGTGCCCACCGTCACCGTGCCTGTTGTGTATCAAAGCAATCCAGGGATTGGACTGATCCAACTATAAAGCCAATTACACCAACTACAAAAGCTTTCAAACCCTTTTCTTGTAACAACGCATTTTCGTTGCTTTTCTGTTTCTATCCCATTTCTTCTGTGGTCATGTAGTTAAAGCTATAGTGCATCAAATCGAAAGAAGCTACAATATTGTACAGTTTTTGCACAACAAAAACACATAAGTGCAAAGGTGACATGCACACCCCTGACTGCTTATTGTCAAAGTCGAATGTGGATTAAGCCGAATTGGAACATCAAAAAAACGGATCAAACAAATGTTTGTAACACATAATTTGGTAGTTACAACGGTGGACTTTAGTCCTCGTCATCGTACGAAACCACCTCTTCAGCTGACATCCATCGCTTCTTCTTCAGCAGGAATGTCAGCCCCTGCACCGATGGGAACACTATGCACCTTCTGCTAGTACCGCCTGTTGGAATTTTCTTGATGAAGTCTACCTTCAGGCCGAGCGATTTAAATGTGTCCAGGATGTCGTCTTCTGTGGTCCCTCTGAAGGAATGCCCCTTGAAGTAGTTCATGATGCAGTCAGTCACGTGGCGGACCGGTACGACCGTCTTCACAACTGACCTTTTTGCAAGATCCCTGTCCAAGGCATGTTGTTCCCATTCCTCACCCACCAGATTGCTGAAAGCCTCGTTTCCAGCTTCTGACCTGTGCTTCAGCCTGAACAAGCCAGTTTCTTCTATCTCTCTCATGATGGCACAACGCTCCGAATCCATCCGGACCTCTCCAGGACAGCTACACATAGAGTCCGTGTCCGTCATCAGGTGCTTTATCCACTTGATTGCATTCGGAGCCTGTGCAGATTGTATCTGCTGTTTGAAGGCAGTGAACGGTGCTTGTCCTTTCTTCACTATGCTGCTGTCTACGCCGAGGAGGTAGTGAAAGAAAAGCTCATGAATGGAGGGATCCTTAACTAAGGCCCAGAGAGAGTCCAGCTTCTCCTGGCTGTAATGCAGGTCGACGCAGCACAACATGAAGAACTTGCGCTCGCTGTTGGGGATCTCAACGGCCTTCTTGGTGTTGCTAAGCACCACGAAGTTGTGGAACGAAGGTAACACCTCTGCCGACTGATATTTCTGCTCAAACCTAGCCTTGTCCTCTGTGATCCTACAGAAACACCGTGTTTAATCCCTAGTGTCTGGCAACAAAGTCAAGCAAAGAATACAGACAACGATGCAACGATCATACTCACAGTGTCTTCATCTTTTCAGCATCACCCTTGTTGCCGAAGAACATCTGCAAGAACAGACAAATGGTCAAACAACCAGAAAATCAACACATGCCATTACTAGCTGAAAACATGAGCATCAAAAACGTCACCCCCTCGTCGATCAGCACATAGGACTTCATTGAGAGCTCATCGTTGAAGCGATTCACTACGCTGTCGAAGTTGGTCACATGAAGACCAAGCTCTTGCATGATGCCCATCATCAAGCTACTGAACACCATCCCTTTCCCAACGCCTTGATCTGATATCAAAACCTGCAAGAAGGTCTTTTGTTAGTGCCGATATTTTGCAGATTGCTAAATCCCCATGTGCGTCATTGTCTATTTTTAAGATGTCATCACAAGGAAGGGTGAGAAGTTACCGGGCACCATCCAGTCTTCTCAGCTGGATCTTGCATGATGTGAGCCAACCAGGCAAGCAAGTTCGTGTAGTCCTGCTGGTTGCCGGCACATAGACAATCTTTGATATGATCCAAGATGGGTTGCATCTCTTGGATGTCCTCCTCGGACAAGCTGCGCTTGGATTGCTTCAAGAGAGGCATCATCCCCGCACACAGGTTGTACTCCTGGGGCCTCACTCTGCAGTCCCACGGGTTGCCGACGAACTTGACCTTGGTTGCCATGGTCTCCCTAAGGTAGCTGTTGTCCCAGATATCAAATGCCCATGCATAGGGCTTGGTGACGCTCTTTAGCTGGCTAGCGGTGTATCGAACGTAGTCAAATACTCCACCGTCAATGTCCAACGTCTGGCGGACGTACACGGCGGGCGTACTGACGAAGACGAAGTAGTTGCTCAGGTATGCGCATACCCTCTGCTCAAGCTCGTCATACCATGGCTGTTCACTCATTTTCTGCTTCTTAGGAGTGTTCTTCACGGCGACCTGCTTCAGGTTGTGCAGCAGGGCTGCATCCAGATTTGGTCCAGGCGCAAACATCTCGCTGCTGACCAGCATCGTATCCAATCCACTGCACCATTGTCCCAGGCACACTGGCTGCCGGGGCAGGCACTCGCTGCCATAGCAGTGATAGCTGACGTTACCAGACCTCTCGAAGGCGACGAAGAAGTTGTTCGAAGCGTGTTTGGGGCCGTACGCGCAGTTTCTGCCCACAGATGCATTCGTGGTGCCGTACAGCTTGAGTCATAAATTTGGGTCTGGACCATTGCATTGCTGGAGATTGCAATGTACATTGTGAGTCCCATTTGTGGCTGCATCCTGAGTCAGCACGCCCTTAAGGATTGCACAATCAAATTTGA
>JAABUK010011445.1_pt1 | contig 11560 bp, 12 predicted proteins | sample 5559141 | NCBI WGS metagenome assembly JAABUK01 (sample SAMN10711869, study PRJNA513367) | rock metagenome | isolation source: Antarctica rocks | place: Antarctica: Victoria Land, Pudding Butte nord | collected 2016-01-03 | reverse complement strand
CCCCAAGAAGTGAAACCCTTTGATAATGACCCAGCTGTCGAGTGGTCAAATGGTGAATGGCAGTTGATGCCATCTTGATCTGCTGCAACATAAAGTCCCCCCGTCGCAGTAGGCTCGTAGCCTGCTCCCTGCTGCATCCTGACTGTGCATCTTCTTCCCTTCCCGCCTGAAGCGAAACGCCATCCTGCCGACTTCAAAGAGATTCCGTACCACGACCACATACCAGACCAGATCTGGTCATCCGCCCAAGTCAGCCCCCACCCTTCTAGGACAACCACCATCTCGACTTACTCACCAGAAGAGTCGACGGTCGGACTGGAATTCACTCATGTCGTGTTTGCATTGCTTGGATCCGTAGCCTCACTAAAGCAAGCCCAACACCCTTAATATATACTGCGGCCTTTCGTCCTTCGATTCGGATCTTCCTCCGATCTTGCCATCCTCTGATTCCTGGTACGCTTCTTCCGCTGTCAAACCCGACTGTCACATCCTATCTTTGTGATCTCCATCTTCAGCGATAAGTACTTCAACCAGCCGTGTGTAACATTGAAAGACGCCGAGAGATAAAACCTTCTTTGTTACTCCCCCCCGCGAGACTGTTCCCAATACGAGCGTCATCGTACATTGCGCCCGCCTTAAATTACATTAGCTCGGAACCATCCGACGAAGCGAGCTGCTAGTATACACCGACATCCCTCTTCCACTGATCAACCTCTGAATCCCACAAACCTTCGCTGTCGTCCTCGACATCTCCCCATCGCGTTTCACATCCACAAGGACGACAGATCGTCCACCGCTCGCCACCAGTGTCTCATCCGCTGGGCGCTCGACGACGCTCCGCTGCCTCGCCAAAGGATCTATCGCTTGCGCAGAAACTCCCCCAACCTGACACCGACTCGGTACCTGGCGGGTCCAGCCTACCTCTCATCGTCGTCGACCCGCGTTTGCTGCGTACGCGGCTGCAAAGCAATACCCCGATGCACCAGAACAACAGCAACACCAATCGTGAAACAATCCTACTGGTTTAGCTAGGGCCAGCAGCAACTAGCCGTTCTGGTAAGCTGCTCCTACGATTCCCTTGATTGCTTCACCATTGTCTCTCGCAAATCGTTGGTTTACTCTTGGTAAATCTGTTTCTACCGAAGCTGCTTTGTGATACCGTTGTATCTGGAAAACGTGATCGTGCTGTCGTTTCTACAGTCCGATTTGAGGCATGTAAGGCTTCGTGCAGTCCTCCCCAGTATCTGTCTCGGTGCGGGTACTTCCCTTGCATAGCCACTACTTGTCTCAGGCCAGTCTTTCGGCTCTATTGTCCCTGTATGCTGCCTTACTGCGCTTGGCTTCAGCAAAAACCACTGCACGCTGTACTAACGCAGCCTCTAGTCATATCCACATCTTCAGGATCAACTACATTGAGGCAAACGAACTTCAGAGAACCCCACAGCCAAACAAAAGCTACTGGGACGACTTTGTTGGCCTGGTTACATCTGCGAAACGAAGCTTTCTCGAGGGAGTTTGCAAACACTCCGTCACCCGTGCCACCAAGCATTTCAGCGGAAAGCAAAGCTCAGTCCAATTGCTGTGGTTAGCGAGTCCCACGTCAAGAAAACTCGATTTAACGGGTCGTCGGCTCCCAGCATACCGAGATCTGCACTGACCTTTTCCAACCGTAGGGTTCATCCATAATCGCTTCTAGAAATCAGCCAACTGCATCTTTCCCACGGCTTGACCCAACACACATAATTACGACCTTTCGACTATCAGGCGGGTACGTCAACAGGCGTTCGCCCTACAGTGTATACCCTCGAACGCGGCATCCGCAACACAAGCTTTAGCGCATTGCCATGCCAGTACCCTGTAAGTAGTATTTTGCATCCCTACATCTTTGAGGCACTCTCGAGTTGTTTCCTCAATTTCTACATCTTCATGGCGTTGAGATTTAGCTACGCTGCTTTTCTTTTCATCACTCCAAGGTATTTCAACACTGCCTCCATGTTTGCTCACATGTTTTCTCTTTTAGCTGAGAAACCCTTCGATCTCCAATACTCCATACCAATGACCCGCAAGGACAAACCGATACCAACTTACGATTTCAACCCAGATACAACTCTGGAAGAAGAGTTGGACTTTTTCACTAATACTGGTACTATGGCTGCCACAGGCAATTCGAGCCCATTCATCAAAGACGAACCTGAAGATTACACTTTTCCTGCTCACACCTACGTACCAAGACAGCAAGGATACATGGAGATTGGTCAGCAGTTTGGACAGAGCACAACCGGTAGTGTTAATCCTTCGGAGCTCACGATGCAGGCCAACAATTTCAATCCCTACAACTTGGGAGGCCAGCAGAACTTGTCGTCTAGCTTCAACTTGGGTAATTCGGGGATTGGGGATGACGAGCTCCTGGATCTAGACCTCAACGACGGTTCTGCACATCAGAACCAGATGCAACGTGGTCAACATGGGCTGGAGAATGGCAGCATGCATGCCTACTTTCCGGACCAAGGCCAGTCCGGCTCGACAATGCTCAACAATCAAAACCAGATGTATTCCAATACACCAGACGGTGCACCGATACAGAGTCCTTTCGCACATAACAACTTCAACTATGCCCAATTCGGCTCGTTGCAGCAACAACATATACCCCAAGCTTCGCCCCACATGCGTCCTACGCAAGGTGGAGGAATGGAGACTCGCTACATAAACGGCCGTTCAAAGCCTCAGATGCCTCAACCCATGGACCGCCAGAATTCGGATTCTCGGAGCCCTATGACACCAAAGACACCTGGATTAGGCGGTCTGAATCTTGGCACCCCGGAATCCGGCAGCTTGCCGTCACAACCCATCCACACCAACTTCAATCAGCACCGACATCAGAAGAGTCTATCCAACCAATGGGATAGTACTCCAGGAAGTGTACGCTCCTTCGGCGAGTCGCCCATCTCATCTCCTGGTCATCCAGCAAGTCACGCCCAGATCTCAGAGATCCTAAAATCTGGCAAACACGCCTCATTACCCGCAAAGGTCGAGACTGGCCATCATCCCATCCCAGCCTACCAGACGCAAGAAGCCAAGCGTAGGAGACGACGAGAGTCTCACAACATGGTCGAGCGGAGGCGTCGCGACAACATCAACGAACGTATACAAGAGCTTTCCCACCTTGTACCTCTGCACCGTCTTGAAGACGAAAAGGTCCGCAAGCACATTGTCAACAACTCACCGCTCTCACCAACCCTTGCTGCCGCACACGGTAGCCCACCTCAAGCAACATCCCTGCTTGCTGGAGGTGGTCGACGTGCCACAGGTGCGGGAAGCATAAGCATGGGCATTCCTGTAGAGGAAAAGGATAAAGGTCCCAACAAGGGCGACATCCTCAATGGCGCCGTTAGCTGGACCCGTGATCTGATGTGGGCACTCCACATTAAGCTCCAGCAAGAGACCGAGCTTGCCGAGATCATTACCAGGCTTGGCGGAGAGTTTCCTTTCGAGCAGACCGAAGAGGAAAAGCGCATGAAGAGCGAGCTTCTACACGCCTTTGAGGCTAACGATCCAAGCTCTTTCCAATACACACGCGGACCGGGCAGCGGACTAAGAGTGCCAAATTACACCAACGCCATGGGCGAACCTCTCAACGTCAACCAAAACGGTACACTAAGCCCGCAGAGCCTTAGTCCGGGTGTACAATCAGGCGGCAGCGGCGCCAACAGTGGCGGCCATGGCCACCCCCAATTCTGGAACCACAATGGCCACGATGGTTTCAGCCTCAAGGAGGAGGATGAGTACGGAATGGATATGAATTGACGTGGAAGGATACGAGATTGACGAGATGTGGATGTGGAAATGACTGTCATTTCTTTTCTCTTGCTCCGGGTCGCTTCTGCTTTTCCCCCGCATTCCTTCTCCTGATTTACAACCGGCATCACCCTTTCCCCCATTTCACATGCATACGCCGACCCGGGGGTGGTCGGAGGTGTTTGAGGAGCAACAGACATTGGATTTTATTTACTATACCAACCCCCGCCTTTCATTCTTCTCTTACCAGCATCATCTTCCCGCGAGTATTTTTTGCCTGGCATATACCTATTTGAGGAAGAGGAGTTAATCAGATGTCGTCGGGGAGTTGCGGGATATTTGGCTGTCTGCGCGTCTTTTTCGAGACCTCGATAATCAGAGCCCAGCTCGAGCGCTTTGCTTGGCTTCATAGCTTCGTGGGAGAATACACTGCTTGATGCCTTGAGCTTTTCCAATACAAATCATCTGAAATTCCATTTGAACACTTTGGTCGCTGAGAGGGTTTCGTGATAATTGAATCCCGAGTAATTTCCTCCCATCCACATGAACAATACGGAGCTTTCATCGCTAGTTCAGCGACCTCCATGAAGGTCCTTTCGACATACAACCACATTTCGAACTGCCTGAGAAAACTACTTTCCAGACCTCCCCCATCGTAAAACCACCACCCCGCATCGACTCCCCCAACCCTTCAAGCTCCGTGACCCTAAACCAAGATCATCCATAAAGTAACCCAATAAACCCCTCCCCCTCCCCCGCTTGCTCCATCCCCATCCCATCAATCCCAACACGACCCAACCCGTCCGCACCCGTCCGCCCCTCCGTCACCAGCACATACCCAGGATATCCCCAGCACGTCACACAAGATAAGGGAAGCCTCGGGAGGACCGCTCGGCAATAGGGAACGGGAAGGGCGGCAAAAGAGGAGGGCACGTGAGAGGGCGGCAAAAGAGGAGGCGCACGTGGAGGCACGAGGGAGGTGGGTTGATCTGATAAGATTAGATATCCCTGATCTGGTCGGGCCGTCACGGTGTGTTCTCTTTACGAAGCGGGCTGGACGTGGTAGGGTAGGGTAGGGTAGGGTGATGTGGGATGTTGGTGTGGGGACGCGCGATGGGTTGGTTGGTTGGTTGGGGTGTGATTTGGGGGGGGTGGTGGGTGAGGAGGGCGAGATGGTGGAAAGGGATGGAGGGGATGGACCGTAGGGGATGGATCGGGGGTGGTGAGAAATGGGGAGTGATGGGTGAATATGGAGGAGGTGAGGAGACAGGCGGGAACAGCAAGGTTGGGGGGGGGAATGATGAGATGGGGGGAAGACCAGGTGGAATATATGGGACGAGGATCGAGGGTCGAGGGAAGATGGGAGTGGGAGTGTAGATTGCTATACTGCGGCGAAAAGAGACTTGGGAATAATAGAGAGGGAATCTTCTATAAGACATCCACCCCTCCCCCACAACCGGCCCCCCTTCCAACATCCATATCCCCATAAACCCCGGCGCCCCCCCCCAGCCTTCACCACCTGCCCCCAAACAAAACCTCCATCCCTCCACCTCATCGCCCCGGTCTCAATAGCCATGCGAAGATTAGGTTCTAGCAGGTAGACGAGAGGATTTGATATGGTTGGTTGCGGTTGGAGGGGTGTGGGAATATGTGGGGATGTGTGGGTGTGAGAGAGGGGGATCGGAGGGGTAGGGGTGGTAGGGCGGCGGGAGCGGGAGCGGGGTGGATTATTTGGGGGTCGGTGAGGTTTGGGGATGGGAGAAGGTATCTGGAAGAAATCCGTGAATCTACCCAGAGGCCTGGACAGACATGCGGCCCACCCCCGGCGCAGCAGTCGTTCTATCATCCTCGTGTTCTATTTTGCTATACCAATACTGAAAGACTAAGAGCCCGAAGCATAAGCAACTCAGCAAAGAAATCCCTTGGGCCTAGTAAAAGAAGTAACCTAAACGCCCCCCATTCGACTTCTGTTTCTCTGGCCTATCCGCGATTTTATCCAAAATTGTCCGGGGCACTTTTTGAAGGGAAGAGTGGTCGCTGTGGTTGGTTTAGGTGGAAAGACGTGTTGGACAATAGGAGTGTGTCATGAGGTTGGGGTTGTAGGTGGGTTCTGAGACAAAGGTTTTGATATGGAGCGGATGATATGTTCAGTTAAGGTGTGGGAGAGCGGGTGCTGTTAGGACGTCGAGATGGGAGGGGACCGAGGAGTCATCGTGGTTTTGAAAAGCGCCGTAGCTCTGCGTTCTAGTTTATATTGGTGTTTCTACGTTTGGTTTAGCATATCAGTACCCAGTAGTTGCCAGTAGGCAGCCTACGATAATGAAGGAATTTGTGGCCGAATTGATACATAGGGCTGGGTGTGTGGCACAGTTCTGGCGCATGCGCGTCAACTAGACGCGTTTGGATGTAAACACTGAAGGCACCATCATCGTAAGCTCGACGGTAGTAAAGTGTAAAGCCTCCGCCCATTCTTAACGTACACAAGATGTCAACCTGCCTGTACCTTCCACACACAACCTTTTTCCTCGCATACACAGAATCGACAGAGCTTACGTTATCGCCACTCGCCAAGATTGAAAGTGAATCTGCCCACATGGATCCTCGAGGGAATGAGCAGTCCAGCGTACCGTATCTTTCCCCCAGTGACTGCTACCCCTCACCATGTCGAAACCAAATCCACAATCCGGACAAAAGCGCACGCGGTCGTCAGAACATTCTGGTGGAGAAGTAAGTAGCTGTCCTGCTGCAAGCTGCGTGGCATGACTTGTACCAAAGGCTGACTCGAGTTGTAGCTTGACTACCCAGAGAAATCTATAGTCCGAAGGTCACCAGGCTCTGCGAGCAAGCCCACTGTTCCGCTTCGATCTCCTACCCAGCTCGGCGTGTCAACAACAGTTCAGGAGGTTAGTACTGCCTCTATACTTATGCTTCCATCTCTACGTATGCTCTCTTCATCATCTGTCAACAAGGATCGACTTCTCGCGACATTTCAGATCGCTTTTTCATGGGCGGAAGTGAGCAGTTCGTAGTTCCTGGTGATTCCGTGCTTTTTCTGACTTTTTGATCTTCCAATTGACTATAGCTACTTCTGGTCTTTCTACTCCATTACCCTATGCCTGCGCACATGTATATTGAGGTCCTTCTCGTGACTGCCTAAGAATCCGTGGAATAACCCCCGTGTGTGTCTCCAATTCACATCCGGTTGACTGCGTTCCATCTGGAAAAGTGTACTGGTATTCAACAGTTTTCCGATTGTCTACTTTAGCCCGCTGTCCTTGTGGCTATCCAGCAATGTGCTAAAAGCCTTGTGTGTCTCGTCGTTCAGTTGCTCGGTTTTCTTCTTGGAACTCCTGTTAGTTTCGATATCTGTCCATTTGTGCGCTGGCTCGTCCTCGCAGCTTTCCAAGTCCCATATCAAGCAAACCCACCTATTTCTGGAACGGTTACACATTTTCCGTGGCATAATAGCGGCATAAGCACGTTGAGTTATCTGACGCCTTCAGCTGACTCTCTTACAGCCAAACCAAGCCTCTCATGTCGGCACCTGGATCGCAGATTCGCAAGAACAGCTACCCGTTCTCGACCAAACCCCATCACTCTCCGAATCTGCTACCGATCTTGACTCGCAGAGACTATCTTTGGCCTCGGGCGCCACTTCTAAAACAGCTCCACTAACTAAACAAAATCTAAAGCTTCTACGACAGCAGACCATGCCGGCCAAATCAGGAAAGGATACCGACCCTTCAACTTCCGTAAAGTCTACAGCGAAATCGACCAGCAGCTCCTTTGAAAAGGACCTTTGGAATGCTCGTAGGATTCTGGCCCTCAATGGCATGCACCTTGAGGAACCGAGTGCTAGAGCTAGGTATCCCCAGGTCGCAGAGGAGGTTGGTCGACTTCTGATTGACCGGAATTCAGAGAAGAAAAGGAATACGGAACATCTAAAGGAGACCTTCGAACGCTTTGGATGGAGTAACGAGATTACCCTCGAGGCTAATGTTATGCCTCTTCTAAAAGGCATCGAGCGCTCGGTTACGCAGCAAGATCGCAACGGCGAGCCAATGGAGGTTCAGAAGCCATGGCTCAAGGACCACCTTGGGGAGAATTGGGATTTCCCATTTATCGAAGGCGTCCTGCAGACATTGAAACGTGGAACGGTTTTTGAGCAGAAGGTTTTCGACGCTATTCTAGAGAAATATCCCAAGTTGAAGAACCCTAAGCCAGATATTATCTATGGTCCGTGGGCTTCAGCGTTCTCGGAAGAGGAGCATATTGTGAACGAGCAATTCATCGAATTCAGCATGGCTTCCGAATCCTTGTACCATTCTGCTTTTATCTGGGAGTGGAAAAGCGCAAAAGGCAACTTAGAGGAGTCAAGACTGCAAGCGTGTCGCGCAACGGCGGCGGTTGGATACGCCATACGAAATTTTCAAAGATGCATCGGTATCAACCCGGACGACCACATGGTCGACGATGTCGATTTAACGTCCCTAGTATACGCCATGTGCATTGATAACCAGATAGCATACATGTATGCCGGTTTCTATGTGCGAGAGGGAGCTTCGGTGGTATTTCGCTTTGTCCCATTTCGTGATTATCCCTTCTACATGAACGCGAACGCCTTGAGCAATCTCCGTCAGGACGTCCACAATGTGCTTGATTGGATAGTTGGCGAGAGAGCCAATTGGATCAAACGCCTCATCGGCGAGTATATTGAGCGTGAGAAAGCGAAGTTGGCTGCGGCGGCAGAATCGAGCACTCCTGTTGCGCTGGGTGCTGCGAACGTGGGGGCCAGCACTGGCGAAGCCGCCAGTCCAAGTGGAAGCCATGCCAATAAGAGGCAGCGTACGGGAAAGGAACAGTCTACCCAAACCGATACCTAGTTGGCTGGCGGGTGGTTGGTCTTTGCTTCCTTGAATGAAAGGCTTGTAAAATAAATGATTATGAGGCTATGAGGCTACGGCTTTTAGATTCGTGCTTTAGTACCAACATGAGGTATCCACTTGACTCATTTTTTCCCTGACACGTAGATTGTCACTCTGATGTGAGCCTTGTGTAGACGAGACTGAAAGTCAATTTTGCATTACGGTTTTAACAGCAAAGAGGGCTCTTAGCAGACTTCATCAAGATACTCACAGTCTACTCGATTGAATCGTTGGTGAGGGACTAAATTGGACCAAGCACATCATCGGGCAAGCATCTCGAGCATGAGGCAAAAGGGATCGATCGGTTGCTGAGGACAGCCAAGCCCGTACGTAGCCAAAGTATCTAGAAGTTCTTTTTACCGAAGAAAAGCAGCGTACCGGGCTGACCTGACTGTGAAGCGTCGTCGTGCAGACCGAATTCAGAATCCCTGTTCTTCCTTGTGGTTCACACAGCGAAGAAGGGTTCTTGGCAGAACTGACGCCAGAACGCTCACGGTGTAATACTTGATGCGATTTGTTGGTGAGGGGACTTGAGTGGCTGGAAGGCAGTATCGCCGTCTGATCGAGCGTGAGAAACAGCGCGGGAGCCAGGACCGCTCACAATACTCGATCCGAAATTGTTGATGAGAGGCTCAGCTATGTAGCTGAAAGGCCTCATCGCCGACTAACTCAGGCGCGACAACCAGGCTGCCGTAAGCGCGGGAGCCAGCACCGACCAAGCGGCCAGTTCAATTGCAAGTCGAGTAAGGGAGAGGCAGCGTGCCGGGAAGAAACCGCCTGACTAGGCATGTGAGTAGCCGGCCGGCCGAGTGGGAGGGGTTACGTTTTGCTGGAGGCTTGAAAGGGGGGGGGGGTTTGTTCCTGCGAGGGAGGTTTCTATGGGGTCATGAGGGGGCGTGGTTTTAGATTGCGTGCTTTTAAAACACAAAAAGAACGTATCCACTTGACTGGCTATCTCCCTGACACGTAGATTGTGGCATTATTGTGAGCCCCCGTGTAGACGAGGTTTAAAAAGTCAGTCTTTCGTTGTTGGTTTGATGGTAGAAAAGAAACAGCATACCGGCAAGGAACGGTTTTTTCCCAACCAGATGTCTAGTTAGCTGACTAGTGAGTAGGTCTTTGCTTACCTGAAAATGAAAAGAGTCCAAATACCTCTGAGAAAGTGTCTCGAGAAGCTTCATGAACACCATTGAATCGCATGCTTTAGAAACCCCAAAAAATCTCCCTCTATTCGATCGATTAATTAACCGGAAACATGACAATTACCTTAACATAAGTACACCTGATAGGAAGGGCCCAAAAAGACATTTCTTCCCTACAACTCAAGTCAGAGTTCAGTGAAAAAGAGACAGCATTTCCAAACCGGCCAGGCTCTTTGAGTGTACTCGTATGTATGGCCAAGCCGTTGATGAAATGAAAGCATTTTTGTTCGATGAAAAGAGAAATCAGAAGAATTTCTTGTACGACAGACTTCTTAAAAAGTTTCATGAACATGTAATTAAATTTGTGTGCTTTTAGAAGCCAAGAAAGTTGACCGATCAACAGGCCGATTGAACACATTCGCAATTACGCTAATACAAGTATCTCATAGAAAGACACTCTTTTCTGGGGAAAAAAAAACTCGAAGTGGAAGTTCACCAAAAAGGAGGCAGCCCACTGTGAAATTGACGAGTCTGCTTGAGCAATATGGCTAATTGATTGACGGCGCGGAAGGGGGGTTTTGGTCTGACGGAAAGGGAAAGAAGAGGTTTTTTTTTTGGGTATGATAAATCACTAGAAAGCTGTAAGGATACGAGTTTGAAAGGTATGATTTCTTTCTATTTTAATAGAAAATTCCTGCGGAAAAAAGGCTGTGCACCAAAACCGGCGATTCAAGTTTAGCCTAGCGCTACTAAAGGGTTTCTACCAGGCGGGACCGCCGAAAAGAGAGAATTTCTTGCACGATAAATTGCTGACAACGCTGCCTGCTTGGGAGAGAAAGGGGAAAGGGGGAAAGGGGTAAGTAAGGGGTAAAATTTCTGCAAAACCAATCACTGCAAGGATACTAGGGAAAACCAGAAGCATAACAACGATAGCAGCATTGATTTTGAACTCGATTGATGGAAGACGAGTAGAGAAAAGCTTGCGTGAGGGGCGCGAAGGGATATTTTGTGGGTATGTGGGTAATTGAAAGTCTGGATTAGTCTTTTCGGGTTTTGTGGTTCTTCTTCTGATTGGTTCCTTTTAAATATCTGAAATCTCTGCTCCCATACCTAGCGTAATGGACAATCTGAAATTCGATAGTTCGGCTCTTCTTCTCTTTTCTTCTTTATACTTCTATCACTTACCTCTTGCTCGATTGACTGAAAGAAGTTTGTCCTCGAAGGAAACCACCTATACGCTTGGCCTGACATATATATAAGATACCAGTAGACAAAGCGTCGGGTTCAAGGATTGTTGCTTTAAGGGAAAGCTGCTGCGCGCTGGGCTAAGACCTTATCTTGATTAATCGTGGGTGGAACGTAGATACAACTTCGACACAATATAACCTTCAGGGCGCTTAGTTTTCAGGCATTGCTCCAATATATATATATAATCTGCGGTGCTTTGATGATACAGCTTGCCGGACGTTGTTGGCTATCTGTATCGTGAGAACAAAGAGAATACAGCCCTGGGAAAAAGAGAAGCATCTTTCAGGGAACTCTTCGATCACTGCAAGCACTGTGTTCAATCGTTGGCGGATGAGGAAAGAAAGAGTGACGCCTTCGCAACTGACCTTCGAATAGAGCGAACCCTCGGTAGGTCGAGAAAATAGGGTTACGCAACGCTAAGATTAGATAAAGATAAGGCTGATCATTCCT
>JAABUK010011444.1_pt1 | contig 11560 bp, 14 predicted proteins | sample 5559141 | NCBI WGS metagenome assembly JAABUK01 (sample SAMN10711869, study PRJNA513367) | rock metagenome | isolation source: Antarctica rocks | place: Antarctica: Victoria Land, Pudding Butte nord | collected 2016-01-03 | reverse complement strand
CTACCGTATTCGTATTCGTATTCGTATCTGTGTTCTTTTTTTGTACTATTCACATCCCCTTCATCTCTCCCCTTCTTTGACACATGTCTCGAATTGTAACTTTTCTTCTTGATGGAATCGCATCTTCTTTTTTTTCACTTTCTACGAAGAGATGGAAGAGATGGAAGAGATGTGAGAATGTTTTGGTTTAGTCTCCTCTGAGATTTCAGGGGATGGGCTGGGGGGAAGGGGGGAGTGTGTGGAGGTTTGAGGATTAAGAGATGGAAGTAAAAGAAAAGGATGATAGATAATAAAGATGAGAGAATTATAGGATTTTTTATGAAAAGTTTCGGGAGGATGGGTATGAGGTGTGAGGTGTGAGAAGAAGAAGAGGGAATGGAAGACAAGAAGAAGAACACACAAAGCAGCAACCCCCACAGCAAAAAAAGTACATACATACACAGAAAGGATGACGAAGCATCTCTTGACATATCAACGATAGCTACAGTAGAGCGGGGTTCGATTAAGAGCGCTGGTACCTATGTTGAAAAGATTTGAGAATATTTGAGAATATGAGTCGTGAAGGCGTACTGTAAGAGATGTCCGGCAGTGGGGTGGAGTGGAGATGATTCCCAATATTATAGGGAAGCTTTCTATAATGCGGGCCCAAGTAACGCCAGAGAGAAAGTGAGAACATTTCTTACAACAGAACCAAGTCGATTAGGTATGTTAAAAACCTCCATTCATCGGAAAATTTCGTATTGACTTGGTTTAGCCTCACCTGGCCCTAACCTGTTCGGGGAGAAGTTCAAGCAATTTGCTATTCAGGAAAGCGACAAGTTTGGCCATCCGATGGAACACCTTGTCTCCCCCACCGGTCAGCCTAGGGATCGGCTCGGGATAAAGTTGCACTGGCCAACTAGGAACACAATTTGAGATCTTGCTTTGGAACTACTGCTGATCCAGGTAGTCCTCTTACGCGTTTACTGATGGCAAAAGGCGCCTCGATTGAGGGTGTCATTTGGCTGGATACATACGCGCGCCGAGAGGACAACCTTGAAGAGAAGCTCAGAAAGAAGGGCCACGTTCCCATGAACTACTGGCCACCCGAGCAAAAAGCCATGCATGAAGAGTTTTCCGACTGGGTCTTCGAGAGCAGCGAAGCAAAAGTTTGGGTGATTTGTGGTTCACAGAATAGGGATAGATACAAGACTATTAAGCGTGGGCGTCTGATCGGTTTCCGGTGGATGTCCCTGTCAGTATAGAACTTGACGACCATGGCAGCAGCGTTCGAAGAATTATCGTGTACAGCTATCGTCCTGAATGTCTGGTCAGGCAAAATGCTTTCGCTGTGGGCCTCATGCTCGACTCAGCCTGGAATGTGGCAGGTGCATTGACGGGCTTTGATTTTGAGCCGGTTTACTTTCGACAGTTCCGTAGAAACCCGAGGCCGACAGCCCTGTCTGAGACGATTCGAGATTGCTATGCTGAATCAACTGGTGAAGAACCTCGCCCTTGTAAACTCCTTTCCAACGCAGTCCACCGATGGCTTCAAGGTCAGAATTTAGACAGCGAAGAATCTCTGAACAAACTAAGAACCTCTCCTGATGAAAGCATTTGTAGCATTATACTCCGGCAAATGTCCCGACTTGGAAGAGCAGCACAAGATACACCAGAGGCGCAAATGCGACGACACGAGGATGCCCTCCTTCGCGATTTACACAGAAGCCCTACCGTTACAAGAGGTGAGACTCTGCAGGTGGAGGTTTGGTGTCAAGATTGTAGATCAGATAATACCAAACGCACGGACCTTACTTGCAGGTATGAGGTTGCGACTAGCAAACACGTCGCATGGCCTCATGTTTGTAAGAAATGTTGCTTTGTCAAAGGCAAGAAATAACCTCAGAAGCACTTCGTGCCGGTCGATCCTCAAATACCCTTCGTGCTGTATCATACCATGACAGATCGGGATCGCAAAATTCGGCGGAAGGAGGCAAAAGGAAAAGGGGCACACGGGAATAAGGCAAAGGGGAGAGGGGCAAGGGGGAAGAAAGTCAAAGGGGAAAGATGCAAAGAACCTTACAAAGACAGAAGCTCTGCATGTTCGCCTTCGTCTTAGTCCCATAAGATAGCAGTGATACCTTGGGATTTAGAAGCTCCCTCAGAGTAGGAGAGTTGATGAAATGACATAAGCTCAGAATTAACATGCAGTTCCTATTCTCTATTTGTTCTCAAGTCCCATCCGAGTCCAGCCGGTTCAATAGCTGTTCAATCGCGTCTACCATCCTATTTAGCCTTCAAACGTGGTTGACCAGGTCGATGATTTGATATCTAAAAAGGGACGAGTGCACAAACAGAGGAGGAGTCAAATTTTTAAACTAGCGATGGAGACTCAGGCAGATAACAGGGACAAACCCGTCTTAGGATAGTAGCAGCAAAAATTCATAGGATTGTCTCTGATACGAGATGCCCTGATGGACCTCGGGAGCGAAACATTACCTTTGGAACATAGATGTTGAGGATCGGCGGGGAAGTTCATACCCAGTGTCCCTCCAGATACGCGCAATTTCTTTGCAAAAGGTGTTGGTTCCTTGGTATGGCAACTGCGAATGTTTAAAGGCAGGTTTGAACAGTCAGGCAACGCGTTTTAAAAGAGTTTGGACGTCCAACCGGATCGGACATCCTACCGGGCAGAGGCCTTGCTAAAAGCCAACTCCAAAGTTTCTTAATTTCTAGGGATCTCTTGGAGGCCATTTGGTAGGGCTGTCCGGCCGGTTGTTCCTGTCTGGTTGGACGTCCAACTCTTCTATAATTTTAAAGGAACCTAAAAGGCAAAGGATGAATGGCATCAGGGCTATGGGAACCAGACAAATGCCTGCTCCTTTTCTCCTTTTAATTTCTTTCTTGGTTCGTCTGAGGGAGGGGACAGGTGGAGTGGGCGCTCGGCGCTGGAGAAGAGAGAGGTGGACGCAATGGGCGTAAGGAGAGATTTTTTGATGCATTAATTCGTCAACGGAAACTTAGGCGTTAAATTGCCACCTGGAAAAAAAATCAACTACTGTATAGGTTTCGTATTTGAAATTGTTTTGATAACTTGTATACGGAAATCATAATATATATATTAAGGTAGCCACTACAGAAACACCACCTAACACTGCTGGCACACCACTCACCACACTGCTAGCACACCACCCCCCTGTATTAAGCCTAATAGGGTAATCTTCAGGGTCCACCGCGTTTGTTGTTTACATCCCCGCCGCCGTCGCCATCCTCCTCCTCCTCCACCCACCTCCTGCATTTGCATTCACCTCAAGGCTGCCATGTGCGCATAAGATACAGGAGCGACTGTACGATAGAGCCGACGGTGAAGTGTTGAAGCTGGAGGATATACATCATCACTGGCCGTACACAAAGCCGCCTCGGGCGGCGGCAGCGCGAGCGAAGGAGCAAGAGGATCATACAATGAGCGGCCATCAAAGCGGCGGTGAGGGTGACGGTGAGGATATCGAGATGCAAGGCACGCCTTCTCCACCGCGGCAGATTCTACAGATTCAGAAGCCTGCCATCGTCAAGGCTAAGGATCGTCCGCCAGGATCACAGAATCGACTGTGGGCACGAGCGGCATCGCCACGACCGATAGCCTCACAGCGACGACGTTAACAGGCGTTTGAAACTTCACTCAACGTCAGCCCTTCGGCTTTGAGCTGACCCCGAAGCTTCCCTCTAGCCAGATGCCTGACAGTCAGCCGCAGAGTCAGCGAGAAGGTCGACAACGAGGCGGACGAGAGAGTCGACAGCGAGGTGAACGAGAAGATTCTCAAGGAGACACTGCAGAGAGTCAAATTGGCGATGTTTCGGCCTTCTCCATGAGCAGTTTTCAGATGTAATATAGAGAAATAAAAGTCGATTCTGAGCATGCAAAAGATATGTTTCAGGTTCGAATTTGCATTAGGAGACTGGCGAGAAAATACATCGAATTTGATGGTAGACAGGCGCAAAACTATGTATATCCCATGGCCTTCCTTTGATCTTGTTGATGTTGTTTGTTTACGGGGTCACTGAACCCTGGAAATTACCCTATTAGGCTTAGTACAAGGGGGTGGTGTGCCAGCAGTGTTAGGTGGTGTTTCTGTAGTGGCTAGGTATATTAAAGTTAAAATCTTCTCCTTAAGTATCCGGGATGGTCTAGTGGTCATGGTTTCCGCTTGTCAATTGGCCAGCCGCGGGAGACCGGGGGTAATTTTAACTCCGTTTCGTGCGAACAGTCTAAATTCTAATCCAAAATCACAGTTCGATTCCACATCCCGGAGACTCATCTCCTGTTTTCGTTGCATTTTTTTCCTTCTTTTTTCTTTCTCTTTCCTTTCAGCAATCTTAATTTCATTTTACTTTGCATATGTTTCGCCACGCGAGTCGTCTTTCCACCGAGCCGAGAAGTCGAGTATTGCGATTCCGATCATCCCATCGCCGTGCAAAACGGAAAAGAAACTTCAGGCATTCAAGATCGACCACAGACTTCACTGTCAGGTGAAGAATTCCTGCAAATCCTTTCCAAGGTGAAGAAGGCTAACGCGCCCCTCTGAAGAGGGGACTCTAACGCTCGCTTATGGGCATGCCGATGCTGTGAGTATTCCTTCTCCAGATCAGTCCCTGGCCCCCGGGCAGTCCCCCTTCAGCGATGATATGCTGAAGATTGGATGGAGCGGACCATCGAGACAGACAGCATCTGAGTGCTATCGAACATTCCTGGGATTTTCAGAACCCCAACTTACTGGGTAACGACATAGCAGTATAAAACCTGGTGCGGCGTATGGTAAAATTGTATATCAAGGATCTCCAAAGTGCGTGGCTGAGGGGGAGCACGAGAGCAGCGAGCGAGCATCAGGGAGCATAGGGAGAGCAGATGGACGAAACGGGCCTTGGCGCGCGAGCAAAGTAGCGATGTTATTAGTTAACGACGGGTCACGTGCTATTCGGTTTGAAGATTACTATATATATATTATATACACCCCGAACTTAGGATTGGAAATTGCCGTTTCGGTTCGGGAAAGGGAGCAAGGCCGCTTTAGAGGGAGCATCGAGGGAGCACGGGGGAGTATCGAGGGAGCACGATTCTCTGTCAAAGACGAGACTGATGAGCCGAAGAGCTTCGTCAGAAAGTGAATGTGTTTAAAAGCTTGTCTCTGAAAGTATTTGACAGAATAATTGATGTTTTCAATCTTCAACTCTCTTCAATTGATCAGATGCTGACATATGAAACAGTTGATGCAAGACTTTCCGATCTCGCTTCATGATGCAGATATTATGAGACGAGAATTCCTAGCGAAGAGGGCCGAGTTGTAAGTTCTCTTCGCCGGATCGTGAATGGGATAAATCAGACTGACATGTATTTCGAAGCACACGCAAACATACGGAAGCAATGATGCAGCAAAATCAATTTGATGACTGAGGCACGAAGACACGAGGAAGAGATGGGCTATCGTTAGTATCTGTGATGCTTGTAAACGGGAACGAAAGGCGGAAAAGACCCCAGCTTGGTCTGGGGGAGGTGCGCTGTGTTGTGATAGTGTCGATAAGAGATTCATACGAGAGAAGAGGTACAGTCACGATATCAACGAATAAGATTCCCTGAAACGACCACAGAAGAGAAAATGAGATTGGTAAGAGTTGAGTGATAAAAAAGTTATAACAATTAACAACGTATACGCTAATCGAAACCACCATCAGATATTTTCTCCACATCTGAACTCTATAACCATAAATACCATTTGATAAAAACAACTTTTGTTATACAAACATGGCTGATAACTAAAAACATCAACTGAGAAAAAAAAACACCGTACTAGTCTGTATCTAAAACCACAATCAAATCCAACCTAAGCGTCCTCTCAATTCCAACAACCATTCAAAGCGCGAGACGGAGCGGAAGGGGAGCACGACGAGGGAATACGAAAGAGCAGGACAACATTAGCGCGCAAAGTAAGGCGACGCCGCCTTGGTTGACGAAGGAGTACCACCCCTTCCTTTAAAGCCGAGGGCTTCGCGACCAGCCCGAGGAGGGCAGGGTAACGGGCACTTTCCCCAGTTAACCAAGGCTCTGAAGTTGAACACCTTGAAATTGCCAGATTTCAGTTTACTGACACGCCTAGTAAACTCGTAGGTATACACACTTGGGAAAACAGTTCGGGTAAGGCCTACTAGTAGAGCTGAGAAGAAAGCACAGGGACAGCTTAACTATCTGATAGGCTCTCTCTCTCTCCCTCCCGCCCGATCTCTCTTGAGCAATATCAGTAAATCTCTATTGAAGGGTAAATCGCGAACGATGTAGAAGGGAGATGCGAGGTAGAAAGGGGCCGATTCAGGGCGAGGACGATATAGGTAGACATACAGGGTGCTAATCTTAAGGTGACGAACGAGGTTCGGTAGACGTTGATTCTCGGGTATCAAGAGATGAAATCTCTGGGCTCATGACTCCGGCAAGGTTTCCGACTGGCATGCCATGTTCGAATACTTCAGTGCTAATAATTCCTCAACCTGTGCTTGAAGGACAACAACGACAACAACGACCGCCGAGCTCCAGAATGTCCACTACGAGCCAATACGGCTCAGACACGCCCGTCTCTTCAAGTATAGCACAATTTTCCCCAAAACAATCAGACGCTAAACCTTGGAGCCGTCTTCCTCGGCGCCTCTAATTCTTCTCTCTCTCTCTCTCTCTCTCTCTGACGAGATGGGACCCGAAATCCATCAAGTTCTTATTCCTAATGCGGAAGAAACGCCCCTCAGGACGCTCTGTGTTGTGAAAATGTCTGGGAGTTTGACTTGATCGTTTCGGCGAATGATGGTCGTGTGAAAAGGAAATGTCGACTTACGAGAGGATGTCCGATGAGCGAGAGCCATGTTGTGAGTCGACAAGGGATTCTTCAGCTTGAATGTAGCCGTCGGTGGAGAAGGGGCGGTTTGAAAACGAAGCGCGGCGCGTTTGAAGAACGATCGAATGATTTTGAGCGCAGTGCCGGCAGAAGATGCAAGGTGGAAAGGAATGAGGGAGGGTGGAGTGATGCGATGGAGGCATGGCGATTCGCCGGGAAACTTTGTATCCCAGGAGGGTAGAGAAGCTCGGAAGGCATTTTCTATAATCTCGAGCTTTCGTTAGGGTCTGGGACCAGCCCCTGTGTTAGGCCTTGGGGACGCCGACACGATGGATAATTCCCTCCGTCAACCGTCCATGTTACTTTTGCTGCTCTGATGGAGCTCTTTTTGAAATATCGAATGGAAACTACTTTTTATTACACATCGCCCCCGCCTACTGACTGGATACACCATACCGGAAAAAAGGCAAAGTTTCCTTCGAGGAGGGTGATTAAAGGTACCTGAATTTTGGATAGCCGTCCCCAAAATGTAGGTACATTTGGGTGCTACGACAGTCATTGCATTCTGGTTACATTCAAACTGTATTATACAGACTGCCTGACATATTCTGTATCTCTCCTGCCTTCGAATAACCCCGCCACTTCTGGCCACTATACTACTCCGGCTAATCTTTAGGGTGTAGGACTGCCTCAGGGTGAGGAGATTCTGTGGCAGTCGAGGCCGTTGGGATAGCCGTGGAGCTGCTTCAGGAATGAAGCCGAGCTTCCTAGCACCTCTTATAGAAGCAGTCGTTGTGTCAAAGCCCTGCAGATCATCGGTTTGAGCGACTATCAAGCTGAACCAAGGCGTCCTGAAGCAGCTTGGTGATTACGCAATGTCTCTATGGTTCGACTCTGATTATTCTTCTCGGCAGCTGTGAGTGCAGACGTGCCCGAGCGATCCAAATAGTTGGAGTCGGCACCGTGGTCTAGCAGGAACTTAACAATTTCCTCGTGACCGGCTGTAGCCGCTGATATCAACGGAGAAGTCATCATCTGGTTCAACGATTTCGATTCCAAGTCGTCGGCTTTGACCCCGTTGGAGATGAGATAGCGTACGATATCAAGCCGGTCTTCGCTAGCCGCCGCACGAAGCGCACCGGATCCAATAACACAAGCGCCTCGATCGATGAGAAAGCGTATCCGTCGCAACGACGTTTCTGAGATCCTCCGTTAGGCGTGCAGCAGGCAAAGTCCCGGTAGAAATGTGCGTGTTTCCTTACCATCCTCGACTGCGGCCAGGACCGCAGCTCTGACCGGGCTGTGGTCGGGGAATCCGCTGTTGATGTCAGCACCATGAGCGAGCATGTAGTTGACGTAGTCGAAATTGTCATTGCGCATTGCAATCCCAATCTGCGAGACGCCAGGCTGGCCGCCGTGGGGGCTTTTCGGTGCTATTGTATTGAAACAGTCTGGCTCTCTTGCGCAAAAAGCTTCTGCCAGTGGGATGGAGCCGATGCGTGCGGCCGCATGTAACGACTTCCAGGGGATCCTTACCCCGCGATGTTGCAGAAAGGTATCCCAAAGGTATACGAAAACGGTGATCTGTTCAGCTTGTGTTGCGGTGTCTGCGAGGTTGGTAACTTTGGACGGGCAAGGGACGTCTCGGCATGGCTCGCCCGCGTGATTACAATATTGGATCTGTTCTCCTCTAGGCAGCGAGTAAATGGTTTCTCCAAGGAAACCTTGGAGTTCCTTAAGGTTGCCATTTGAGCAGAACGAAAGGAGCTCAGCATGCGACGGTGGCATCATTAAGGTCAGCTTGTGCTAAGGAAGGTGGTAGAGGCCGGAAGGACTTGGGGGCGCACAAACCCAGCGCACACCGCGGAGCGCACAAACCATATTCCGTAAACGGGGAGCTAACCATCTTGGGTTAGTAAACTGCACCCAATATACCTAGATTAAAATCAACTTTCTCATCGCTCATTCAACATCACTATCGAGCTTCGTTCATCACCATCCGACCTTTCTACAGCCAACAGCACACCTACCAAATCATCTCTACTTATCTAATCACTTATCTTTACTTCATCATCGTCATCATCGCCGTCACCGTCATCATGCTTATCACTTGATACCCTTAACCCCGCCTAAATCCTAACCTCGTATCCTACTCATTCTCCAAAAAGCAATTGACCGGATACGCTCCTACCTCCCCCCCTACCTCTCCCCCTACCTCTCATTCTACCTCTCATCCTACCTCTCACTCTACCTCAGCCCCCCTCCTGCCTCTCTCAGCCTCATTACCGCTCCCCTAAGCTGGCTTCGGAAACCTACCTAGCTTCGAAGATATTAGCTCCGTTACATGAATCAGCGGTTTAAATCCAGCTTTGATCTCGTTTAAATCATTTTTGCAGCTTTTAAAAGCAAAACCAGAAGGTTTAATGACATGAAATATTATAATCATTTAGTGATTTAGAGCAAGCGACGCACGTGATTATCACTGCGCCAACATCATTAACCCTTTCTACTTTAACATTGCTGAATAGAACTGAGATAGTATTTCAAATCCAGTTCTACCTTAGTTACTACGTGAACTAGTTCTATGTACACTCTCATTGAATTACACTCTACTGCAGGATATGAAAGGCGTGCAACCCCATATGTGTTCAAGTTTATAAATTGGAAATTGCATAAGCGAGGCTTAGATACTCCAAGCCCTCATACAATCTGCCCCTGTAAAGAGGCGTTTTAGGTGGCTGACCTAATGCAATTTCCAACCCGCTGCAGTGTAGGTAATCTTCGCCTGGAAAGCTTCATGACTGCCCTGAGATCGTCAGCTGAAGAAGCCATCCCCCCCGGGTTCAAAGCGTTCCGCCTCAGGATTTTGAAACGGGTCTGGCACTTGCCGTACCCCGCACTTTCACTCATCTTTTAAGCGAAGGATGAGTGAAAGTGCGGGGGTACGGATAACCGATTGCAGGTTTTAGTTGCGGCTGCAAGCATAAAGGGATGAAGCTGTTGCCTGTTGGAAGAACAGGACGTGATGAAACATGCTAGGAACCCTCGAGGAACCCACTTCTATCCGTCTGCCTTTTACTTTCGGCTTAGTTTTTAGTGTGTCAACCGAGCATAAGCGGGGACCCTGCACCTCTCACATACAAATTTGGCCCTACCCACCGCCTCAGCCCCATCAGAATTACTATTATCGCTATCGCCGTCGCTGCGTGCTTTGAAGCTATTCAGATCACATGGCTCAGAGGTTTCAGTTGGTTTGTAGGTTCATCAAAATCCTTTACTCCCCTTCTCTCTTTTCTGACACTAGAATACTGTATATAGACTGCCTCCGCAACTTCTCTACCTCTCATCGACGCTCTGAAGTCAACGATGTCGTCGATCATGAGCAACGTCGAAGCGATACGATCGATGAGAAGAACGTGGATTTGATCTATGACTATGGCCTCGAGGCTCCGTTTTCTGGGCGGATTAGGCAGACACTGAGACAGACAACGCTGTCGTCCGAATGCAAGATCTACCTGATCGCGAGACGTCTTCGAAATTGCGTTGATCAAGAAGCTTTCGATTGTTATCTTCAGCTTTCTTCTCTGCATCTTTGACTATATAATGCACTGTGTTCGGCATGAGAACTAAAGATTTTCCTATAGAAAGTAAAGAGTTTCCCGAGATCTCGCTCAGGACCGTTGCTGCAGATCTAGAATAATTGCCGAAGGAATTTGCTGATGACCTGACTTACTGACTCGCAAGGCTTCCATTTTAGCAGTTCCCTTTGTTAATCCCTTCTTATGAGGCATGATAAAATTAATGGTATGTAGTTCTGTTGGGACTCGACCTAAAATTAGGCCGCTTCAGGTATGCTCGGTTGACGGTTGACACACTAAAATTTAACCCGAGAGAAGGAGAAGGCGAAGTAATCATTGAGCATGTTGGTACACCGCAATGTCCGACGTTACACCATTTTCTGTGCCTCAATCCAATTTCTCTTCACTACTCCGCATGTTTTAACCGTTATTCTTAGGCGTTCCAGGGGCAACCGACGTCTAAGCCCTCTAAGCATTTCCTTCTCACTTATTTCAGGACTGCTATCTTCTTCTTTCATAGCTCTACACTCTCTTCATTACTTAAGCATTTCTTCTTTCCTATATTTCGAGCTCTGCGAGCAACATCGACCACCATTCTTTCTTTTTACAAATAGCTATTCCATTATTCAGGCAGTATGAAATGTTCTTCTCCTTGAAAAATCTTCTCTTCAGCGCTGCGGCGTGCACCCTCCCTCTGTACACGGCCGCAAAAGCTTCCCCTGGTGCAGCGACCCTTCCCGGTGATTTTAAAGATATTCATCAATCTACTCGGCATCTCCAGCTCAGAACGGATGGAACCTCGACAAGCCCGAGTGATTTCGGTAAGTATCTTGAGCTTCCCAATCATCAATAATCTCGGGGGTGAACAATATTCTGACATCGTTGTCTGGTGTTATACAGGAGGTGAGGTCAGCTGGCAGTATATGTCTTCAAAAGATGGGACCCAGTCTGGTTATGACAGAGAAGAAATATGGTATTTGAAAGACGCCATCAATCTTTATGTTAGGCGAATCGAAAAACAACGACGCACTGGTGTTTTTTGGGCAGGCGGGGCCACGACCGATGACGATTTCGCCGATGTCGATCAATTCATCGAAATAGATTTAATGGATCAAGCAGTGGTGGCGAGCA
>JAABUK010011443.1_pt1 | contig 11560 bp, 9 predicted proteins | sample 5559141 | NCBI WGS metagenome assembly JAABUK01 (sample SAMN10711869, study PRJNA513367) | rock metagenome | isolation source: Antarctica rocks | place: Antarctica: Victoria Land, Pudding Butte nord | collected 2016-01-03 | reverse complement strand
GCCTGCCTGCCGCTGATGCCGCGTGGCGCGGCCTACGTCGGACTGGACTTCGACGCGACCGTCGCCTGGCCGGCGTACGACTGGATGGGCGTGGCGAAGGCCGGCCTGGAGTCGGCCAACCGCTACCTCGCGCGCGAGCTCGGCGAGCACGGGGTGCGCAGCAACCTGGTGGCCGCGGGGCCGCTGCGCACCATGGCCGCCAAGGCCATCCCCGGCTTCGCGCGCTTCGAGCAGGTCTGGAAGGAGCGGGCCCCGCTCGGGTGGGACGTCGACAACAGCGAACCCGTCGCGCGGGCCTGCGTCGCGCTGCTGTCGGACTGGTTCCCGGCCACTAGTGGCACGATCGTGCACGTCGACGGAGGCTTTCGAGCCGTGGGCACCTGACGCGCCGCGGCCCCGGCCCCCTCGAGCAGGACCGGGACCGCGGCGGGGCGTGCTAGCTCTTGACGGCCGAGATGTCCAACTCCAGCGTGATCTTGTCCGAGACGAGGACGCCGCCGGTCTCCAGCGCCGCGTTGTAGCTAATGCCGAAGTCGCTGCGGGTGAGCAGAGCCTTTCCGTCGAAGCCGGCGCGCAGGTTGCCGTACGGGTCCTTGGCAGTGCCGGTGTGCTCGAAGTCGATGCTGATCGCCTTGGTCACACCCTTGATGGTGAGCTCGCCGTTGAGCCGGAACTCCTCCGGGCCGAGGACCTCGACGGAGGTGCTGGTGAACGTGATCGTCGGAAAGCTCGGCGCGTCGAAGAAGTCGTTGGTGCGCAGGTGACCGTCGCGTTGGTCGTTGCCGGTCGTGATGCTGGCCACCTGGATGGTGACCGAGGCGGTGGAGGCCGCAGGATCCTGCGCGGCCAGGTTGGCGATGCCCTCGAAGTCCTGGAACGAGCCACGGGCCCTGGTGACCATCGCGTGGCGGGCCACGAAGCCCAGACGCGAGTGGGCGGCGTCCAGCGTGTAGTCGCCGGTGAGGTCGGCGATGGCGGGGGTGGCAGCAGTGGTCATCACAGGCTCCTGGGGTGCCGCTTCCAGGTGCAGCGGGTCTGCCCGCATCAAATTGCACGAGCAACAACTTGTTCCCCGCTCGAGTTGCGGGGTTCCGCGGGCTGTGAATCGCGCGCGGGCAGGCTCGGCGGGGGGGCAGGCTCAGCGCGCGCCCACCACGGCCCACTGGCCGGCAAGGCACGTCGCCCGCTCGATCTCCGCCTCCTGTGCCGAAGGGCGCGGTAGGCGCGGCAGCCCGAACAGCGCCAGCAGGACGACGCCGAGCATGGCAGCGGCGCCCACGCCAAACGCCACCGCGTACGCCGACGGTGCCGGCACGCCCGACGGCAGCACGTCGCTGGCGAGCAGGGTGACGACCAGTGCGCTCGCGAGGGCGCTCCCGGTCGAGCGGCAGATGGAGTTGACGCTGTTGGCGACGCCGGTCTCCGCCGGGCTCACCTCGGCGACGATCAGCGCGGGCATGGCAGCGAAGGCCAGGCTGACCGAGCCGTTGACGAGCAGCGCACCGGTGATGATCTGCCAGCTCGCGTCATGCAGCAGGGCCATGAGCAGGAAACCGACCGCTCCGACGCCGCCGGCAAGCGCGAGGGTCACGGGTGCGCCGAAGCGGTTCACCAAGCGCCCACCGCCGGGCGCCGCCACCACGCCGAGCAGGGCCCCGGGCAACAGGTAGACGGCGGCCGCAGACAGGACGCTGGCGCCGAAGCCGTACCCGAGCCGGGTCGGGGTCTGCACGAAGCCCGAGACCCCGAGGAACACGGTGAAGAAGGCGATCCCCACGCAGACGCCGGCAGCGTTGGTGACCAACAGAGGGCGGTTGCGCATCAGCGATGGGGCGATCAGCGGCGACGCGACGCGGGCTTCGACGCGCGGCCAGGCCGCTAGCACAAGCGCCGCGGCCAGGAGCAGCCCCATCGTGCGAAGCGACACCCAGCCCCACTCGTGCCCCTGCGACAGCGGGAGCAGCAGCAGGACCAGCCCCACGCCGAGAACGGCGGCGCCGAGCCAGTCGACGCGGCCACCGGTCTGGGGGACGCGGTCCGGCACGACGACGGCGGTCACCAGAAGGGCAGCGAGGGAGATGCCGAGGGCGAGCCAGAACACGCGGTGGTAGTCGCCGCCGCGTGTCGTCACCAGACCAGCCAGCACGAGGCCGATACCTCCGCCGGCGCCCAGCGTGCCGCTGACAATCGCCATCGCGCCCGTCACGCGCGCCGCGGGCAGTTCGTCGCGCACGACGCCGATCGACAGGGGGAACAGCCCGAAGGCCGCGCCCTGCAGCACACGGGCGGCGATCAGCAAACCCAGCGAGGTCGTCGTCGCGGCAAGCAGCGAGCCGCCGGCCACGGCGGAAAGGATCGCGAGCAGGACCCTCTTGCGTCCGAACAGATCCCCGAGGCGCCCGAGCAGCGGCGTGAGGACCGCGGCGGCCAGCAGATTGGCGGTAACGACCCAACCGACGGCTGAGGGCGAGGAGTGAAGCTGTTGGCCGAGCACCCCGAGCACCGGCACCACGAGCGTCTGCAGCAGCGCGGTCACGGTGACGGCAGAGGCGACAGCGGGGAGGACGAAACGGCGGAGACGGGGCACCGCAACAGCCTAGGCGCCAACTCGACATCCTGTCGATTCTTGCCGACGGCCCGTCGAGGACGTACCGTCTACGTCGTGACCACGCCCACGCGGCGACGCGGACCAAGCAAGGGCGACCGGCGCGAGCAGGCGATCCTGGCCGCCGCCCGCACGTTGCTCGAGCACAAGCGCCTGGCGGCGCTGACGACCGATGAGCTCGCGTCCGGCGCAGGGCTGTGCCGGTCCAGCTTCTACTTCTACTTCGACTCCAAGACCGCCGTGCTCACGGCCCTGCTCGAGGGGCTCAGCACCGAGCTGCGCGAGGAGAACGGTCCCTGGCTGGACGCCACCGGACCGGCGTTGGCCGAGCTGCGGTGGGCCACGACGCACACCGTCGCGCTCTGGCGCACGTCCGGTGGCCTGCTACAGCAGGCCTTCCGCGGTGACGACGAGCAGCTCGTCGCGTGGCGCGAGGCACTGGTCGAGCGGGGGGTCCGGCGTACGGCCGCGAAGGTCGAGCGCGACCGGGCTGCCGGGCTCGCGCCCGAAGGCCCGCCCTCGGCGCTGGCTCTGGCCCGACTGCTGCAGGGGGCCAAGCACGAACTGCTGCTGCACCGCGACCCGCTCAGCCCGGACCAGGACCTGGTCGACGACCTCGTTGCCGCGACGCTGCGGCTGGTCTACGGCAGCTGAGTCCCTCCGCGGGCTTGCCTGGGCTACCCATGGGTAGCATCCTGTCGTTACCCACCAGTAACGAGACGGGAGCCGGCGGTCATGGGGCACTACAAGAGCAACCTGCGCGACATCGAGTTCAACTTGTTCGAGGTGTTCGGCGCGGACCACAGCCTTGGCACCGGGCCCTTCGCGGCGCTGGACATCGACTCCGCACGCGACGTCCTGAACGAGGTCGAGCGGCTGTGCACCCATGACCTGGCGGCCAGCTTCGCCGCGGGCGACCGCACCCCGCCGGTCTTCGACGAGCGGGACGGCTCCGTGGTGCTGCCCGCAGCGCTCACCAAGAGCTACGACACCTTCCACGAGGGCGGGTGGGACCGCTTCGCCCTGACCGAGGAGCTGGGCGGCATCGGTGCCCCTCCCAGCCTGATCTGGGCGGTCGCGGAGATGGTGCTCGGCGCCAACCCGGCGGTGTTCATGTACTCCTCCGGGCCAGGCTTCGCTCAGATCCTGCACAACAACGGCAACGCCGAGCAGAAGCGCTTCGCCGAGCTGGCGATCGAGCGTGGCTGGGGCGCCACCATGGTGCTCACCGAGCCCGACGCGGGCTCCGATGTCGGCGCCGGCCGGGCCACCGCCCGTCAGCAGAGCGACGGCACCTGGCACCTGGAGGGCGTCAAGCGCTTCATCACCTCGGCCGAGTGGGACTGGCCCGAGAACATCTTCCACCTCGTGCTCGCGCGCCCCGTTGGCGTCCCCGGCAAGGGCGGTCCCGGTACCAAAGGCCTGTCGCTGTTCCTCGTCCCGAAGATCCAGGTCGACCTCGAGACCGGTGAGCTCGGCGAGCGCAACGGGGTCTACGTCACCAACCTCGAGAAGAAGATGGGCCTGAAGGCCTCCTCGACCTGCGAGCTCACCTTCGGTGCCCACCAGCCTGCCGTGGGCACGCTGGTAGGGGATGTGCACAACGGCATCGCGCAGATGTTCCAGGTCATCGAGTACGCGCGGATGATGGTCGGCACCAAGGCCATCTCGACGCTGTCCACGGGTTACCTCAACGCGCTGGAGTACGCCAGGCTGCGGGTGCAGGGACCGGACATGACGCGGATGACGGACAAGGCCGCGCCGCGCGTCAGCATCGTCCACCACCCCGACGTACGCCTGATGCTGATGCGCCAGAAGGCCTGGGCCGAGGGCATGCGCGCCCTGGTGCTCTACACAGCGTCGGTGCAGGACACCGTCGAACTGGCCGAGGCGACCGGGACCCCCGATGCGTCCGCGGTGCGCCTGAACGACCTGCTGCTCCCGATCGTCAAGGGCTATGGATCCGAGAAGGCCTACGAGCTGCTGGGCACCTCGCTGCAGGTCTTCGGCGGTTCAGGGTTCACGCAGGACTACCCGATCGAGCAGTACATCCGGGATGCCAAGATCGACACCCTGTACGAGGGGACCACGACCATCCAGGGCATGGACCTGTTCTTCCGCAAGATCGTGCGGGACAAGGGCCAGGCCCTGGGCCTGCTTGCCGCACAGGTGCAGGAGTTCAGCAAGGGCGACGCCGGCAACGGCCACCTGCTGCACGAGCGCGAGCTGCTCGGGCAGGCACTCGAGGACGTCCAGGCCATCGTCGGGCACTGCGTCAACGACCTCATGTCCTCGGTCGAGAACCCCGCGAACGTCTACAAGGTCGGTCTGAACACCACCCGGGCGCTCATGGCGCTGGGCGACCTCGTCGTCGGCTGGCTCCTGCTGCGACAGGCCGCCGTGGCGGTGGACGCGCTGCCGGCAGCGGGCGAAAAGGACATCGCCTTCTACGAGGGCAAGGTCGCGGCCGCCAAGTGGTTCGCAGCGAGCGTCCTGCCCGCGCTGAGCTCGGCCCGCAGCATCGCCGAGGCCGTGGACGGCTCGCTGATGGAGCTCGACGAGGCCGCCTTCTAGCCGAGCCCCGAGCCGCGAGCCGCGGCCCTCGTCCCCGTCCCCGTCTCCCGTCCCCGTCCCCGTCCCCGTCCCCTGTCCCCATCCCTATCCCCAGTCCCTGTCCCTGCCCCCAGTCCCCATTTCCAGGCGATCTTGACGATCGGGTGCCCGACACGCCGGCAGACCGAGCGGAAGCGTCAAGATCGCGCGCCCCGGGAGTGGGTGCGTGTGGGCGCGGGACCCAGCGGATAGTCGTACAGTTGGTGTGGACAGGTCCATAGCGTGACCCTCACGGAGGCAACCGGCATGGGTATCGGCGCCAGCATCTTCCTACTCGCTCTCGGTGCGGTCCTGGCCTTCGCCGTGGACTACAGCTTCAGCGGGATCAACATCCACGTGATCGGCTACATCCTCATGGCAGCCGGGGCCCTGGGCCTGCTCCTGACCACGTTGCTGCTCAACCGCAACAACGGTCCCCGGTCCAGCGGGGTTGTGACCGAGGAGCGCGTCGTACGCGACCGGGACGTCTACTGAGCGCTCCTGCTTGCTCAGCGCCCGGCGCAAGGGCACCAGGACACGTCAGCTGAGCGAGGAGCCGGGCTGGACCGGCACGCCAATCCCGCTCTGCGCGCCGTCAGCTCCAGGCCAGGGCGGTCGTCGGATCGGCCAGCACCCGGGCGATGTCGGCCAGGAATTGCGAGCCCAGTTGGCCGTCGACGCACCGGTGGTCGAAGGACAGCGCGAGCTGGGTCACCTGCCGGACGCAGATCTCGCCCTCATGCACCCAGGGGGTGGGGCGCACCGCACCGAAACACAAGATCGCGCTCTCCCCTGGGTTGAGGATCGGTGTGCCGTTGTCCACCCCGAACGTCCCGACGTTGGTGATCGTGATCGTCCCGCGGGCCATGTCCGCCGGGGACGTGCGGCCGTCGCGGGCCGTGGCGACGAGGTCCTGCAGAGCGCCCGCGAGCTGCACCAGCGACAGGCGATCGGCGTCCTTGACGTTCGGTACGAGCAGTCCGCGGGGGGTGGCCGCGGCGATGCCGAGATGGACGTAGTCCTTGACCACGATCTCCTGCTCGGAGAACGTGCTGTTGATCTCGGGGTTGCGGCGCACAGCGAGCAGCAGGGCCTTCGCGACCAGCAGCAGGGGCGTGAGCTTCACCCCGGCGAACTCCGGCAGGGCGCGCAGCCGGGGCAGCAGCTCCATCGACGGCGTCATGTCCAGGGTGATGAATTCGGTGACGTGCGGTGCGGTGAAGGCGCTGCCGACCATCGCCTGCGCGGTCATCTTGCGGACGCCCTTCACCGGGATGCGTCGTTCGCGGGTCGTCGGATCGTAGGAGTGGTCGGCGACGGGACTGTCGTACGACGGGAGAGCGGTCACGGCGGCGGGCGCAGCTGGGTCGGCGGCCCCGGTGACGGACACTGCCTCGATGTCGGCCCGCGTGATGGTGCCCCCGGTGCCGGTGCCGAGCACCGTGGCCAGGTCGATGCCCCGCTCCCTGGCGAGTTTGCGCACCGGCGGCTTGGCAAGCACGGTGACCGCGCCGGCGCTCTGCGCCGCCGACAACCCCACCGCTGCTGCAGAGACCCGGGCGGCGGTGGCCGGCGGTGGCGGCGGGGTCACCTCGACCGGGACCGGCGGCGCGAGTTCGTCGGCGCGGGGTCGCCGCTTCGCCGACGTCGAGCGCGGGCCGTACCCGACCAGCGTGGCCGTGCGGCCGGTGGGACCGACCTCGCCGATGAGCGCCCCCTCGCTCTGCACGAGCTCCGCTACGGCAGCGGGCAGCAGGTCGGCCTCGGCCTGCACGCGGCTCCCGTCGGCGGTGGCCAGCCGGCGGGGGGCCGCACTCTCGACCGGGTTTGCGGCAGCTCCGGCGGCGGCGTTGCCGGCCGCTTCCAGAGGCCCGGCGGACGGGTCGGTGTCGAAGCTGATGATGACGGCGCCGACGTCGACGGTCTCGCCCGCCTCGTGATGGATCTGGGTCACCACCCCGGCGTACGGCGACGGGACCTCGACAGCTGCCTTGGCCGTCTCGACCTCGACCAGCGGCTGGTTCAGCCGTACGTCGTCGCCGGGCTTGACCAGCCACTGCAGGATCTCGCCCTCGGTGAGGCCCTCGCCGAGGTCGGGGAGCTTGAACTGGGCGATGCGGCCCATGGCGTCGTACCTCGCTCTGCTAGTAGTTGAGGGACCGGTCGACGGCGTGCAGGACCCGGTCGAGGTCGGGCAGGTAGTCCTCCTCGACCCGCGACGGCGGGTAGGGCGTGTCGAACCCGGTCACCCGGAGCACCGGGGCCTCCATCTCGTAGTACAGCTCCTCGGACAGCCGCGCGGCGATCTCCGAGCCGAGGCCGACGAAGGACGGCGCCTCGTGCACCACGACGGCGCGGCGGGTCCGGCGGACGGAACTGATGACGGTCGCGAAGTCCAGCGGCGACAGCGAGCGCAGGTCGACGACCTCGAGCTCACGGCCTTCTTCGGCGGCGGCGCTCGCAGCCTCCAGACAGGTCTTCACCATCGGGCCGTACGCGATGAGCGTGAGATCACTCCCGGAGCGGGCGACCCGGGCCTGCCACAGCGGGTCCGGCGAGGCCGAGATGTCGACCTCTGCCTTCTCCCAGTAGCGGCGCTTGGGCTCGAAGAAGATCACCGGATCGTCCGAGGTGATGGCCTGCTGCAGCATGAAGTGCCCGTCGACGGGGTTGCTGCAGGTGACGACCTTGAGTCCGGCGGTGTGGGCGAAGTACGCCTCGGGCGACTCGCTGTGGTGTTCGACGGCGCCGATGCCGCCGCCGAACGGGATGCGGATCGTGATCGGCATCTTTACCTGCCCGCGGGACCGGGCATGGATCTTCGCCAGCTGCGAGACGATCTGGTCATACGCCGGGTAGACGAAGCCGTCGAACTGGATCTCGCAGACCGGCCGGTAGCCGCGGATGGCCAAGCCGATGGCGGTACCGACGATGCCGGACTCGGCCAGCGGGGTGTCGAAGACTCGGTCCTCCCCGAAGTCCTTCTGCAGCCCGTCGGTCACCCGGAAGACACCCCCGAGCTTGCCGATGTCCTCGCCCATGAGCAAGACCTTCGGATCGCGCTCCATCGCAGCGCGAAGTGCCTCGTTGAGAGCCTTCGCAAGCGTGAGCTGTGCCATCAGTGCCTGCCTTCGGCGAACCCGGCCAGATAGGTGGTGAACGCGGCCTGCTGCTCCTGCAGCAGTGGCGTGATCTCGTCGTACACGTCGTTGAAGATGCCCAACGGGGAGGGGTCCTCCATCTCCAGGCAGCCCTTGCGGATGCGCGCCGCGAGCGCATCGGCATCGGCCTCGAGCTGGCCGAAGAAGTCGCTGTCGACGAGCTGCTGCTTGTAGAGGAAGGCCTTCATCCGCTCCAGCGGGTCCTTGAGCTTCCACGCCTCGAGCTCGCTGGCGAGGCGGTAGCGCGTCGGGTCGTCCGAGGTCGTGTGCGCGCCCATCCGGTAGGTGAAGGCCTCGACCAATGTCGGGCCCTGCCCCGTCCGCGCGTCGTCCAGCGCCTTACGCGTCACGGCGTAGGACGCCAGGACGTCGTTGCCGTCGACGCGCACGCCCGGGAAGCCGAAGCCCTCGGCCCGGCGGTACAGCGGGATGCGGGTCTGCGTGGCGGTCGGGGTCGAGATGCCCCACTGGTTGTTCTGGCAGAAGAACACGATCGGCGCGTTGTAGACGCTCGCCCAGACGAACGCCTCGTTGACGTCACCCTGGCTGCTGGCCCCATCACCGAAGTAGGCGATGACGGCCTCGCCGGTCTCGGGGTCGCCGACCGCGCCGTCCTTCGTGACACCCATCGCGTACCCGGTGGCGTGCAGCGTCTGGCTGCCGATGACGATCGTGTACAGGTTGAAGCGCTTCTCCTGCGGGTCCCAGCCGCCGTTGCTCGCGCCGCGGAACAGCCCCAGCAGGCGCAGCGGGTCCACGCCCTTGCACCAGGCCACACCGTGCTCCCGGTAGGTCGGGAAGGCGAAGTCCTGCGTCCGCAAAGCCCGCCCCGAGCCGACCTGGGCCGCCTCCTGGCCCAGCAGCGCCGCCCAGATGCCAAGCTCGCCCTGGCGCTGCAGGGCGGTGGCCTCGACGTCGATCCGCCGTACGAGAACCAGGTCGCGGTAGAGCTCGCGGTACTGCTCGTCGGACAGGTCGATGTCGTAGTCCGGGTGGCTGACCCGCTCGCCCTCCGGCGTGAGCAGCTGAACCAGCTCCGGTCCGGCAGTACTGCTGGTGGCGGCCGCTGCGCCGGGGCCCGCGCTGCTGCCCTGGGCCGGGCTCTCGGTCACGGTCACTGTGCTCCTCGGTGCGCTCGGCTGCTGTCCCGGGGTCTCCAGGCCATCAGTGGGGCGGTGCCGACCAACTGGACCTCGCGGGGTGGGCGGGCCCGGGCGGTGCCGGCGGTCTGTCGGACCTCATCGTGCCAGACCGCGCCTGCGCGGTGTGACACGCGTCGCAGCCGATTGCCCGCCTCAGCGCTGCTGCCTCGCCCGGATGTCGGCCGACACCATTCCTGGGCGCGTGGGACGGGGGGCGGGCACGTGCTTGGGGTGCCGGGCCTTGGAGTGGTGCCGAGCCTCGTCGTGCCGAGGCCTGCCGTGCGCCCGCTTCTTCGGTACCGGCGCGGCATGCGCCCGCTTCCTGGGTACCGGCGCGGCGTGCGCCCGCTTCTTAGGTACCGGCGCGGCGTGCGCCCGCTTCTTAGGTACCGGCGCGGCATGCGCCCGCTTCTTGGGCGTGCTCGGTGCCGTCTTGTTCGGTGCCGTCTTGGTCGGTGCGGTCTTGGTCGGTGCGGTCTTGGTCGGTGCCGTCTTGTTCGGTGCCGTCTTGGTCGGTGCCGTCTTGGTCGGCGGCGAGGTGGGCTGGGCGGCCGGCGTCGGGGTGGGCGTCGGGGTGGGGGTCGATGCGGGCGCGCGCGGCCTGGCCGGGTCCGCCAGCTGCGGCTCCGTTGGTGCCGTGCTCGGACCCGGTGCTGTCGTGGGCGCCGCGGGGGCGCCGGCTGTCGTCGGTGCCGAGGGCGCGGCCGGGGCAGCACCTGGCGTCACAGGTCCGGGCGCTGCGGCCCGGCCCGGCCCGCTCTGACCTCCCGCGCGCGTGACGCCTACACGGCCCGGCCCTGGAACGGTGCCGAGGCGCGGCGCCGCACCCGGACCACCGGCCCGAGCACGAAGGAGCGTCCCGAACGGCTGCGCGAACGGCTGCCCGATGCCGGAAGGACCGAAGGCACCGGTAACGGCACCGCCCGCAGGCGTCGGCGACCCGGGCGAGCGGGCCGCGGTTCCGCCGCTAGCCGGGCGCCGGCCCGACCCAGCCGCTGCAGGAGGGGCGCTGACGGTCACGCTGCCCTGCTCCACCCCGTTGTCCGGAGGGGCAGCGACTCCTCGTCGGGACGGTGCCGCCGGGGTGGCGCTGCTCACCAGCACCGCGGCACCGGCGCAGCCAAGAGCGACCAGGGCTGCGGTCGTCCCCGTCAGCGCCAGCCGCGTGGACCGAGGGGTGGCTAGCAGAGGCTTGTCGTGCTTCACGACGTCCTCCTGCAGCCCCGCGCTTCAGGCCGGTCGGCCATCGCGGGGAGTCTGTCACGTGATCAAGGTATTTCCCGCGTGCCGAGCGCTAGATGTGAATGCAGTCCTAGGGTCGTCCGGTGACCTGGCCCCGCCCCGTTCCGCTGATCGGGGACCCGACGTCGGCGCAGCAGCGGGCCGCCGCGCCCGAGGCATGGGCCTTCGAGGAGCAGGTACGTGCCGGGTTCTACGACGTGGTGGCTGCGCGCCGCGACGTGCGCCGTTTCCGTCCCGATCCCGTCGAGCAGGATCTGCTGCTGCGAGTGCTCGGTGCGGGGCACGCTGCGCCCTCCGTGGGTCACTCGCAGCCGTGGCGGTTCATCGTCGTGCGTGACGCGGCGGTACGGGAGCGAGCTGCCGTCATGGCGGACTCCGAGCGGCTCGCCCAGGCCGCCGGTCTCGAACCGGAGGCTGCCCGCCACCTGCTGGACCTGCAGCTCGAGGGCATCCGGGAGGCGCCGCTCGGCGTCGTGGTGTGTTGCGACCGACGTACCCCGGCCGCTGGTGTTTTGGGCCGCGCGACGTTCCCGGACGCCGACCTGTGGTCCTGCGCTTGCGCTATCCAGAACATCTGGTTGGCGGCGCGGGCCGAAGGTCTCGGGCTGGGCTGGGTGACGCTGTTCCAGCCGGCCGGGCTGGCTGAGCTGCTCGATCTTCCCGGGGGTGTCCTCACCCTGGGCTGGTTGTGCTTGGGCTGGCCGGACGAGCGCAACGTCGCGCCGGGGCTCGAGCGGGCCGGCTGGTCCCGCCGGCAACCGCTGGCCGACGTCGTGCTCACCGACCGCTGGCCTTCGACCGCGGCTCCCGAAGCGCCG
>JAABUK010011441.1_pt1 | contig 11561 bp, 12 predicted proteins | sample 5559141 | NCBI WGS metagenome assembly JAABUK01 (sample SAMN10711869, study PRJNA513367) | rock metagenome | isolation source: Antarctica rocks | place: Antarctica: Victoria Land, Pudding Butte nord | collected 2016-01-03 | reverse complement strand
CCCGCCGCCCAGCCCGCTACCTCCGCCACCCCAACATGATCAGCCACCGCACCGAGACTGCGCAGCTAACGAACAACATCAAGACGACACGCCGCAGAAGATCAAACTAAATGCAACTGTAGTACTAAGTACCGATCCACCGTTGGTCTTGAGGTCGAGGCCTGAGGTGAGGCGGCCTGTACTCGCCGTGCCCGGTTGGTGCTGGTCGCGCTGGTCGTGCCGGTCTGCCGTCTCGTCGGATGTCCCTGCATGCGGCGAGGCGCGGGGCGTCAAGAAGCTGACCAGGGGGATGCGGCGCTGCACGGCATGGGTCACCAACTGACTTGCAGGTGCTCCCCGAGGGCGTCGCCGTGCCAGGCGCACAGGATGACCGAGAGCCGGAGGCCCCCAGGCCGGCTAACGGAGCCCAAGCGCCGATCACCGAGGGCGAGTGTCTTGAGGGGCTCCCTGGCTGGCTCCATAATCAGATCAGATCCTCTGAGAGCTGATCCTCGCGCACGGCACTCCGGCTCCCGGCGGCGACCGGTCAGCCCTGCTCGTCTATGCGCGGCGTGCCTGCGACCCCCGTGATCGCGGCGTCGAAGGCCCAGTCGCGCCGGGCCCCGTGCTCGCCGCCCAGCATGCGCGCCAGGCCCAGCCCGGTGAGGATCGGGTGCCGCTCCAGGCTCGCGGCGCGGAGCGCGGTGGAGAGCTCGGACAGGTCCTGGTCATCGCGCTCGCCGCGCGTGGCGTACTCGGCGGCCATGGCAGTCGCAAGCTGCAGCAGCACATCGACGCCCCAGGCCGCGCGGTCGGCGTCGACGCCGCCGCTGGTCAGCAGCCGCAGCACCAACTCGATGAGGTCGAGGTAGTTCGGTCCGTCGGGCCACACCGCCAGCGCTGATTGGGCCAGGCCGCGGTGGCGGACCAGCAGCGTGACGTAGTCCGTCAGTAGGGCGCGCAATCGCCGCTGCCAGTCGCCGCGGCCATCCCACGTCAGGTCGAGGTCGCCCAGCAGCCGGTCGATGACCAGGGCGTGGAGCTTGGTGGTGTTGCGGACGTAGACGTAGAGCGAGGCCGGCCCCGTGTCAAGGTCCGCGGCGAGCCGGCGCATCGTCAGCCGCTCGACACCGTCGCCGGTGAGCACGGCCATCGCCGCGTCGACGATCACTGTGCGCGACAGCGGGGGCTTGGCCGGCCGGTCACGACGGCTGCGGGTGGGGGACGACATGCCCGAAGGCTACTTGACGAACATGTTTGCCACGAACATAGTCGTAACGAACACGTTCGTGTTGACGGACGCGGATCAAGACTGCGCTTGGAGGCCCACATTTCCGACACCACCACGACCACCACCAGCAGCCCGCTGCCGTCGCTGATGAGGACGGTCGTTTCGGGCACCCCATTGTGGCTGACGCTGCTCGTTGTCCTGATCGCCGACGGGCTGGACCTGATCGACGCCACCATCACCAACATCGCCGCCCCGTCGATCGTCGCGGACCTCGGCGGCGGCCCGAGCCTCGTGAAGTGGCTCGGTGCGGCTTACGCGCTGGCGCTGGGCTCGATGCTCGTGCTCGGCGGGCGGCTCGGCGACCGCTACGGCCAGCGCCGCGTCTTCGTCGTGGGCATGGCCGGCTTCACCCTGGCCTCCGCCGCGGCGGGTCTGGCGCCCGACCCAGGGGTGCTGGTGGCCGCGCGGGTGGTGCAGGGCGGGTTCGGGGCGCTGCTCATCCCGCAGGGCATGTCGATCATGACCAAGACCTTCCCCCGCGAGGCGCTGGCCAAGGCGTTCGCCGCGTTCGGTCCGATCCTGGGCATCTTCGGCGTCGGCGGTCCGATCCTGGGCGGGTTCCTCATCGACGCAAACCTGTTCGGTCTCGGGTGGCGCCCGGTGTTCCTGGTCAACGTCGTCCTGGGCAGCGTCGGCCTGCTGCTGGCCGCCCGGGTGCTGCCCACGGTGGCCGCCGACCGGTCCGCGCGCATCGACGCCGTCGGCTCGGTCCTGCTGGCTGGGGCCATGTTCGGGCTGCTGTTCGGGCTGATCCAGGGCTCGACCGACGGGTGGACAGCGTTGCCCGTCGGTTCGCTGGTCGTGGCCGTGCTGCTCGGCGCCGCGTTCACCCACCGCCAGCTGACCACCGCGGCCCCGCTGATCACCCCGAGCCTGTTCACCCAACGCGGCTTCACCTCCGGGATGATCGCCGGGCTGCTGATCTTCGCCGCCTTCAACGGTCTGATGTACGTGATCGCGCTGTTCTTCCAGCTGGGTCTGGGCTACAGCTCGCTGCGCGCCGCGCTCAGCCTGTTGCCGCTGACCGCGGGGATCATCCTTGGCGCGGGGGCGTGCATGGCCCTGGTCACCCGGCTTGGCCGCACCCTGGTGCTCGGCGGCCTCCTCGTAAGCGCGTCTGGGGCCGGGCTGCTGCTCCTGGTCGTGCGCACTGCCGGCCTCGAAGCGACGTGGTGGCAACTGGCCCTGGTGACTCTGCTGATCGGTGTCGGGGCGGGCACCTGCTTCGGTTCGGTCTTCGACACCGCCTTGGGCGACATCGCCCCCGAACAGGCCGGGGCCGCGAGCGGCTCCCTGAGCGCCGTGCAGCAGATCGCTTCGGGCGTCGGGTCCGCCGCCGTCACCTCGGTCTACTTCGGACACCTCGCGAGGAGCCAGGTCAGCGCCATGACGGTGAGCCTGGGTGTGGTGCTGGGCATCACGGCGCTGTGCCTGCTTGCGGTCCCGCTGCTGCCCCGCAAGGCCGTCGCGCTCGAGCACTGAGCCTGGATCCACCGTCGGACTGTGAGTAGCGCCCCGACAAGGCGGGCTGATCTTGTTGTTGGTAATGGGCGTAGGAGATCGCCCGGGCGCCGGGGGGTGTCGGCGAGGCGCTCGAAGGAGACGGCGGTGGAGGCGGTGGCGAGGAGCTTGCTGACGCTGGCGGCGTGGACGATGTCCAGGCAAGGCTTTGTTGATCCGGTGGCCGATGGCGATCGTCCCGGCCAGGGTCCGCCCTCGCAGGGCGCGGGTGATGTCCCCGACGGCGGTGGGGCTGCGGTAGTCGAAGGCCTGGCTGGCGCCGAGGCGCTTGACGTAGTCGTGGTTGTGCGCGGAGGCGGTGGTCAGGACGTCGTAGCCGGCTGCGGCGGCGAGCTGGATGGCGTTGCTGCCGACGCTGGTGGAGCCGCCCCAGACAAGCACGGTCTGACCAGTCGGCTGGGGATGACAGGTCGGCAGGCGCAGGCCGAGCAGGTCGCGCTGGAACAGGCCGCAGGCGGCAGTGGACAGGCCCAGCGGGAGCACGGCAGCCTGCTGGTAGCTCAGGTCGTCGGGGGTCGGCGAGCTGAGGTGTTCGGGTTCTTGTCGGTGCCGACGGCGTGACCGAGCACCCGGTCACCGGTCCGGAAGCGGGTCACCGCGCTGCCGACCTCGACGACCTCACCGGCGACGTCCGAGCCGAGCACGAACGGCAGCCTGATCCAGGACAGAATCGCCGACCGACGACCTGCTTGATCCAGTCGAGGGGATTGGTCGCGACGGCGTAGTTGCGCACGACGATCTCGTGCTCGCCCGGGGCGGTGTAGGGCGCGGGCCCGACTTCGTGCGGGGCGCGGGTGGCGGTCAGCCACGCAGCGGTGTTCGACGGCACCCGGTCAGCCCCGCTCGAGGTGGTCGGGCCGGCCGTCGACGTGGTCGGGCTGGCCGTCGAGGTGGTCGGGCTGGCCGTCGAGGAGGAACTGTCCGCCGCAGGCCTCGGCGAGTGAGGCTCCGAACAGCGCCGCTGGGGTGTACGCGCCAGGCCGGCCCTTGCCGTGCAGCAGGCGGCGGGCGACCTCGGACAGGACGGCGGTCGTGAACGTCGAGGCGTCGCCGGTGCGCAGCCAGCCCGTCCTGCTGGTCCCGTCGGACCAGTGCACGTCGGCGCGGCCCCAGGAGTGCTCCCGGAGGCCTGGCCGGTCGGCGAAGCTCACCCGGGCGAGCCGGCGCCGCGCCAGGTCGCGCAGCGGGCCGACCTTCAGCAGGGCCGAGGCGAGCGGGAGCACGACCCGCGCCGCGGGCGAGCTCCGGGACCTCGCTGGAGGCCGAGACGACGGACGGCGCTGCGCTGGCGCGCTGCGCCGCGACGAGTTCGCCGAGTGGGATGCTGGCGGTGGTGACGCGGGACCCGTCTGGCAGGGTGAGGTGCTCGCGCTCATCGCCGACCCGGGCGCGTACCAGCCGGCCACCGGAGTACCGCCGGCCACCCTCCGGGACACCGTCGATGATGGTCGCGGCCAGCGCCTCGCCCAGCACGCCCGCTTCGAGCGCGACCGAGGGCACCGCGTCGGTCCGCACCCGCTGCGCGGGCGGACGGCCCTCGCACAGCCGCACCACCACGCTCTCGGTGGCCAGCACGCCGAACCCCGCTCCGGTCACCAGCGTGTGGCCGGCCGCGACCGCCTCGTCGTGCAGGCCCAGCACCGCGGACGCAGCGATGTGGTCGTTGCCGAGGTCGACGTAGCAGCCCGCCGGCAGGCACGCCCGCGCCACGGGCGCGGCAGTGGTCGCGAACGGCCCGACGGTGTTGACGACCACGGCCGGTCGCTGCCAGAGGACCTGGTCGATCATCGACTCGACATTGCCCGCCACCAGGACCCGCGCGCCCTCGACCCGCCCCGACACGTCCTGCAGCCGCAACGCGTCCCCGCCCGACGAGCACCACTGGCACGCCTGCGGCGCCCAGGGCCACTGCCGCCGCACGGCCGCTACGGCCAGTCCCGCCCAGGATCCAGACCTCGTCCGACATCGCGCAGCTCCGCTCTCTAGGTCCGACGTGGAACTGATGACACGCAGTGTCGTGACCATAGCCCGTGACGGCACGGCATGTCAGCACCTATCGTGCGAAGGTGAGCCGATGGCAGCCTGACGCGCGGGGGCGGCTGGAGCGGGCCGCACTCGAGTTGTTCGCCGAGCAGGGCTTCGCCGCCACGACGGTGCCGCAGATCACCGCTCGTGCCGGGCTGACGACCCGCACGTTCTTCCGTCACTTCGCCGACAAGCGTGAGGTGCTGTTTGGAGCCGAGGAGATCCCCGCCTACGCCGCTCGGCTCATGCGGGAGGCGCCAGCCTCGATCGACCCGATGACCCTCATCGTGCAGGGGCTGCGGACCGTCGCGCGCGACCGGTTCGAGGGCCGTGCCGACCAGCTCCGGGTCCACCGCGACATCGTCCGCTCCGACGCGGGCCTGCGCGAGCGTGACCTGCGCAAGCGGGCCGCGCTCGCCGACGCGATCCGGCAGGGCTTCCTCGACCGCGGCGTCGACCCCCGGACGGGCACTCTGGCAGCGGACATCAGCGTGAGTGTGCTGCACCTCGCGCTGGAGCAGTGGCTCGACCAGGACGGGGACCGTCAGCTGTCGGACTACGTCCTGGACGCGCTGTTGGCTCTGAAAGACCTGCTGACCACCTTGGCGCCGACCCCCACGGGGGGCAGCTCGTGACTGCCACCGCGGTGGTGGAGCAGACCCGGCGGGCGCTGGGCCGCGTCGGGGCGGCGTTGCCCTCCCCGACCGGCCAGGCCAGCCCCGTCGGGCTGCAGCGCGACGCGGTCCGCCGACTGGAGCAGGCCGGCTACCGCTCAGCGTGGGTGAACGGGGTCATCGGCAAGGACGCCCTGGTCCAGGCTGCGGTGCTGCTGGCCGCCACCGACCACCTGGTCGTCGGCACCGGCGTCGCGATCATGTGGGCCCGTCCGGCGCAGACCGCACAGGGCCCCGCGGCCCAGCTCGTTGAGGCCTACCTGGGCCGGTTCGTCCTCGGGCTCGGCGTCGGCTGGCCGCAGCAGGCGGCGTCCGTCGGCCACGAGTTCGGCAGCCCGCTCGCCACGTGCGCGACTACCTGAACCAGATGACCGCGCCGTCCCCCGGCCGGCTGCAAGCCCCGGACGGGCGGTACGCCCGGATCGTCGGCGCGAACGGCCCCAGGATGCTGGTGCTCGCTGGACGGGCTACCGACGGCGCGATGCCCGCCATGCAGCCGCCCGCGTCCACGCTGGAGGCCAGACGACTGCTCGGAGGCGACAAGCTCCTCGTCGTCCTGATCGGCGCCAGCGCAGCGCGCGGCGATACCCACGCGATCGCCGACATCGTGCGCGAGCACCTGCACGCCGGGGCCGACCACGTCGTGACTGGACTGCCGATGGGGAGCAACTTCACCGACGGCATTGGACCAGTTGTTGACGCTCGGTCCAGCCCTGGCCGACCTCACTGCCTGACCGTCCTGACCTCGTCGCGCGCTGCGTCCGGTGTGCCGGTCGCCCCCCCCGACGTTCCATGCGTTCACATGAGCCGCTCAGCTCACGCGCGCAGGAGCGTCGCCCTGGAGACTGTGCCGGGCCGGCCGGGGAAGCGGCACCGACGAGGGACCCGGCCGCCCTCGACATCCGACGGGCGACGCAGTCCGTGACGACCACGTGCGTGCGCTGGTGTCGCCTGCTGACCGCTCTACTGGGTGAGCCCGTGCACGAGGCGGTCCACGAGGTCCTGCTGCGCCGGCCAGGGGAACGCCGGTGTCGCCGGCAGCAGGGTCACCAGTCCGTGTAGCGCGGCCCACAGCGCTTGGGCGTCGCGGACCGCGTCGTCGCTGCTCGAGGTGCCCTCGGCGACCATCTGCTCGATGGCCTGGCTGAGGTAGCCGAACGCCTGCAGCCCGTCAGGGTAGATGTGCGGGTCGGCCCCGAGGTTGTCCACGGACCGCTCGAACAGGATGCGGTACTCGCTGCGGTGCGTTGCGGCGAACTCGACGTAGGCGGAAGCGATGGCTCCGGTGCGCTCCAGACCTGTGGTCCATGCCGAGGCCGCGTCGCGGCAGACAAGCTCCAGCTGCAGGAAGGTGCGGGACACGACCGCGTCCAGGATCGCGTCCCGGTCAGTGAAGTGCCGGTAGATGGAGGGCGCGGCGATGCCCGCGGCGCGGGCGATCGCGCGCAGGGTCACTGCATGGCGGGATGTCGCCGAGCCCAGTAGCCCGGTCGCGGCCAGCAGGACCTCTTCCCGCAGCCGGTCCCCCTCCCCTCGGCGGTTGATCGTCCTATGCATCTCCACGTCGTGCTGTCCCCCTCCCCGCCGCTGTGACTTACGTATGTTAGCCCAGGATGCTACCGTTTAGGCTAACAACCGTTAGTGCAGGTGGAGGAGACCGATGGAGATCGACGGCAGGACAGCTCTGGTGACCGGGGCGAGCGGCGGGATCGGTGAGCAGTTCGCGCGGCAGCTGGCGGCGGGGGGTGCGAACCTGGTGCTGCTGGCACGGCGCGGTGACGCCCTTCGGTCTCTGCAGGCCGAGCTGCTCCAGGTGCACCCAGAACTGACGGTGCAGGTCGTGGTCGCGGACCTGTCCGAGGCCGCCGGCGCCGACCAGGTCGGCCAGCAGCTCGCCAGCACCGGGACCGTCGTGGACCTGCTGATCAACAACGCCGGGGTCGGTTCGCACGAGCTGTTCGTCGAGGAGGACCCGAGTGCGCTGAACCGGCAGATCCAGCTCAACGTCGCCTCGCTGGTGGCGCTTACCGCCCTCTACCTGCCCGGGATGCTGACCCGCGGCAGCGGAGCTGTCGTGAACGTCGCCTCCACCGCGGCCTTCCAGCCGGTCCCCACTATGGCCGTGTACGGCGCGACGAAGGCCTTCGTCCTGTCCTTCAGCGAGGCGCTGTGGGGCGAGACGCGTGGCAGCGGGGTGCGCGTGCTGGCGCTGTGCCCGGGCGCCACCGAGACCGCCTTCTTCGACGCCACCGGCAAGAGCTTCCTCACCGGCCGGCGGCAGAGCCCGCAGCAGGTCGTCGCCGTCGCGCTGCGTGCACTGTCCGGCAGCTCGCCCACGGTCGTGGCCGGCTGGGGCAACCGCATCGAGGCGACCGGCTACCGCTTCCTGCCGCGAGCCCTGATGGTCCGCATCTCAGCGCGCAAGGTACGCGTGACCGCCTGACCGACCAATGGGCCCGACGCCCCGACAGCCCACGCCAGGGAGACCAGATGATCAAGTTCAGCATTCTGCTGCGCCGCCGCCCGGACATCAGCCATGCAGAGTTTGTCCGGTACCACCGCGAGGACCACGCGCAGCTGTTCATGTCGCTGCCGGTCGTCGCTAGGCACGTCCGTCGCTACACCCAGCAGCACGCCCTCGGCACCGTCATGCCCGGGCTGCCGCCCACGACCATCGACGGCGTCACCGAGTTGTGGTTCGACGACGTCGAGTCGATCGCCACGGTGTTCACCGACGAGGCTTACCTGCAAACCGTCCGCCCGGACGAGGCGAGATTTCTCGATCTCGCCGGCTGCGAGTTCATCGTTTCCGAAGAGCATCCCGTCCTGGTCCTACAGCCCTAGTGCCCAGGTATGTTGGTCAATCTGCTGGTCTGGCCGTGCCGATCGCGGCGTGGAGTCGGCAATGGTCGTGCTCGTGCAGTTCACCGTGAGGGTCCTGCGTCGTGCCGTCGTCAGACGCGAGTTGGTCAGTGAGAGATCGCCCAGCACTAGGCGGAGGCAGGTCGTCGACCGCTTTGACAACGGCCCTTCAGTGACGACTGACCGCGTGCTGCCCACTGGAATCCTGGGTGCTGAAGCGGGACACCTCGGGCGACGCCGCCCCGCCCATGTCTTCGCGGGCCTGTATCAACCGGTCCTGGCCCTGTCGGTAGCTCTGAGCCTGCTGGCTCTGCTGGTCGCGGTGGTGGGCCTGGTGGTCGACGGTCGGCTGATCACCGGTGCTGCGGCGTGGGCGAAGCCGGCCAAGTTCGGGTTGTCGGTGGCGGTGTACTTCGTGACGTTGCGTTGGCTGCTGTCGCTGGTGGTTGGGCGCCGTCGTCTCGTCGGGGTGCTGGGGGCGGCGACGGGGGTCGCCCTGGTCGTGGAGCTGCTGCTGATCGACGTACAGGTGGTGCGAGGTACCACCAGTCACTTCAACACCGCGACCCCGTTCGACACCGCGGTTCTGGGAGTGATGGGTGGCCTGGTCGTCGTGGTGTTCCTGGCCGCGGCGGCGACCGGGGTCCTGCTGCTGCGGCAGCGGGGCCTGCCCCCGGCGTTGGCGTCCGGGGTCCGCGCCGGCCTGGTCGTGACGCTGCTCGGGATGAGCGAGGCGGTACTGATGATCGCCAACCACGGGTCGAACCCGGGGGGCGGGCACACCGTCGGCGCCCCCGACGGGGGCCCAGGCTGGCCCCTGCTGGGATGGAGCACCGCGCACGGCGACCTGCGGATCGCGCACTTCGTCGGGCTGCACGCCCTGCAGGTCCTGCCGCTGCTCGGGTGGGCGCTAACCCGGCAAGCCGGGCGAGCCCGGAGCGGCGCCGGTGCTCAGGCCGGGACCGCAGGCGCGCGCAGCGGCGCGGGCGCGCCAACACCGGACGCGCAGGTCCGGGTCGTGCGGGTCGTAGCCGTTGGCTACGCAGCTCTGGTGGGTCTGCTGAGCTGGCAGGCCGAGGCCGGTCGGCCCCTGCTTTGCCCGTCCCCCGCGATGCTCGCCGCCGCGGCCGCGCTTGCAGCCGCGACAGCGGCCGGTGCGCTCCGGGCGCGCCGCGGTGGGTCGGGGCTACCGGCAGTGCGCGGCCCCGAACGTGAGCACCGCCCGAAGAACGTGACCACCACCGAGGCGCTTGCTCCCGCTCCCATGTCGCTGAGGAAGACCGTGTGGTGACCTCGTCTAAAGTCCGTCGGGTGTTCTTCGGCCTGGCTGCGGTGACCGGACTCGCCTCGACCTGGTACTTCAACCTCACCTACCGCGGCTCGGCCGGCTACCTGCAGGCGTGGTTCGCCAACTCTGCGTCGTCCTCCGCGGCCTGCGACCTGCTCGTGACCTCGACGGCGGTCAGCACCTTCATGCTGGTGGAGGGTCGGCGCCTGCGGATGCGGCTGCCGGTGCTGTACGTGGTGTTCGGGTGTGTCCTGGCGATGGCGTTCACCATCCCGCTGTTCCTGCTCATGCGGGAACGGACCCTGCCCAAGGCCGCGACCCTGCGACGCGCGGCGCTATGTAGCGCTATCCCGTGGTGACTTTACTCAGACCGAGATCCGCCAGTAGCGCTGCGGTTGTTGGTGTGTTGAAGCAGCAGATGCCCTGTCAGGTAAGGAGAATCGGGGTTACCAAGACCTGATTCGGACTTACCAGAAGGGCGCCTGCTCGGTGAGCAAATTACGACGGAATCAGCGTTCGGCAAAGCGTTGCGCACGACGTGTCCGGATTGGACAGCCCGACCGGACGCTGACCGGGCTGGCGGGGCTGGCTGCGGTCGATGAGCTCATCGCCAGGTTGGGGATCGTGGAGGTCCTCAACCGCGGCATCGGGCCGATCAAGCAGCGCGGCAGGGGCTTGAGCGGCGGGCAGCTGCTGATGGGGATGGCGTCCGCGCAGCTGGCAGGGCAGGACTGCCTGGCCGGGATGGACCGGGTCCGGGCCGATGCCGGTAGCGCGCTGCTGACCGAGGCGCCGGTAGCACCGAGCCGGACCGCCGCCAGATTGGCCGGCCGGTTCGGACCGGCTCAGTTGGCGGGCATCGAGACCGCCTTGTCCGAGGTCTACACCCGCTGGCTGAAGGTGGTCCCGGCGCAGGTCCGGGCACCTTTGGTGCTGCGCGACCCCACGATCGACCTGGATGCCTCCGACATCGAGGTCTACGGACCCACCAAGCAGGGCGTCGGCTGGAACTACGCCGGGGTCCGCTCCGGCCGGGTACACCTGGCCAGCTGGGCGCAGGCCGAACTCCCCCTCGCCGCGGACCTGCTGGCCGGCAACGACGACGTCCGGCCCCGCGCCGGAGACCTGCTGGCCCGGGCACTGACGTCGCTGCCGGCGCAGGTCTGCGGCCGCCCTCGGGTCCGGGCCGACGCGGGCTACTTCGACGCCACCCTCGCCCACGCCGCCGTGCGGCTGGGGTGTGACTTCGCGATCGCCGCGAAGCGGAACTCTGCTGCCTGGCGGGCACTTTCGGCCGTCCCCGAGGGGGACTGGCGTCCGGTTCGCGGGATGAAGGGTGCGCAGGTCGCGGCCTGCGACTACGCCCCCGCCGGCTGGCCCGACGGCACCTACACGATCATCCGGCGGGTCAAGATCAGCGTCGACAAGCTCAGCGCCGACCCACGGTCACGGCGGCGCCGCACCGTCGCGAAGGACCAGCTCGCTCTCGCCCTCGGTGGCGCGGCCGACCACGTCTGGGCGGTCAGCTTCATCGTCACCAACATCCCCGCCGACCACGGTGACTACGTCGGGCTGGAAGCGTGGTTCCGCAACCGCACCGCGATCGAGGAACGCTTCCGTGAGGTCAAGCACGGCGGTGGCCTCAACCACCTCCCCTCAGCCGATCCTGGCGTGAACAGCGTCTGGATGTGGGCTGGGCTGCTCGCCGGCGCGCTGTCGGTGATGCTGCAATCGCTGACCGGCCTCGACCGCCAAGCACACGCCCCCGGCCGGATGCGGATCGCCACCCTGCGGCACCGGCTGCTCAACATCCCCGGCCGGCTGACCCGGCACGCCCGCGGACTGACCCTGCGACTACCACCCGGCGAGAAAACCCTGCACGCTGCACTGGCCCGGCTACGGGCCCTCCCCGCACCCACCT